>Ga0099364_10003323_pt1 | contig 24954 bp, 17 predicted proteins | sample TergutTh196P3_FD_73070 | JGI IMG/M metagenome (GOLD analysis project Ga0099364, IMG submission 73070) | Microcerotermes parvus P3 segment gut microbial communities from Pointe-Noire, Republic of the Congo - Th196 P3 | ecosystem: Host-associated > Arthropoda: Insects > Digestive system > Gut ...
GTTCTAACTGGGCAGAAACAAGACGTTCCTTGGGCTGAAGCATATAATGCTCGTCAGGGTTGCAGGGTCCGGTGGTATTGAAAAAAAGTTTGGGCTTCATTGATTTTAAAAACTCATTTCTGCAAAAGTATATATTTTCAAAAATAAAACAAATGTAACTCCTATAATTTTTATAACAAAATCGAAAAATGACTGTATTTTTAGTATTGATACAACCGGAGTTTGAATACTACTGCTCTTGACTGCGGTATATTCAAAACCTGTCCTTGACCATTTTGGTCTCCATTAAGACGACGTTGCCAAATCCAATTTCCCTCCACTAAGACTTGCTCGTCTATACTTGCAATGCCACCTGTAAAATTTCCTTCGTTAGCCGGAGAAAATCGCAATGTAGCGGCTCCACTTCCTGCAACAAGAAATTCGTCGGTATCAGTCTTTATAAAGATAATACCTACGCGGTTATTTGTTTCGGCTGTACCTGACCAATCGACAGATATGACGTATCCTCCAAACTCTAATCTACCGTTACGCTGTTCTCTACCTTCCATAACAATGGCTGCCATCTGGTCGGGATAGCCTTGTCTTTTCACAATTTCCGGCGTAAGGTGTTGAAGTACGGCATACGCATTCGCCAATGCGTCGGTTGATGCCCCTGCAGCAGTTGCGCCGCCGCCCATACCCATGCCTCCATCTATGCCAAAGGGTGAGAATCCGATTGCGTTCAACTGTCCGAAAGCATAATAGGCGTTAGCGGCGCCTGTTGGTCCGCCAGCGGTTTCTGGGACAAAAAGAGGATTTCCTTCGCGATTGTAACGACCTCCCCAATAGGCAAAATCAGGGAAATAGATGTCGGGCGAAATAAAATCCATATTTGGCGCGCCTGCACGATAAATATCCATTGAGTGAGGTAATGGTCCGCCGCTGTTGTATTGTCCGGGCATGTAGTTGGGACGTATCAATGCCGCGTTGGTAAACATTGGAATGTTGTACTCCGCTTTTCCTGCCTTGCAAGCAACTTCCATATAAGTAGCATAATGCCACGCCATAAAAATACAGTCTGTAAACGGCTTTGCGCCAAATACCTCTTGCCACGATCCGCTTGATTTTTTTCCTGCGGCGACCCATGCCGCGTGAAGTTCAGGCTCAAGGTTATCGGCGTTCTGACAGATGTAGTTTATCAATTCTTGCGGTACAGACGCCTTGAATGCAGCGTTTGCTGCCGGCGAAAAGTCGCGAGGTTCGGGAATGACGCCTACTTCGTTTTGTACCTGCATCATCAATATAGTTTGATTGCGGTCAACTGTTCTGATGTGTCTCATTAACGCCGTATACGCCTTCGCATCGGCATCGCGGTTATTCGCGCTGAAAGGGGAAAGACGCTCGGTAGGGCGCCCATTGCGCATCAAGACGCGCGGAAATCGATCGGTATCGCGCTTCATCCATTCTGGAATATAACTTGAATAAGTATTTTTCCAACTGCCAAACCAAAGTAAAACGATTTTCAAATTGTTTTGGCGGGCGGCAGAAATAATGCCGTCCACATGCCTGAAGTCGAATTTTCCTTCTTCCGGTTCAATATGTTCCCACATCACAGGAACAAGCGCCGTATTCATGTGTCTTGCACGTAAACCGGCAAAAATCCTGTTCAAGTCCCCCAAGTATGAGGCTGTGGAATTTCCCAATTCGCCGCCTATCATCAAAAAGGGCTTCCCATTGACAATCAGTTGCGTGGCAATACCCTGTTTGCGCAGATGTGGTATATTATCTTGCGACAAAACCGATTGTGACAGACAAAAGCCAATAAAACAAGACAGAAAAAATATTTTGATTGTTCTCATTTTTTAAAAAAAACCTCGAAGGGTGTTGAAACCCTTCGAGGTAAGGATGGTTTTAAAATTAATATCCCGGATTTTGATAGGCTGCCTTTTCAGCTTCCGTCATATCCAGAGCATTCAGGAATGATGTCGTGATAGGTCTCAGATAATATGGGCTGTCATTGGGAATATCAATCAACTTAGCGCGGGTTTTGGTAGAGATGGGATTAAAATCCAAACCTGTTGCTGAACCCTCAGCCAGATCGCGAATCGTATAAGTTGCGGCGCGACTTAATTTCTTGGTACGCACCAGATCGTACCAGCGAATACCTTCGCCGTACAGTTCACGCATACGCTCGTCGAGTATAAAATTAATATCAGGACTTGCAGGCGTCAGTCCGGTTAAGAAAGCGGCTGATGCGGCTATTTCGCTTTCTGTTTTGGAAGAACGGTAAGCGGCGCGTTCGCGCAATACATTCAAAAGCTGGGTAGCACTCATGGAGCCGGTAGCGCCTTTAACATACGCTTCGGCGGCAATCAAATACAACTCTGAAAACTTTGCCATATTGTACGGACGAACAGAAGAATTATTTTGTTCTAATGTGGGATCGGATAAAGTAGGATTGTAAGGTCCTAATTTCCACAAACTCGCATACCACTGACGATTGGTGTAATCCATAGGCAATATCAGGCTTTTCTTATCCGGATGAGTGAAACACGGCATTACTGGTTTACCTTCGTTCCCGTCACCAGAGTATCCAAGTGATTTTTGAACACCCGGAAGGGCAACTTCCAGTTCTGCGGCTGTCATGGCAGGCAACCACCATACGGTATCACCCACTACAAATTCTTTACCATTTAAGCCATTTAGTGAACCTGCTCCTTGTGGATAACCTCTATATATCCAGGCTTCTTGGAAAGTGCCGAAATAACGGGAGTCGTGCTGTTTGTGACTGAAAATATCCATAAGCACCTCATACGTAGCAGCGCCACGATACCACGGACGACCCGTTTCCTGAGTGTTACCACGGGGCACAGGCATAGTGCCTCCAACGATGATATTGCGGTCAAAATTCATACGGATACCAAGAAATGCTGCATTTTCCGGAGAACCTGACCCTGCAAAACCACCCGGCGCAGCGGGAGAACCGTTTTGAGGACCGTACGGAACGTTGTAATCGCGGTCGGCATATAAAATGACCTCTTTATTTCTATCGTTTGCGCCAAGATTTACCCGATAGTAATCGGTTTCAAGACCAAACCCGCTTCCGCTATCGTTGATGGCAGCAATCGCCAAATCATAAGCGGATTGAAAGCATGAAGCGGCAGTTACGCCTGCGCCCGATGACGGATTGTTTTCGATCCACCATCCGTAAGTCAGATACACTTTTGACAAAAGAAACTGAGCGTAAGTCTTCGTTATAACGCCGCGGAAACGGTCGTTTCTCGTTGTGCCTGCCATATCGATGATTGCCTGATTCAGGTCGTCTATCATGGCTTTGTAACATTCCGGAACAGTATTTCTTACCGATTTTCTGTTTGGCGATGTATTGAACTTCAACTCCCCGGAGCCTAAATCAAGCGGAGCGCCGCCGCCCATCTGTACCAGATTGAAATAAATAAGCGCCCGGACAGTGCGGGCTTCTGCCAGTTTGCGGGCGTCTATACCAAATTCAGTGCCATTATCAATAATGCCGTTGCAGGCATTGATGGTAGAAAAACCATCGGCGCTGCTCCACCACAAGTTGGGTTCGGTGTCGCCTGAACCTGAAGGAGAAAAATCAACGTTATCTATTGCCGCAAATTGTGACTGACCAAGCGCTACCTCGTCGGTAGTAAACTCCATCGCGGCATAATATCCCAACGAAGAATAAAAGTTCCTTAATCTTGAATAAACGCCATAGAGTGCCAGTTCGATACCTTGCTCTGTTTCGAACAAAGCCGACGTAATCGAAGAGCGGGGCTCTTCTTCAAGAACTCCTGTACAGGAGTTTCCAAGCATAAAAGAAACAATCAACACTCCTGTCAAAAATTTTTTAAAAATATTACTTTTCATATCAAATTATATTATTTATGTTATTATTGGTTAATTGATTAGAATATGAGGTTAATGCCAAGAATGAACGAACGGGTTGAAGGCACATCGTATCCGATAACACTATAACGACTGTTCCATCCGCCATTTGTGCTTGCCTGCGTACCTCTTTCTCCTGACAGCGAGTTAGGTTCCGGATCCATTCCGGTTTCCTTTTTGAATGGAGAGAGAAAAACGAAAGGATTATTCACCGACACATAAATTCGGCAGTTAGTTATTCCCAGCGGTTGCATCCATTCTTGTTGCAAAGTATACCCCAAATTGATGGTGCGAATTTTTACGTATGAAGCGTTAAAATACGCCAAAGTTCTTCCGAAACTCGGGTTGTCACTATTACCGCCTTCTCCCTGTCCGCGAACAGCGCTACCGCCGCCGACCATTGGATAGGCATTGGTTGGATTATCTTTTGTCCAGTAGTCCACCTTAATTTGACCGCGACGACCTGTTAGCATATTCAGATAACTTTGAGGACCGTGCAATGAACTGATAAGAAGACCGCCTCCGCGGAATGCTCCTACCATGCTTAAATCGAAATTTTTGTATTTCAATGCCGTATTGAAACCGCCCATAATTTTAGCGTCCGTAGAGCCAATGATGTAACGGTCGTTACCTGTGATTATGCGCGACGGCTTACCGTCTGCATCAAATGTTACCTCGCCACCGCCGCCTTCGTCAACAGGGGCGGTATTGTAAGCAACCTTTATCGTGCCGGGTCTTGCGCCGTTGTAATAGCCCGGAGCCGCATTTTCTTCGCCCAACTGGAAAATACCTGTCTTTTTATATTCGTAAACAGAGTTGATTGACTCGCCAACAAACCAGTTGTTGGCTACGTCTCTTTTGGAATCTCCGGCAAGTTGAACAATCTCGTTTTTGTTGGTATAGAAATTAACTCCGGCAGTCCAAGTGAAACCATTGCGATTTTCAAGGATAATGCCATTCAATGACAATTCAAATCCCTTATTTTGGGTTGAACCTACGTTGTTTAAATAACGTGCAGATATACCGGACGACGATGGCAATTGAACACTCAGGAGGAGGTCGTTGGTTTTTACCGTATAATATTCGGCAGTTCCCGAAAGACGGCTATTGAACAGCGAGAAGTCAAGACCGAAGTTGTATGTTTCGGAGTATTCCCATCCGAGGTTCGGATTTGGAACAGCATTCGGCACAAAACCCTGCACAGCGCTTGAACCTCCGGTTGTGTAATAAGCCGCATTCATTGTTCCGTAAGTACCATACGGATTGACCGCCTGGTTGGATGTTTGCCCGTAGCCTATTCGTAATTTCAGGAAAGTCAACCAATCAATATTTCTCATAAAATCCTCGTTTCCGATATTCCAACCTGCCGAAACAGCAGGATACGCATGCCATTTGCTTCCTTCGGCGAGTACCGATGAACCGTCGGCACGATAGGTCACCGACAACAAATAACGGTTATCGTATGAATAAGCTACACGCCCCATATATGATAACAAGCCGCGCATCCAGTAATTCTGGTTCGCAGGATTGATAGTTACGCCGTCTGAATTCAGCCCCAGGTTAAAATATTGTACCTGGTCTATGGTTACTCCATTAGCTGAAGCCGATGAAGAGTGGTACATGGTTTGCTCAGATGAATACATGGCAACTGCATTGATATTGTGTTTTCCGAACGCCTTGTCGTAATAAAGCAGATGTTCCACTGTCCAGTTATAAGTGTGGTTATTGGCGATGTTAGCTCCAGCATTTTGCGGGGAGACGGCGCCTGACCAAATTCCGGGTTGTCCTGTGGTAAATCCGCCATCATTTTGTTGGCGATAATTACCGCCAAGGTTAATTCTGTATTTTAATCCGTCGTACAATTTAACCTCCGCATAAACGCTATTGTAAGAAGCGAACGCTCTTCTGTGATCGAGCCTTTCGTCATCGTTTTCAAGGTACATCACCGGGTTCCATTGAGTATCGGGGGCAGTACCGCTCAAATTGTAACGCTCCTTTCTTACGCTGCCGTCAGCATTATAGGCGGGCAGCGTAGGGTTGCACTGAAGTAAACTGTACATGATGTTTACGTTCATACCGTTTGTTATGGAAAGGGTATTTTGAGTGGTCATCCCTATTTTGAAGATTTTGCCGACTTGCTGGTCAAATCCCCCTTTAAGTGAAAAACGATCATACGATTGCAGAGGTTGGATACCGTCTGATTTATAGTATGAAGCGCCGAAGTTATAAGAACCTTTTTCAGTAGGCGCCGAAACGCTAACTGTATGGCTTGTACTGTAACTGTTCTTCAAAACAAGCTTTTGCCAGTCATTGTCAAGTTTTTGGTCATCGCTTGCAGCCCAACTCGCAAAATCTGAATCGTTGACAGCAGCCTCGGTTCGGAAGGCGACAAATTCAGGTCCACTCATCATCGGAAATCTTGAGAACATGGATGTTATTCCAGCCCATCCGTCGTAAGACACTCTTGGTTTTCCTACAGTTCTTTTATTTGTCGTGATGAGGATAACGCCATTAGCGCCGCGTGATCCGTAGATGGCTGTAGACGAGGCATCTTTCAGGATGTCGATGCTTTCGATATCGGATGGATTAATATCCGAGATATTGCCCGGAAACGGAATTCCGTCCAACACTATCAGAGGATCGTTCGATGCGGTGAGCGAACGTGTTCCACGAATTCGGATTTGCATATTGTCACCAGGTCGGTTACCTGTGTTGATCATATCCACACCCGGCAAACGTCCCTGTAACGCTTGCATTACATTTGTAGAAGGCATTTCTCTGATCGTTTCCGCTCCGATGGATACAATAGACCCCGTTACGTCCGACCGCCGCGCTGTACCATAACCGATAACGACCACTTCGTTTAGCGCCGTCGTCGATTCGCTCAGCGTTACGTTGATTTGCCGTTGGTTGCCCACCGCGATTTCTCGCGTATCGTAACCAACCGAAGAAAACTGTAGGACAGCATCGCCGTTAGGCGCCGTAATGGAATAACTACCGTCTGCGCCGCTAACTACGCCAACAGTAGTGCCTACTACCACTACATTCACGCCGGGCATCGTCTCGCCGAACTGGTCGCTCACCACCCCGGTTACTTGAAAGCCCTGCGCATACAAACTCATATTTGCCAAAAGCAAACATGACAGCATCATAAAAGCATACAACAGCTTTTGACACTTCTTTTCGTTTCTAAACTTTTGATTCATAAAGATTTCTGTTTAAATTTATTTGTATTAAAGATGAATTAAATCTTCGCAAAAATACGAATACCGTTTCCAAGTGAATCGCTATTTTAGATATTTAATTCGTAATTTTAGATAAAAATTGTAAAAAATGTTTATTCACAAAATACCGATTCCCTGTAATCTAACTGATCATAACTTCCGATGGCAACTTTCCAAAATATTTTTTGAAGGTTTTCCCAAAATAGTTCAAGCTGGTAAATCCGCATATTTCGCTCACTTCGGTGACCGTAAACTTTCCTGTTTGCAGCAAATCCCGAGCATGGTTCAAGCGCATGGCTTTCACAAAATCTATAGGCGACTGCCCCGTAAGCGATTTGATTTTTTTGTACAAAAGCGAAGAACTGACGCACATCGCAGCGGCAAATTCTTCTTTGTCAAAATTTTCATTTCCCATATTCTCCCGTACAGCCAGCGCAGCCTTTTTCATAAACTGATCGTTCAATTCATTGGTAAACAGGGTCTCATTTGTGTTTTTGCCCAACAGTTTGAACGCCTTTTCCCGCACCGCTCTCCGGTTTTGAATCATCGAACGGATACGTTGTGTAACGAGTTCCATATCAAACGGTTTGGTCAGATAACTGTCTGCGCCAAGTCCAAATCCGTGTAATTGTTCGGCTTTATCGGCAAGCGCCGTAAGCAAAACCACCGGTATATGCGATGTTTCGTAGGTTGATTTGATCAGGCGGCAGAGTTCAAAACCGTCCATGTTGGGCATCATCACATCTGAAATTACCAGGTCGGGCAACTGTTTTTGAATGACGTCCCATGCCGTTGCTCCGTCGTTTGCCGTAGAAATCGTAAATTCTTCGCAAAGCGCAATGGACATGAATTTTTGCAAATCCTCGTTGTCTTCAACAATCAATAGATTCATTTTTTTCGGGAAATCGTCATTGTTTTCAGTTTTTAAGATTGGATGCTCTATGGATATAGAATGTTCTTTTTCAGGCGTTTCAATTTTTCTGAAAGGAACAGAGATGGTGAACGTTGATCCGGCATTTTCCCGACTGTTGCAACGGATAGTACCGCCGTGAAGCGTGATGTAATTTTTTGCCAATAACAAGCCTATTCCCGAACCTACGTTGCTGAAATTTATCGCGTTATCGCTTCTGTAAAACTCTCTGAACAGTTTGCGTTGCGACCTCATACTGATGCCTATCCCATAATCTTTTACTTCCAACGTCCAGCGTTTTTCGTCGCCTGTAAAGATAATTTCTACCCGCCGGTCGGCATAGGAGTATTTGATGGCGTTGGATATCAGGTTGTCTATCACTTTTTCCATCATCGTTCTGTCTATGGCTGTGGGATATTTTGCAGGTCGGGCAGTAAAAACCAGTTCAACGGATTTACTTTTGGCAAAAGATTCGAACATCAAGCGGCGATGCTCTATCAGTTCCACCACATTCACCATCTTCAGCGACAATTGCTCTTTCCCCACGTCGGCTTTTTGGAAATCAAGCAAATGCGTCACTGTGGAAGATAAACGTCTCGCTTGCTCGGCAACGATGTCCAAATATTTATTATCGGTTTCCGTAAAGTTTATTCTGCCTATTTCATCAATCGGCGCTTTGATCAGCGTGATTGCCGTGCGAATTTCATGCGCCATGTTGGTAAAGAAGCGTATTTTTTCTTCCGTATGGTATTGCCTCAAACGATTGATATAAAAGCGGAGGCTAACAAAAATAATACCGATTGTCATTGCGGTCAGTATCAGGCGCAACCACCATGATTCCCAAAATGGGGGCATAATTCGGATATACAGCCGGCGCTCGTCTATCAGTTGAGCCAGCGAATGATCGTACATGCTGATTTTCAGGATAAATTTTCCGGTCGGGATATTGGTATACATTAGTTTCCTGTCGTTTGAAGGATGATTTTGTTTGGTATCAAAACCTTCAAGCATCCATGCAAATTTGAAATCGGAAGCGTTGCCAAGTGGAATCAGTTCCATTGCGAGATTGTTCCGGTTGTACCGCAATGTGATTTCCTGCAAACTGTCCAATGGAGTTTTCAATTCAAAAACAGCCTCTTCGCGAACCGAACGCCCCGAAACAAGAATATCCTGTACAAAGATTCTCCCGATAGGCGGCGTTTGTTGAAGCGAAGCCGGATCGAAAATGATGGCTCCGTGACTTGTTCCCCACGCCAACTGTCCGTTGCTCAACCGGCAAACGGCGTTTCGGTTAAACGAAATATTGGGCAAAAGGGATGAAAAATTGATCACTGTTTTGTCCGTCGGGTTAAACTGGCACAAGCCGGCTTCGGTACCCAGCCATAAATATCCGTTGGCAAAGATGATGCTGTTCACATAATCGGAAAGCAAGCCCGACATGGTGGTATATTCGCGGGTTGTTTTGGTTTCGGGATCATATTCCACCAGACCGTTCCCTTGCGTACACATCCAAACGCTACCGTTCGCAAACAAAATATCCACTACCATATACCCGCCCGTCAACATCTGTATTTCTCTTGTTTGCGTGTCCAATTGGTATATCCCGATGTTGCAGGCGGCAAGCATTTTATCATCGGACAGTTCGGTTAAACTGTACATGGTAATTTCAGGAAATGCTTCAAAATCCCTTTCTTTCGGGTCATACCGAAACAAGCCGTCATTTACGCCTCCCAGCCAAAGAACGCCCTTGCTGTCTTTGATGATGTCGAAGGTAAAATTACAGTCGAAAGACGAGGTTTGTTCTCCTTTTGAATATTGCGCCAGCACATGCCCCGTTTTTCCGTCCAGCACATAAACCCCCGACGAATAGGAACCCGCCCAAATCCGATGGGCGTCGTCTTCGCAGAGAGAAAGAAAGACCTGCGCCTGCTCTTGTTTGTTGTGGAAAAAAGTTTGCCATTTGTCTTGCTGTACGTTCCAGCGACTGATGCCGTTTTCGGTGGCAAACCAGATGTTTCCCCGCGCGTCTTCGATAATCTGATTGACGTTGTTATTGGCTAACGAGTTGGTATTATTGATTTTGTGCTCTATTTGTTGTACCTGCGGCGGACTTTCTTCAAAAAATGACAAACCTCCGCTGTAGGTGCATACCCAAACTTTCCGATTTTCAGTATCATTGAATATATCATAAACGCCGTTACCGCGTATGGAGAAGTTGTCGTCAAGGTTTTCCTTGTGAATTTGGATGACGCGCGCTCCTGTTTTGTCCAACTCTCTGATACCTTGCCCGTCTATGCCTACATAAAAAGTAGAATCGGAGGCGATTTCTATTGCCAGAACCGGCTGTCGGGGTACTATTTGATTCGACAGTTGATTTAAAACATTGTTAGTGAAGCAGTAGTAATACAGACCATTGGACATGGTGCCCACCCACAGCCTGTTGATGGCAGCGTCAAAATAAAGTAACGAAACCCGAAGCGCTGTTGGAAATTCGCAAACAGATTTGATTTCCAGATGGTCAACGTCCATCAAATAGATACCATCCGTACTGACTAAGGCTAAACGTTGGTCGTCTATAGCGGTAACACGCATCACTTCCGATTCGGGCGCATTTGTTTTCCTCAACTCGCCGTCTTGATACAGGTAAAATCCCAAATTGGACGGTATCCAGATATTGTTCCGATGATCAATAAATATTGAGGCTACATACAAACGATGCTGCCCGTCGAGCATCTTGTTCATATCAAACAATATATCGAAACGGTCGAATAACGGATTGTATACAAATACCTGTCCATTACTGGAATATGCGTAAAGCATCGAGTTCTTGCTGACTAACTTTACGTTAAAAATGTTGAACGATTGAAAAGGTAACTGGTAGATGCGGAAATCATCTCCCATGATGCGCAGGATACCTGTTTTGGAGGAAGTCCAGATAAACCCGTTATCGTCTTTACATACCGACGCCGTTTCGCGCATGGAAATACCATATATTTCATTGATGTTATGAAATTTAACATTTCCCGACTGCGCAAATACTGAGGTGGCGAAAAATGCAACGAACAGGATCAAAGAAAACATTATCGTTCCCTCATCTTATTGCGCTTTCTTTTCCAGCGGCGTCAGGCTATCCTTGAAAAACTCGTTTTGCAGCCGGATGGTGTTTTGGTCGGCTTTGACTGCTTTGATGATTTCGCTGAGCGTCAGGCTGCGACCTTCGATGCTGAGCTCGCCTATGGTTGTATTGGCGTCTTTGGCGTCGCCTGCGTAATGATTCGGGTATTGCGCATACCATCCGATACCGGTGAAGAGGGACGAGGGTAAATGCTGCAAGCGCCCCTGATTAGCGCCCGATTCGGCTGTGGCGCGCTCTATTTTAACCAGATCGGGACGAACCGCCATCATGGAACTCGTTTCTACTTCGTCGGCATGACCGCCGGTAGTGGTTTTGCGCAGTTCTGCAATTTTGGTTTGAAGTTCGCGGCTTACCGAAGGTGTAACCGTATATACGGCATAATCGCGCGGGGTAGCCAATTGCGACTGGCAAAAATATTGCAGCCAAGCGCTGTTTCCGCCGTGACCGTTGACCAGAATGATTTTTTTGATTCCATTCCTCGCAATTTCCCTGCATGTTTCATCCAACATACGGTTCATCAATTCGGCGCTGTAGGCAATGGTGCCGGGGTGATTTTGCGCTTCAAAAATTTGCCCCATAAAATAGTAAGGGTAAATAATGCAATACTCCTTTTCGGCGGCGCGACGACAGATTTCTCTCGCCGTAAACACATCGGTACCCAAAGGCAACTGCTGTCCGTGTTTTTCAATCACGCCGATAGGGATCACACAAACGCCTTCCGACTGTTTGACTGCCAAAACAAAATCGGATGCGGTCAATTCTTCCCATGCTGCGGGAAGTTTCTGGCTAAAAGATGCAGAAATAGAAAACAAAAAGAAAAAAACTACAATAAATAAAGATTTCATGACTGTTGATATTAAATGGTTAAAAATTAGAAAATTACTATAATGATTAAAAGATTTATTTCAGTTGATACGCCATCAGTGCATCGCCATGGCGAAGATACATGACGCCTCCGCAGATAGCGGGATGCGCCCAGTGCGTGCCGGTTCCAAATGGCACTTCAAAACTGCTGATCAATTCAAACTTTTCAGGATTGGGTTTCACCAAATTCATGCTGCCCTTTTCGCTGTAACAGTAGAACATTCCGTCGGCAGCAACCACGCTACACGGCGCGATGTCCCTTACCTTGTATTTCGTTTCGCCGGTATTCCAGTCCAAGCAAAACCAGTAGCGGTTGTTATGTCCCGATGCGTAAATATAATTGCCTATTCGTACAGCGCCGCCCATCTGGGTGTCCATTTCCGCATTATGCCAAACTTCCTCTACATCTTTTCCTCCGTCTTTCAGGCGAAGCATCACTGCAGGCGCGCCGTCGCCCGTTGTAGAAAAAATCATGCCCTTGTCATAAAGCGGCGTATTGGGATGGTTGTTGTATGTGCTTGTTCGCGGGAAAGACCAGAGTTTTTCGCCGCTGTCTACATTCCATGCAATGATATAATCAAAGGTTGAGGTCACTAGGATAGGTATTGGCTGATCGTCAATATATTTCGGCGAACAGTAGGCTGAAACCGTTCCTTCGCCTGCCGACGACCATATCAGTTCGCCAGTGTCTTTGTTCAACGCTACCATGTTGTTGGTAGCGCCTCCCGGCGTCAGGAATATCTTTTCGCCAACAATCAGCGGCGATTCGGTGATGCCCCAGGGAATATTTTTGCCATCGAAATCGGTGAAGAGGTCTTTTGACCAGACTTCATTGAGCGAGGCTTCGTCAAAGCAAAAGAATTGTCCGAGCGCATTGTAGATGTACAGTTTGCCATCGTTGATACACACAGTGGAACGCGGACCGTCTTGTCCTTTCATCCATTCTTCAGAAATTTCCTTTTTAACGAGTAATTGCCCCTTGAGGTCAAGAACGTGCAAAAATAATTTGTCTTCGGTAAGCCCTGTAACGTAGACTTTTCCGTTGGCAACAGCGGCGGATGTGTGCCCATCGCCCAAGCCTTCGTATTTCCATAACAATTGAGGTCCGTCGGGTGACCATTCCTTCAATAAGCCGGTTTCGTGGTAAATACCGTCGCGTCCTGCTCCCCGCCATTGCGAATTTTCAGGTTCAGGGTTGTTTGATTTGGAACCCAAATTACATGAATACAAGACGGTACATAATACTGCGGCAATGGATAAATATTTTTTCATGGTATACATTAATTGATTGATGATGGTTAAAATGTGAAATTATAGGTTACCGAGGGTACAAACGAGAAAAGATACACCATTTCGGCGTAGGATTTGTCAGGCTCGTCTCTTTCCTGTCGAAACATGATGGTCCATGGATTGCTTCTTCCGTAGGCATTATAGAGCGAAAAATTCAGTTCGCTTTTGAAACGTCTGCGTTCGCTTGTTTTGATGGTCCAGGTGGCTGAGAGGTCGAGGCGATGATAGTCGGGGAAGCGGTATTCGTTGCGTCCGGAATAGATGGGTACGTAACGACCTTCGATTTCGAACCGTCCTGTCGGATAGGTCACGGGGGTTCCGGTAGCGTACACCCAGTTGGCTGAGAAGATCCACTGCTTCGATAACTCGTAGTTGACCACGATGGAAATATTGTTGGGCTTGTCGTAGGGCGAGCGGTATTCTTTGCCGTCGTTGATTTGGTCGATGGTTCGGCGCGCTCTCGAAAGGGTGTAACTCAGCCAGCCGTTGAGTTTTCCCTGATTTTTGCGCACCATCAACTCTAATCCGTAAGCCTTTCCGCTGCCAAAGCGCAATTCCCGTTCGAGTTCTGTGTTGCCCATCAGTTCGGCATGGTCTCTGAAATCAATGACGTCTTTCATCGCTTTGTAATACAACTCTACCGATGTTTCAAACATATCGTCTTTAAAATTTCTGAAATACCCTATGGCAAACTGGTCGCATAACTGTGGTTTGACGTTGGGCGTAGATTGAAACCAGACGTCGAACGGCGATCCTGCCGCCGAGTTGGACGCCAACTGTATGAATTGCGCCGTGCGCGAATAACTCGCCTTCACGGAATTGGCGTCGTTGAACTCGTAAAGCAGTCCAAAGCGCGGCTCCCATTGTCCGTTGCTGTGGTAAATTTTACCCGACGCATAGGTAGCCGAATCTTTCACCGCATAATTTTCCAACTTGTACACCTGTTCGCCATTGCCTACGTTCTGGAACAACGCATAACGCAATCCGTACTTGACCGTAAATTTATCGCCGATTTTGTTTTCATTGGCAACAAATACTGCATGTTCCAGAGCATATTCCCAGGGCAGTTTGAATTTTGAGATGATCGACTCGCCGATTCCGCCGCCCTTGCCCGGCATAAATCCGTGATAGGTCAAATGATAGCCGAATTTGATATTGTTGTTGGGGTTCAGATGGTATGAAAAATCGGCTTTGAAGCCCCAATCCTGCAGTTGCGACTTCCAATCCATCGCGATTTGTTCGGTAAGTTCGGTTTTCAAATAATAATCGTAAAAACTGCCAATGAACGTGAAGTTGGAAAACAGTTTCGACGAAAAGAGATGGTTCCACCTCAAGGTAACTGTCTTGTTGCCGAAATCCATTCCTGAAAAGTTATTTCCGAACTTATCGCGTCCGAGGTAGGCGGCAACGAACAGGCGGTTGTTGTCGTTGATGCGGTAATTCATTTTGGCGTTCATGTCGTAGAAATAGAGCGACGAACTCTGTAAATCCGCTTCTTTGGACAAGAGAAGGAAAACATCGGCGTAGGTGCGGCGTCCGGACAGCAAATAACTCATTTTGTCTGAAAACATGGGACCTTCGAGGGTCAACCTGCTGGATATGGTTCCTACGCCTCCGGTTGCTGAAAACCGTTGGTTGTTGCCGTCTTTTGTACGCACATCGAGCAGGGATGCCAGCCTGCCGCCGAAATTTGCGGGGATATCGCCCTTGTAGAGCTTCACGTCCTTGATGGCGTCGTTGTTGAATACGGAAAAGAAGCCCATCAGGTGGGAGGCGTTATATACGGTAGCCTCGTCGAGGATGATCAGGTTCTGGTCGTGGCTGCCGCCGCGCACGCTGAAGCCCGACGAGCCTTCAGCCGTTGACTGTACGCCCGGAAGCATCTGTATGGCTTTGATAACGTCTACTTCGCCCATCAATGCGGGAATGCGCTTGAGCGTTTGTACTGAAATCCGCTCTACGCTCATTTCCGTTCGCGAAACATTGGCGTTCCTCCTTTCGGCGGATATGACCACTTCGCCAATCTCGTTAGCCCTCGGCGAAAGTCTGATATTCAAGCGTATATCGCTTGTTAAATCTATGGGCTGCGTATTTTGTTCGTATCCTACGTAGGTAACCGTTAGTTTGTAATTTCCTTCGGGTACGCTAATGGAGTAGAAACCGTAGGCATTGGTGGATGTTCCGGTTCTTAATTCTTCCACATATACCGTTGCCCCTATCAGGTCTTCGCCTGTGGAACTGTCGGTGATGTTTCCATTGACGGTAAACCGTCTGCTCTGTGCGAACGATTCTGCGCAAAACAGCAGAAAGACGGTCAAAAACAACAGGCAGCGATGCATCATAATGTTTCGCCTCTTGATTTTTTCCCGAGATATCCGCCATGATGACGCAGCGCGTAATCCGTTTGGTTGAACCCGATACGTTTCATCATCTGCACCACTAATGCATCGCCAATGGCGCTCATCACGGTGGTAGAGGTGGTTGGCGACAAGCCCAGCGAACACACTTCGGCGGGATTGCCCGTAGCAATGTAGAAATCAGCCCGCTTCGCCAACTCGCTGTCAGGATTTCCGGTGATGACAATGACGGGAATGTTTTCCCAAAGATTTCGGGCTAAGGTCATCAATTCAATGATTTCCCGCGTTTTGCCCGAATTGGAAATAAGCAGCAATATATCGTTTTGGCAAACGACGCCCAGATCGCCATGTTGCGCATCGGCAGGGTGAAGCCACACGGCGGGCGTACCGGTAGAACTGAATGTGGTGGCTATGCCTACCGCAATTTGTCCTGCTTTGCCCATCCCGCTGACCACTAATTTGCCTCCGTTGAGATGCACCGACCGATGAATTGCCTCCAAAGATTTCGTAAAAGCATCTGTAACAGGTATATTCATTATAGCCTGCGCTTCGTGGAAAAAAATATGTCTGATTTCGTCTAACATTCCAAAACTGAAAACTGAATACTGAAAACTGACTGAATACTGAAAACTGAAAACTGAAAACTACTAGATTCTTTCGGCAATCCTTTGGGCAATTGATTGAAATTCTTCGCGCGACAATTTCAGTTTTGGTCGGCTGAAATCAATATCCTGCATTCCCTGCATGGGAATAAGGTGTATATGCGCATGTGGCACGTCGAAGCCAATAACTGCCACGCCTACCCGTTTGCATGGTATGGCTTTTTGGATGGCTTTTGCTGTTTTTTTGGCAAACAACATGATACCCGAAATTTGGTCGTCGTTCAGGTCGAACAGATAGTCGGTTTCTTCTTTGGGGATCACCAGCGTATGCCCTTCTACCAAGGGGTTGATGTCTAAAAAAGCGTAAAATTCATCGCTTTCGGCTACCTTGTAACTTGGTATTTCACCCCGCGCGATTTTTGAAAAAATACTTGCCATATCTATCGGTCATTAACGTGATATTTCGAGTACTTCAAATTGCAGTTTTCCTGCCGGCACCTGTATTTCAACGACATTGCCTTTTTTCTTGCCTACTAACCCTTTGCCTATGGGGGTGGTGATGGCAATTTTTCCTTCTTTCAGGTTGGCTTCCGATTCGGAAACCAGAAAATACTCAACTACTGCATTGTTTTTCAGATTTTTGAGTTTTACTTTGTTGAGTATCTGGATACTGGATGTATCTACTCGCGATTCGTCCAGAATGCGACTGTGCCGGATGGTTTCTTCCAACTTGTGAATACGCGCTTCGAGCATGCCTTGAGCATCCTTAGCGGCGTCATATTCAGCATTTTCGGAAAGATCGCCTTTATCGCGCGCTTCCGCAATCTGTCGGGAAATGGCAGGGCGTTCAACATTAATCATCTGTTCTAACTCCCTTTTCATCTTGACAAGCCCTTCCTCTGTAACATACGAAACTTTAGCCATACTAATTCAATTTAGATATGAGGTATCAATAAAAAAAAGAACTCCGGAGTCCCGGAATTCTTTTCCTGAGACTACAGAATATGTTTATATTTGGTTTTGCAAAAAAGTTTTGATCATCAAAAGCCTATTTTTTTAACGGAACAAAGATAAGGTATTTTTTTGAAAACAAACAAATTTATTTTATTTTTTCTGCATTTCAGCGTAAAAATTAGTTCTCTTCCTGATAAAGAAACCTTTTTATGCTCTGCTTCGGCGTTTTTTCAAACGCCTCTTTTCTAAGCCGTATTTCAGATAATCTGCTGTAATTGGGCATTTTCTGATTGAGCGTGTCCAAATTATTCATCATGATATTCTGAAGTTCTTCTTCCGACAAATTATTTTTTTCCCAATCAGGAAATACCAATCCGATGAGCTTATCCTGTTTTTGGATGACCACCGATTCCAAAACATACGGCATATTATTCAGGACGCCTTCAATCTCTTCGGGGTAGATGTTCTGTCCGCTGGAGCTAAGAATCAACGCCTTGCTACGTCCGCGAATATACAGGAAGCCATCCTTGTCGATGACGCCCAAATCGCCTGTTCGCATCCATCCGTCGGGCATCATCACGTCGGTAGTGGCTTCCTGATTTTTATAGTATCCCAGCATGACGTTCGTGCCGCTGACAAGAATTTCGCCGGCTTTGTGTTCGGGATCAGACGAATCGATTTTTATTTTCATGCGGTCAATAGCCCGCCCTACAGAGCCGGGTTTGAAGGTCTTCCATGGTTCATAGGCTATCAACGGTCCACATTCCGTCATTCCGTATCCTACCGTATACCGGAACCCAATTGATTTCAAAAATGCTTCGATTTCCTTATTCAGCGGCGCTCCCCCAAGTACGATTTCAAAGAAATTACCGCCAAAAGCAGCGTTGAGTTTGGCGCATATCTTCTTCCTGATGACTCGATTGATGAACGGTATTTTGAGCAAAATCTTCATTTTGGGTTGCTTCAGAATCGGGAAGACGTTATTTTTGACAATCTTCTCAATAACCAACGGCACGGCAATCACTAAGGTGGGACGCGCTATCGCAAAACTTTCAATCACCGATTTGGGATTGGGTACGCGGGGCAAAAAGTTGACGTGACATCCTTTGTTGATGGGGTGCAGGATTTCAAAAGCCAATCCGTACATGTGCGCCATGGGCAACATGGAAACAAAATTGTCGCCGGCAAGTACAAAGGGGAACATGTCGGCGGCAAAGCGCGTGTTGCCCCATAAACTCCGGTAAGGCAGCATGACGCCTTTGGAAAAACCGGTGGTGCCCGAAGTATAATTCACCAGCGCTAATTCATCCGGCTCCTCGACGTGAAATTTCACATGCTCCGGCTTGAAAGATTCGGGATATTTTTCCTGAAAACGGGCGTCTATATCCGCGCAAAACGTAGCGAGTTCCGCTTGCCGCGAAAAGAGTACCGAAAAATTGTCTAAAGAAATAAAACAATTGATTTCGGGCATTGCCGACCGGTCTAAATTTTCCCAGTTCGAATCGGTCACAAAGAATAATTTCGCATCCGAATGGTTGACAATATGTTGCACATTATCGGGTTTGAAATCATTCAGAATAGGAACGGCGATGGCGCCATAGGACAAGGTTCCAAAAAAACTGATTGCCCAGCGGGACGAATTTCTACCCATCAGCGCTATTTTGTCGCCTTTGCGGATGTTAGCCTGCGCAAAAACGATGTGCAGTTTGGCTATTTCAGCAGCCATATCTTTGAAACAAAAGGTTTTACCTTTATGGTCAGTCAAAGCCGGTCGCTCCCAATTGACTTTGATACTCTTTTCAATTAATTCTAAAAAACGTTCGTTCATGTTGATGATGGTATATGATGTTATCAGGTGTAAAATTTATTTTTTCAGGGTAACGAGTATTACTCCGCCTTTTGCCCTTTCGCCGTATAATGCGGTGGCTGACCCGTCTTTGAGTACTGATATTGATTCAATATCCTGCGGGGAAATGTCGCGCAAATGATCAATTTCCTTTCCATCCACAAGAACTAAAGGAGTAATTTCTGAATGAGGAGTACTTGTTTTGAAATAAGCAAGATCATCTATTGATGGGTCTGTTGGCGGTTCCTGCGCCTGTTTCATTCCTTTTTTTGTGTTGATGATGATAACGCCGTTCTTTCCTTTTTCACCAAACAAATCCGTGGATTTTTTGTCCTTCAATACAGTAATTGATTCGATAGTATTTGGGTCAATCGTATTCATGTCGGCATGGAAAATTTCCCAATCCAAGATGATCAGCGGACGATTTGCGCCTATGGGATCAATTCCTCTAATCCGAATAGCGTTAGTCGAATTTTGAATGGAAGCCGTCGAATTTGATGGAGACAGGGTTACCTTGATTTCTTTGCCTGTTGTTACGTTCAGTTCCAGTGGCTCATGCCCGACAAACGAAAAAACCAATACGGCTTGACTTTCGGGTATATTGAGCGAGAAATCGCCATTCATTCCGGTAACTGCGCCCTGCTGACCTCCTTTGACTGCGACGATTACTCCGGGCATGGCTTTGCCGTTTTCGTCAAATACAAATCCGGTTACAGCGCCGTTATCGGCTTGGATGTTTTCGGTGAAAACGGGTTGCGCCGTACTGCTTTTGGCTTCAGCGCCTTGTGCAGAAACCAGCGCAAGCGCCAAAACGGGGATAAGCAGCAAATATTTGGCTGCCATGATTCGGGGTGATTCTTTTGTGTGCAACATCATGATACGTTTGTTTTAGGTAATTAAAGGCGGCAAATATACTAAAAAATCGTCAAAAACAAATTTTCGGGCGCATTTTGGTAAAAAATATTTTCCCAAGTTCCAAAAAAAATGCTACCTTTGCCGTAAATTAAAATAACAACTGTCATGGCGCATTATCTTGACCCAAAAAATGATTTAACCTTCAAACGTGTTTTCGGCGAACACAAGCATCTTTGCATGAGTTTGATCAACAGCGCCGGCTACACCAAAGAACAGTTGGATGCATATTACCAGTGGAAAATTGATTCTATGACAGCGCGCGGCATGTTGGAAGAAGCCGAAATAAGAGGTTTGGAAAAAGGCGAAGCAATCGGATTGGAAAAACAAGCCGTAATCATTGCAAAAAAACTGTTAAAAAAGGGCATGTCCATTGAGGATGTAGGTGATACGACCGGTTTATCAAAACAGCAAATCGAAGAAATCATTGATAGAATGTAACTTGCTTATTCTGTAGATCAAATCCTATATCACTGCGGAAATATTTTCCGTCAAAACTGATGATTGCTGCATTTTCATTTGTTTTGCGCAAAGCGGCTTCCATCTCATTCGCCAGCGCGGTAACTGCAATCACCCGTCCGCCGGAAGTTACTGTTTTCCCGTTGTTGAAAGCGGTTCCGGCATGGAAGACCAGACAGTCTGCTGTCGATTCCAAACCTTCTATCTGTTTTCCTTTTTCGTAATCGCCCGGATAACCGCCCGAAACCAACACCACAGCAGTGGCTGTCATGGGGCTGATAGAGACGGTTTGCCGGTTAAGCGTTCCGTCGGCAACTGATTGCAGCAGCTCTAAGAAGTCGTTTTCGATGCGCGGTATAACAACCTCCGTTTCAGGATCGCCCATGCGTACATTATATTCTATTACCATCGGCTCGCCGTTCACATTGATCAGCCCGAAAAAGATAAAACCTTTGTATGAAATTCCGTCTTTGCGAAGCCCTTCAACTGTTGGACGGACAATGCGCTTTTCCACTTTTTCCATAAACTCTTTTCCGGCAAACGGCACAGGCGAAACAGCGCCCATACCGCCGGTGTTCAATCCGGCGTCTTTTTCGCCAATCCGCTTGTAATCTTTAGCTTCCGGCAGTATCAGGTAATTTTCGCCGTCGCTGAGCGCGAATACCGACAGTTCAATTCCCGAAAGAAATTCTTCAATCACCACTTTATGTCCGGCTGTTCCAAATTTGCCCGAAAACATTTCGCGCAAAGCGGCAAAGGCTTCTTCCTGCGCATCGACGATAACTACTCCCTTTCCGGCGGCTAATCCGTCGGCTTTCAGCACATAAGGCGGTTGAAGGCTGCGAATGAAATCCTGCGCTTCCGATTCCTGTCCACGCATAAAACTGCGGTATGCAGCGGTAGGTATCCCGTGACGCATCATAAATTCTTTGGCAAAATCCTTGCTGCCCTCTAATTGCGCACCCTGAGCCGAGGGACCAATAACAGGTATATGCTTCAAGGCAGCATGAGCGGCAAAATAATCTACGATTCCCTTTACCAACGGTTCTTCGGGTCCAACAATCACCATGCCGATATTTTCCTGTAACGCAAACTTACCCATTCCCTCAAAGTCATTCACCGAGAAGGGAATGTTCGTTCCTACATGCGCCGTTCCGGCATTGCCGGGAGCAATGAACAGACGATCTAAAACGCTGCTTTGCGCTATTTTCCATGCCAGAGCATGTTCGCGTCCGCCAGAACCTATTATTAATACATTCATAAATAATCGAATATTTGAATCATTAAAACGGCAAAAATATACAATTATTTGATATAAATCGTATCTTCGCGCAATTATTTCAGAAAACAGCATGGGACGTATTTTATGTTTCGATTACGGGCGCAAACGCACGGGCATAGCCGTTACCGACCCGCTGCAAATCATAGCGGGCGGATTGGAAACCATTGCCTCGGACGAGGCGGAGCAATGGCTCGAACAATACATGCTCAATGAACCGGTAGAGCGTATTATTGTGGGACGCCCCACAATGCTCGACGGAACGGAATCGGATACCATGACCCGCCACATCCTACCATTCATCCAACGGCTGAAAAAAAAATTTCCCGACATTGAAATTGAAACCCTCGACGAAAGGTATACATCAAAATTGGCTGTTTGCGCTATGATCGACGGTGGTATGAAAAAGAAAGACAGACGCGACAAAGCCAATATAGACAAGATAAGCGCAACGATTTTGTTGCAATCCTATTTGGAAAAAAAGAGACTTAATCCCACACAAAGAAACTAATCATATAGAACGCTGATGACGCGGATGACACGGATAAGCGTGGATTTCAAGTGGTTTCATTTTTCGCTTTCCTCTTCAATTTCAGAATAGTCGATACTTGACGGAAGTAAGTTTATAGGAACTTTTTTATCCGATTTTAGTCCCAAATTTTTCAATTTGACTGCTTGATTCACTAAATTTCCTCTTCCCTCCTTAAATTGCCCTAATGCTTTGTCGTATTTATCTTGACTTGTTTTTAAACTTTTGCCAATCTCTTCAAATGTTTGTGCAAAACCTACAAATTTTTCATAAAGCGTTTCGCCTGCGGCTACTATTTGTTGCGCATTTTTGTTTTGCCATTCTCGTCGCCACAAATCTGAAATCAGTTTCAAACAAGCAATTAAATTTGTCGGACTAACCAATAAAATCCTTTTTGAATAAGCATACGCCCACAAATCAGAATCGCCTTGCAGGGCAACTAAAAATGCCGGTTCAATAGGAACAAACATCATTGTAGAGCCAAACGAAGTTTTAAGGTCGTCATATTTTTTCTGGCTCAATTGGTTGATATGTTCGTAAGTTGCTTTTATATGTTCAGCGAGAAATATTTTTTGTTCATCAGGATTTTCGGAAGCAATAAACTTGTCGTAGGCTATTAGAGAAACTTTCGAGTCAATAATAATATCTCTTTCATCCGGTAGTTTTACAATCACATCCGGTCGTAAATTACTACCTTCTTCGTCTTTTATAGATTGTTGAATAAAATATTCTCTATCTTTTGTCAAGCCCGAAGATTCGAGTATTCTCTCTAAAATCATTTCGCCCCAATTTCCTCTTTTTTGGGGTTTTCCTTTCAAAGCCGTCGCCAAATTGTTTGCCTCCGCACTTACCTTATTGGTTTGCTCTATCAGGTCTTTTACTTTTTCTTCTAATGAAAAACGCTGCTTCGATTCCTTGTCGTAGGTTTCTTCAACCTTGGTTTTGAATTTATTAATGTCTTCTTTTAGAGGCGTCAACAATGTATCAATGTTGGTTTTATTGGTTTCGGTAAATTTTGCAGATTTTTCCTCAAATAATTTATTTGCAATTTTTTCAAATTGTAAATGGGCTGTCTTTTGAAGTTCTTCGACTTCTGTTTTTTGACTTGCTAATTTTTCGATTAGAAATTTGTTGTTTGCCGTAAGTTCGGCTATTTTTTGTTTGTGATGATTGATTTCGTTTTGTTGTAATCCGTTTGTCTCTTTTTCGTTTGCAAGTTGTTGCGCTATTTCTGCTATTTTACCTTTACTGTTTTCAAGTTGCACGTCTAATGCTGTTGCCCTATTTTGAACTTGCGAAACAGTATTTTCTTGTGAAGTCAATTTTTCTGTTAATTCCTTGTTGAATGTATTAAGCGAGTTTACTTTTTCTTCGTTTATTTTAGAAATAGTAACGCTTTCATTGAATTTTGACGAAAGATTATCAAACTCAATTCGAGAAATATTTTTCGATTTATTGAGTAAATGAAAAATAATAAAGGCAATGATTGCTCCTGCCAAAATACCTGTAATTAAACTAATCGTGTCCATAAATTTTATTTTTGGATTATCTTTAGTGGATTCCGCGTCAAGCGCGGGATGACGTAGCCTACTTGCTTCATGATTCAATATCTCTACAATGGACAGTTTCAATTTTAAAATCTGTACCCAATTCCAAGACTAACACCACCCTGCAAATATTTATAATGTTCTAATGCTTCCTTTTGAAGACTAAGTCCTTTTCCTATTCCGTTAAATCTTGCGTAGGGATTTAAAAAGAGCATCATTCCAGAATTAAACTCATGCTCAAAACCTATTCCCATTCCAAATCCGAAAAATAGGGCAACACCATTTTTGTGTTCTTTATTAAGAGGATACCAGCCTTCAGCGCCAAGTCCAAACGCTTCACTGCGTTCTGTGGCTGATATATTTAATAATGTTCCGCCATTGAGATAAACCAGTTTTCCAAAATGATACTTAAACTGAATAGGTACAGTGACCAATCTGAGATTTGCGCTCCAAGATGGTCGTTCTACGCCCGTGGATGGAGGCGTCATTGTCAAATCATTGTACGTATATTCAAAACCGCTGCAAAAATCCCAACGTTTGGATAACTGTCTTGAATAGTCCAATCCGATTGTGTAATAATATTTGGCGTCGTAACTTGGCGCGCCTACTACCCTAACAGTACCATAACCGCCGACTCCAAAAGCAACATGTGTTCCAATCAAATTCTTTTTATCGTTTTGAGCGTGTAAGTGGAAAATTGAGAGGCAGAGCGAGAATAATAAGATAATTCTTTTCATGATAAAAATGTGTTTATGTTTAAATTCTTGAAAACTCAAATCTGAAAACTGAAAACTGAAAACTGAAAACTGAAATCTGAAAACTGAAATCTGAAAACTGAAAACTAATTTTGCGTGTGTCAGGGAGTTGCACCCATAATCGTTGCATACGTTGCCGTACTACGAGACACTGGTCTCACACTGTATTCTGAATGTAATCCATATCGTATCGCCTACGATTGTTTTACACTGCTTTAACATCAAACGCCGCGCGTCACTAACGTTTGATCTACTCATCGACGCGCTTATAAAACCTGTTGTTCAGGAAAAAGATATTTCGAAAGCACTTCTCGTTTTGGCTTTACGCTATTCATCGACACACGACCACCTGCCACGTTACTTTTATTCGTTTCTCTTTTTCAGGATGTCAAAGAACCTGAT
>Ga0099364_10003324_pt1 | contig 24952 bp, 20 predicted proteins | sample TergutTh196P3_FD_73070 | JGI IMG/M metagenome (GOLD analysis project Ga0099364, IMG submission 73070) | Microcerotermes parvus P3 segment gut microbial communities from Pointe-Noire, Republic of the Congo - Th196 P3 | ecosystem: Host-associated > Arthropoda: Insects > Digestive system > Gut ...
GTCTGCCGGGATCTGCTTCCGAACAGCTTACCTTCCTGAAAAGATTCGCTGTAATTTTCCTTGAGGATTGTCGTTTGTCCGGTGGCTTTGCTCAAATACTCCGCTGTTTCCATATCGTTTGGCGCGAAAGCAACCTGTATGTGGCAGCCCACACGAATAGATTCTTCCTTGCCGTAAGCCTTGAAAAGCTGCGGAAGCCCCTGAACCATGATGTAGCTTTTCAGCCCGTAGCCGCCGATAAACCCCAGCGCCCGCTCGAATAAATCCATTTTTCCCAAAGATGGAAACTCGTCGAGAAGCAGCAATAAGCGATGTTTGTACGACTCCGAGCTTCTGCCGTCTTTGAAATCCATTTTCGCCGCAAGCGAAAAGATTATCTGCGTCAGCACAAGGCGGGTCAGAGGCATGAGCCTTAACTGGTCGTTCGGGTTTATCACGAGATAGCAGGACACTGCCTTTTCGTGGTTCATCAGGTCGCGGATTCTAAAGCTGCTTTTGCTGGTGTTCCGCGCTACAACAGGATCACGGAAAAGCCCCATGTTGGATATGACCGTAGATAAAACGCTGCCCGCTTCGTCGCCGGGCTTGTTCAATATCGACTGCGCCTCTTGTTCAACGATGGGATGAGTGATTGGGATAACAGCTTTCTCCCCGTTCGGCCTCGTTATCTCCTCATAGCCGAGGTGCGGGTATTCCTGCCACAGTTCCACAACTTTGCGCCACGGCACTCCAGGTTTTGAAAGCTCGGTCAAAACGTCTGCTATGCCTGGAACGCCCCGGCGCTCCATCTTGAATTTATAGAGCAGGTGCGTGACCGCGCCAAGCATGAAGCTGGAAGCCGTCTTCTCCCAATGGTCAAATGTCCCTTTGCCGTTGGGGTCTATGATTATCGCTATGATCTGCTGAATCGTGGCCGTCTCATCGTTCGTGCCGGAAGGCACGAGCCTGAAAATCTCGCCTTCCGGGTCGTTTGGGTCTGGCAGGCGCTTTTTTGATAAGCCCGGTTCAAACGTAAAATCCAGCCGAACTTCCTCAAGCGGATTGAACGTGGCCGACGTGCCTTTTGAAATGGCGTCAGGATCGGTGAAATCCAGTTTGAGAATTTTTTGTCCCAGTTCCTTGGAGCGATAACCGGCGCTCAAACTACAGTTCTCATTTTTTATGTCCAGCACAAAAACACTCTCGCGCCAACCATCGAGCAGAGTAGGGAGTACGAGAGATATTCCTTTGCCGCTTCGCGTCGGCGCGTAGCAAAGGACATGCTCCCGACCGTTATGCCGCAGCATCTTGACCTCTTTGCCTACTTTCACGCCACCGACCACGATACCTTCCGGGAACGGGTTGCCGTCATCGTCAAGAAGCCCGGCGTCCTTAATTTCTTTCATAACAGCCCAATGCGCGGAGCCGTGCAGGGATTCGAGGCTTTCACTTCTGCCGTTCAAATAACAGTTTCTCGCCGCAAACGCTGATATTATGAGTCCCACCGAAAAAATGAAGGCGCTCATGGCGGCAATACTCGAACGGGATTCCTCGTAGGCGGACATCAGCGCATAGAGCCAATACAAGGCGCGGTAGAAGGGATACACGCGATACCCCATAACTGTAAATATACTCCAGCCGAGCGCCGGATGATTCTCAAAGGCATACGCGACATACTGAGCCGTGACCTGCAAGGTGATGAACAGGCAGACGGCGAATATAGCCGCCGCCTTTATCCTGTAGTCCATCCCTTCGCGTTTCACTCCCTGGAAGGAATAATCGCGGGTTTTGACTATATTCCGCGCCATCAGCGTTTTATCCCTTCCCGTGACAGCTCGTTCTTCTTCGCTTGTGTCTCCGGGCCTTTGCCTTGTACCGCGCTGTATCCCTGCTCATCGGCGGTGAGGCTCACGTCTTCGCCGATCCTAATATTGCTCGCTGAAAATTCACTGATGGTATGCAGTATTGCGTGGTCGTCTGAAATGGCCTGTATCGCTGTTTTGTCGGGGCCGTTGCCTACAATCCCGAATATCTTGCCGCTGTATGTCCTGCCAGGAATGGCACTCGTGACTATTGCGCCGTCGCCAAGCTGATCCTTGGCTATGTCCCGTGCCTCGGTGAATTTATCCATTCCTCCGGTGTCAGCCTTATGAGAAGGCAAATCATCAGCTATCACTTGTGTGTTAGAGTAATCCAGCAGCGCCTTTTTTGCGGACAGGCCCATCTCACGAATCTTGAGCGTGTAAGCTCCGCCTGTGTTTATCTCGGCTACTACCTTCAGCCCGTTCAATTCCCCGTCCATGCCTCCTTGGACGTAAGCTGACATTTTCTCATAGAACATTTCCCTGCGCTCATACTCGGGAAGCGATACCGCTTCTTTCAAGCCCTCAATGTCCTTCCAAACAGCACCCTTAATCTCGTTTACAGCGTTATCATTGCCCCACTCTCTCCAGCAAGCGGGGTCTTTGATGAACGCCTGGAGGTCTTCTTTCAACGCCGAACCTCGCTCTTCGTAGTTCGTGCCGATGTACTTGATTTGATCATCATATTGAGCTACGGCAAAGTACAGCCTGCCTGCGTTGTCCTCTGTTACCGCGGCGCAATATTCCGCTCCCCGCGTTTTTGGCATATCCAGCAGCGCCTCCATCGCTGCATTTCCCATTTTGCCCGTCCACATCGTGATCTCTCCGGCTTTGTTAGCCCTGGCGACCACCCTTCTCTCACCGTCCTTGTCTCCGTACACGTAACCGTGTAACTGCTCACTTAACGCCTCTGCCCATGCTCTCTCAAGAAGGACAGGGTCTTGAATCTTACTGTATTTAGAATCCGCCTGGACGCTTTCTTTAATCCCATCAAGCTGGTTGCCGTCCCATTCAGCCCAGCTTTCCGGGTTCTTTGCAAACGCCTGGAGGTCTTCTTTCAGCTTCGTCCCGGTGTCATTTCCGGTACGGTAATACAGAACTTCTTCCATGTACATGTCCGCTACAACCAACGTCAGATCGCCCTCGTAGGAGCGGTTTTCGGTCACTATTGCTGCCAGGTCTGTCTCTATCATTGCCAATGCTTCAAAGTCTCTCTCTATCATCATCATTGCCTCCTAAATAAGATACGCGCCATCAGCGTTTCAGCCCGTCCCGCGTAAGCTCGTTCTTGTTCGCTTGTGCGTGAGTTTCGGGGTCTTTACTTTGTGCGGCGCTGTATCCCTGCTCATTGGCGGCGAGGCTCACGTCTTCGCCGATCCTGATGTTGCTTTTCGCAGAGATATCCCTGATGTCGTGCAGTATCGCGTGATTACCTGAAATAGCCTGTATTGCCGTCTTGTCAGGGCCGTCGCCTACAATCCCGATTATCTTGCCGCTGTACGTCCTGCCCGGAGCGGCGCTTGTTACTATCGCGCCGTTACCGAGTTGCTTTTTCGCTACATCACGCGCCTCGGAGAGTTTGTTTGTGTTCGCTCCAACGGCGGTTTCACGCGACGCGGCGGAGGCCCGCAAGTCGCTCACCTGCGCCCTCGCCTTGTCCGACGCCGCGAGTACACTCTCCTGCACTCCCGATAAATCCGCGTTGGGAAGGTTGGAGTCAAGCCCTCTGGGGACTGTGGCGGCCTCCGAGACGAGTTCCTGCCCCTTTTGCGCTTCGGCCCGTTCCTGGCTTGCCCGAAAAAGCTCCGCGTCTTTGCTCTGTGTCATGTCCTGAATTACGCACGAGGCAAGCAGGCTTCCATCCCGCGCGGCTTTGGACAACTGCGAGGGATCGTGCCTGATACTCTGCGCCCAGGATTTTGTCGGCGCTCCGTCAACCTGCTCCACGGGTATGCCCGCTTCGCGCATGGCCATCGTGCTGGCTATGCTGCACCTGAGCGCAACAAGCTCCGGCGTATGAACCGATTGCGTAATACCTGTTTCTTCGGCGTTTTTGACCGTGAGCTTTTTTATGGCGTCCTGATAATCTTTGACGCTGCTGTCAGGAGGTATCTCTATTCCGGCGTTTCTCAGCATCTCCGCCGCTTTCTCCAGATTGCCGCCCTTCTCGGTTTCCGGTATCGGCAAACGCCCGTTAAGTTGCTGGACGTTGAACACTGAGTAACCACGCGGCTTCATTTTCCCGTCCTCTCCCTGCGTCCAATGCTCCAGCACTACGCCGTGTTCTCCCTTACGGACGTGGAGGCCGTTTTTGTTCGCCTCGCTAACCGTGATGAAGCGCGGGTCGGTATAACCCTTCTCCGCGCTCCGTTCCATGAGGTAGAGCGCGTTGATTCCGCTGTAGTTCCTGCCGGAAACGGCGCTTCGTATGGACGTGTCCGGCAAATCTTTTCTCTGCCAGGGTACTATCCCGGCGTCAAGCGAACGCGCTACGCGTTCCGCGAATTCCTCTCTCCTTTGTCCCGTTGCCGATGTCATGTTCAGTTCAGCTCCTTAGAAATTAAATTTTTGACGTAGTTTTCTTCGTCTGTCTCGTCACTGACGATAAAATCCGATTCTTCCGGTTCGTCAGTGATTGCCGGGGCGCATACGATTTCCAAAATTTCTTTTTGTGTCAGCTCTTTCATTTCCTCACCTCCTTCAACGGTCAAGTAGTCAAAAAGTCAAATATTCCGGGCAAACACGGCGGGTATTCCGAACGTGAGCGCCCAGAGGGAAACGACCCTCATGTGAGTTGCCGGCAGCGACGTGTCTTTACACCACCAGAGATTGGCGGCGCAGATAATCATGTTTGGGCGTTGAATCATTGAGGTTATATACGGCCACGTAAGAAAAGCCTCGTAGCAGATAATTACGGCAGCATTGCGCCCATCAGGGAGAGCAAGTATGCCGTTGTTCCAAAGGTGGAGGTTCGCCCCGGTTTGGGCGAAAGGGCCTCGGTACATGGAGTATGGGACGGGGATTCGCTGATATGCGGCGCTCATTTTCCCGTCGTGAAGTAAAATCATCGCGTTGTTGTATTTACACCCGTCGCCTGCGGGCAGTTCTGCGCCGAATATCACGGCTTTTCCCGGCAGGAGTTTTTGAATTTCGCCGCGCCACAGTTCCCGTCCTGTGTCATTGAGCCTTCCCGCTATGGTTTCCGGCAGAACGATTATGCTTACCTCAGTTTGGGCGATATTGCGTCTTCTGAGTTCACCAAAAACCATACTCGCGCGCTCATAATCCTGAGTGAAATTGAAACTCCCGCTTCCGAGCCTGCCGAACGACGTATCGACGGTCATAATTCCGTCCGGCGTGGTAGGTTCGTACCATTGGCTGCCGGGTAATACCGCAAACAAAGCTATGACGCAGAGAAAGGCGTAAGCGGATTTTTTTGATACGGCGCATAGCGCGTATATCACGAGTACGGCGAGTATTCCGGCGAATCCCCAGCCCCTGAAAATAATCCCGGAGGCCATGAGAGGATTGATGATCCCGATTAGCGATATTGGAGGTAAAACGTAGGCTACCAGGAAGGTGAGGATTAGACAGGCGGCTCTCACTCTTTTGTTCTCGTTCCAGAAAACGAGAAACGGCAGCGCCGCGCCGAAAGACATAAAGGCATATAAGGCTGCCGCCTGTAACGGCGTGTGATTCTCTGACAGAAACACCGCCGCGCCCGGCAGAAGCCCTCTTGAAGCAGCGAGCTTGTAGGCCAGCATAACGGCGAACGCTGCGTATCTTGAATCCGCAAGCGCCCATAACACTGGAACGGCAAGAATAAAAGCCGCCGCCCTTGGTATGGTGGTAAAGCCCGTATAGCCTATAAACCCGGCTGCCATAACAAGTATTGCGCTTTTCCCTTTAACAGCGGCTGTCAATCGAGTTCTCTCCCGCCTGTTACGAGGTTTCGTATGGATACGTCGCCGCACTCAATGATCATGCCGCCCTTTCCGACGTCCTCAGTCAGCCGGTCGGCGACGCGGCCGCCGTAGCGTAAGTCGATGTCGAGCATCGTCAGCGTGGTTGTTATCACCGTAGGCAGCTTCATGTCGTAGCGTCTGAGGATGATGCCGCGCAGTACGGTCTGTACGGCGGGAATGTCAGCCTCGCCGCCCAAGTCGTCTATGACGGCCAGTTGTCCGTGTTTCGCCAGTTCCGCCGTTTCCCTGTCGTGATTTATGTCCATAGCGGCACACCAAACGACGGAGTTTCCTGCTTTCTCGGCTATTTCCCACGTCCTGCGGTCGAAGCGGTTTGCAACCAGGCTTTTCAGGTATTTGCGAACGGCCAGCGCCGCGCCGAAAGATTTACCGCTGCCTGTATCGCCGGTGAAGATGAGAAATCCGCGCGCCGGCCACTTGTCAATTCCTGTCAACGCCTCAGCCTGAAATGCCTCTGCGAAGTTTTCCAAGTGCCTGCGCGGGACGCCGATATCCGACATGACGCCGGTTACGCAGCGATCCAGTCCATGCTCCATCCATTCTCCATACGGGCAGTTCGAGGCTATGAGCGGGCAGGGCATTTTTCTTGCCTGCCCCGACGAGGCGCTGATTACAACCATGCCGTCGTCGCAGGGTTCGGGGCAGCTTTTGATTTGTGACAATTTTTCTTCCATTTCGCCTAACATTGCTATGACCTCCTCAAGCGAACGCGCTATAGGTTTGGCGATATGTTCAGTGCGTTCTACCGGTTTTTTCTCTCCAGTCCCGCAATAATGCTTTCGCATCCACGACCCCTCTTTCGTCCGTGAATTTTCTCTGCCATTCGCGCAGTTCCTCCCGTGAATATTCCTGGAATTGCCCTTGGCGCGTATACGTCGCTTGCGTGAAACCGCCTTCGATGACCTTCCGCATACCGTCCTCGCCGATGAGCCAGTCGAAAGTTGCCTTCCAGTTGTTCGGGTTGTTTCCCATGAGCCAAGGAAAAAGCCTTACCCGCTCGAAAAACCGCCGCCACCAGTCAAGGCTTTGCCGTGCCGGGTCTTCGTTTATCCGCAGGTTCAGCGTTTGGGCGCGAGATGAGGTGAGTATCTCGGCTTGGGGAAGTTCCGGCAGGATTTCGTTGAAGGCGGCGAGTATGCCCATGTACGGAGATGTCTCCGGGAAATAAGGCGTTGGTATTCGATTCCTGTCTTTTGCCTCTGTGTCATGTTTTGGGTTTTGAGGTTTTGGACTTTCGGATTCGAGGTTTCCCCTTTCGCCCCCTTGGGGGGTAGGGGGGATATTGTTCTCTTTTAAGCTGTTCTTTAGGGGCTGTTGAAATACATTATTAAACTCTGCCTGTGAGTCATGAGGGGCCTGCTTGTCAGTCGCAGGGGGAATGACCGGCAGGCAGGGAGAGGGGTGACTGTCAGTCAGGGAAGGCATGACTGGCTGGCATGGAGGTTCGCCGCTCAAATACGCGTCGTATCCGTAAATTTCGTATATGTTGAATGTTTGTCCCTGACCGGCGATGTATTGAGGACGACGAACCAGCAGACGCCGAACTTCGAGATTAGCGAGGACTCGCCGTACCTGCCGTTCCGAACAGCTTGCTTCCTCCGCGATGGTTCTGACGTAAAGCGTTGCGTTTCCGTCGCGGTTGGCGTGGCCGCATAAAATAGCGTAAACCAGCTTGTCGTAAGTAGACAGTTCGCTGGCGGGGCGCTTGAATACCGCCATTTCAACGCGGGCCTCCCAGTTTTTGCGCTTATCGACTATCCGCACGCCGCCGTCAAACGATGACATGTTCGTCTCAGGCATAATGCGCCACTTCACAGTTAGCTTCGTATTTTTTGCGGCTGGCGAGCCATTTGTCGAGTTCATCGACGGGGTATCTGATACACCTCTTGCTGTCGCGAGTATACTTCGGGCCTCTCTGGTGCTTGCCGACGTTGCCCTCCATGCGGCACTTACGTAAGAAAAATTTTGAACGCCCGATGTAAATGGCGGCCTCCGCCTCGGTCAATTCCTTCACTGTTATACCGACAGAGCGTAATTTAGGCATTTTCTTGTCGCCAAGCAATTTCAGACTGATTTCCGACAAAAACGCCTCTAAACCTTCTTTGCCGCTGCTGACCGGAATTTCGCCGATCACACGCAGGTATCCCCTCTCCACGCAAACGCTGACTGCGCTTTCCATGCGCTACACTCCTTTCTTTCCGCCGCGTCCGGGCAACGGGACACGTGCATACAAGCCCGTAACGGATGAGGCGGTGCTGTATAGGTTTGTTTATAAGGCAGGAAGAAAGAGATGTTGATAAATTGGTTGGCTCGTTCTCTTGAAGTACACGCAACGTCGCGTAATTTTTCGCAAGGATTTTACTCAGGTTTTACTCTTGGAAACGGGCAAACACCCTCCATAGGCGAGCCGTGTGAACTGAAAAAGATCGGAATTTTGGCTGGATAAAGGCGAACGTGGTTCTGAGATGGGCCTGAAAAAAAATGAACTTCACTCACAGTGAAGTCGGGCTACTTCACTGTGAGTGAAGTTACGAAAAACGACATGGTTCTTTTTTTTGTCGGAAGGAGAGGGAGCCTAAAAATGCTTACGTACCATAGGGAGGATAGCTTTGCGGTGGGGAAAGATAAGATAGAATCGAGCTTTATGGAAATTGGAGTAAATATGGAGTAAAAAAAATTAAAAAGGGTCTAGGAGAAAACTCCTAAACCCTTGCTATTCCTTGGTGGGCGATACTGGGTTCGAACCAGTGACCTCTTCCGTGTGAAGGAAGCGCTACTACCGCTGAGCTAATCGCCCTCTAAAAAATTATACATGCCACGACCTAAAAACACAACTCACGCGGTCAGGAAGCGGTATATGGTGGTCGAGGAGTAACGCTCCCCCGCGTTGAGGACGATGCTGGGGAAATTGGCGTGGTGGACGGCGTCGGGGAAATGCTGGGTTTCCAGGCACAGGGCGCCGCGGTGCGGCATTACGCGTCCGCTCTTGCCGACGTACTTTTTCTGCATTCCGCCGCTCTGTATAAAATTGCCGGTGTAGAGCTGTATCCCCGGTTCGGTTGTCCAGACCTCCATCACCCGGCCCGTGCCCGGGTCGGAAAGGCGCGCGGCGAAAGACACAGCCACGTCGCCTTCAGGTTTGTTCAGGACGAAGTTGTGGTCGTAGCCCTTACCACGGCGCAACTGCTCATTATCGCTGTCTATGCGCTCCCCTATTACATGCGGTGTGGTGAAGTCGAAAGGCGTCCCGGCTACAGGGGCTATTTCGCCGGTGGGTATCAGGGTGTCGTCCGCCGTGGTGTAATGAGCGGCGTTGAGTTCCAGAACGTGTCCCAAAATATCCTGCGCCTCCGCCCCGCCCAGGTTGAAATAGGCGTGGTTGCATATGTTGACGATAGTCTGCGCGTCGGTTGCTACCTCTGTCTTTATTTCAAGACCGTTGTCGTCGTTCAGGGTATAGACGACCGTGAGGACGCAGTTGCCGGGGAAACCGTCCGTTCCGTCCGGGAGGCGGATTTCGAGGCTCACGGAGCGCTCGTCGGAGCCGACGACGTCGAAGACGCGGTTCATGCAGCCCACCGGCCCGCTGTGCAGGTTATGTGCCCCGTCGTTGGCAGCCAGCTCATACGTACGCCCTCCCAGCTCAAAGCGCGCGTTGGCTATGCGGTTTGCCATCAGGCCTATCATGGCGCCCATCTCCGGCATACCGGCCATGGCGTCGGCGAGCGTGTCGTATCCGAGCACAACGTCGTCGAATTTGCCGTTTTTGTCCGGCGCAAGAATCTGGCAGACCCGCGCTCCCCAGTTGCATATAGCCACCTCAAGGCCGCGCGCGTTTTTGAGCGTCCATAAGCCGATTTTTTTGCCTTCGGCCTCGCCGGAGTAGTTTTCCTGTTTCAGACGTTCCATGCTTAGTACCTCCTTAAGCCTTCTCGTTCAGTTGGCGCTCGCGCTCCACCACTACCTCGAGCACTTCGGCGTAGCGCTTTTCGTCAAGCTCGTAGAGTTTGATCATATAGACGGCGACCACCAAAATAATGGCCGGCACCACCGACATAAGCAGAAGAATACCGTGCAGCGCCTCGGGTGGTTGCTGCGCGGCGTCGGGCACATATTTGAAATACTCCAGGAAAAATCCTAAGAAGATGCCGCCCATCGCCATACCCATTTTGAAGAAGAAACCGATCATGGCGTAAATCTGGCCGCTGAACCGCTTTCCCGACGTATATTCGCCGTACACAATCAGCTCCGGTATCAAAGCCCATATGTAGCCGGACGCGATGCAGGAGGCCGCCGCCGCCAGAAGGCGTATGATAAAAATGAGGGGAACATTGCTTGCGGGAATGTAGTAAATCGAGAGGATCGTGACCATGTAAAGCACTGTGGACATATAAAGCAGGGGTTTTTTGCCGAACTTGACCACCATCCAGGGGATAAAAGGCATGATGGCGAGGGCCGGCAGGTTGCCCAGCAGCATGAACCATCGTGTCAGGTCTTCGCGCCCCATATTATATTTGACATAGTATGCGCTGGCGCCGCCGACGATGGTCATGATGCCGAAGTGACACAGAAAGAGGACGCACATAACCACGAACGGACGGTTGGTCTTGAAAAGGGTTAGAATATCCGCAAACGCGACTTTTTCGGCGTTCTTGGGCAGGACGATGCGTTCACGGGTGCTTACGTAGGTGATAAAGAGCATTATCCCTCCCAAAGCTGCCAATATGACCGCGGTGTACTGAAAGCTTTGCGCGGGCGTGTAGCGAGCCGCGAAATAATTGTTTAAGGTCGGCACAAAAAAGGCGACAAGAACTCCGGTAAGGTTGGCAAAAAACATGCGTATCGAGGTGATACTGGCAAGCTCGCCGGTATCCCGTGCCATAGCCGATGTGAGAGAGCCGTAGGGGATGTTGACCATCGTGTACACTATCATCAGGAAGTTGTAGGTTACGAAAGCGTAGATAATCTTTCCTACCTCAGGCAGGTCAGGGGTGCTGAAAACCATGTAAATACCCATAATGAAGGGGAAAATTCCCCACTTGATCCAGGGTCTGAATTTGCCGTCTTTAAACTGGTTTTTGTCGACAATTGTACCCATCAGGGGATCCGTTATGGCGTCGACAAAGCGCGAGATGAAAAAGATAATTCCCACCACGCCCGCCGAAAGACCGAAAACATCGGTATAAAAGATGGTCAGATACATGTACACCGATGCGAAAACGATGTTACAGGCCATGTCGCCTAAGCCATAGCCTATTTTTTCGCCCAAACCGATTGGCATTTCCTTTTTATCAGTCATTGACGCCATCCCCTTTTCTATTGTTCGTTATAGTCAAAGAAGTCGAAGTCGGCGCTTAACGCGCGGTTGAAGTTATCCACACAGTACAGGCCGACAAAAGCGCCGGTGAAAAAGCCGGGGTTTTTGCGCACAATGTAATCATCGCTCAGTTTACGGCTGTCGAAAGCTCCGCCTATGGCGTGCCAGTTCTGGTTGTCGAAGCTGTAGCCGTAGCGGTATTCAGCCCCGTTCACCGTAACTTTCAGGTAAACGGTTTTGACGGAATCGTCAATCACGACCTCGTTGCCGTCTATCGGCATTGTGATGTCAGTACACCCCGGGCCGCCGTCGCTGACCACTATGTTAAGGACGCGCCCTTTCCCCTTTATATATGTGATACCCAGGGACGACCAGTTGCCGCTGTTGTAAAAACAGGCAATGCCAGCCTGATGTTTATCGTTGAAGGGGGCAAATTCCACAGCCGTCACCGCCTCAAAATTGAGGCTCTGCCAGCGCCGTGCCACCAGCGCTTTGGTTCGCAGCGAGGCCAGACTCTCTTTGCCGTAAAGCCGCAAGAAGCCCGGCCTTTCAGTCAGGGAATAAATGCCGTCAAAACTTGAAGCGCGCAGGGTAGCCCAGTTGACGTCCAGTTTATCGCCTTCAAAATTGTCGCGCAGCCTGACAGGTTCGACGGGCCGTACATCCTGGACTTCGGGAGGAGCCTCTACCTCCGTTGACGGAACCGGGCCGTTCACCACATAAGGCCAGTCGTTGCGCCACTCAAGTTTTTGCAGGGCTGACTCGCGCCCCAGGGGGCAAAAACCGCGGTGGTGGTAGATGCTTACCGTGTCGTCGGCTATGGGCCGTCCTGTCAGGTGGGCCAGATACCAACCGCCCCAGTGCGTTTTGACAAAGCTGGCGTGTCCCGCCTTTTGCAGGTAGTTATAGGGGTTGCTGTAAGAGGAGAGTATGGGGTTGTCCGGGTGGGTTTCGTAGGGGCCAAGTATATTGCGGCTTCGCGCAAGGCTGGCGGCGTGGGTGTATTCGGTGCCGCCCTCGGCGACGAGCAGGTAGTAGTAGCCGTTCTCTTTGTAGACATGCGGGGCCTCGGTCAGTTTGATAGGGGTTCCGGCGTAGACGACGTGTTCCTCATCGCTCAGTTTCTGTTCGCCGGGCAGATATTCGCGAAGCCCTATGCCGCCGAAGCGGTGGCGTTTCATGTGCTCGTCCACGTCCATGTAAAGCAGGTACTTTTTGCCGTCGTCGTCGTGGAACAGGCTGGCGTCGAAACCCGAACTGTTTAGGTAAATGGGGCCGCTCCACGGGCCTTCGATGTTGGGGGAGGTTACAAGATAGTTGCTCACGTCCCAGCCGTTGGGCCGTATGCAGGTTACGTTGCTGTAAACAAGCCAGAACAGATTGTCGTGGTAGGTGAGGCACGGCGCCCACACTCCGCCCGAGTCAGGCACGCCCTGCATATCGAGTTGCTTTCGTTCGGTCAAAATCTGCGTGGCAAGCTCCCAATTGACCAAGTTGCTTGATTTGTGCACCTGTACGCCTGGGAACCACTCAAAGGTTGAGGTGGCAATGTAATAAGTTTCCCCTACGCGACAAATGGAAGGATCCGGGTTAAAACCTTTCAAAACAGGGTTACTGATAACAGCCATAACATTACTCCTCCTCTTTTTCTTGTTCTGTGCTCTACCGCTCCGTACCTAACTCCTCCCCGCCAGAATCTCCGCAAGCTGACTGAGAGCAACGTTGCCGCCGCTGACGAGGGAAACGATTTTTTTGCCTCTCAGCGAACCGGGAAGCGCTCCGTTTTTTTGCCCCTGCGTCAAAAGCGCCGCCGTAGCCACCGCGCCGGTAGGTTCGGCCAGTATCTTGCACCGCTCCAAAATGAGCTTCATAGCCTCGACAATGGAACTCTCGGACACGAGAACCATATCGTCCACATATTTCCGTACCAACGGAAATGTCAACTCTCCAGGAATGGACGCGCGTACCCCGTCGGCCATCGTATCGATGACGTCGAGCCGCACCCGTTTCCCGGCTTGAAACGAGCGTCCCGTGCTGTCGCTTCCGGCTGGTTCCACGCCTATTATCTTAACGTTTGGCCTCATCTCCTTCACCGCCGCCGCTACCCCCGATATCAGGCCGCAGCCACCCGTTGGCACAAGCACTGCCGCAACATCGTCAAGGTCTTCAAGAATTTCGATCCCCAACGTTCCCTGCCCGGCCATAACATAAAAATCATCATAAGGATGAACCATTGTCATCCCCTGTTCGTCCCTCATTTTAGCGGCCAAGGCCAGACGGTCTTCCGATTTTGTGCCGCAGAAAACAATTTGCGCTCCATATCCGCGTATCGCGTCGGCTTTAGCCGGAGAACCGCCCTCCGGCATGACAACCATGGCAGGATAGCCTCGCAGCTTGGAGGCACAGGCAACGCCCTGACCGTGGTTACCGGACGACGCTGTCACAATACCCCTGCCCCCCTCCTCGGGAGAGAGCGAAAGTATACAGTTCAGTGCGCCGCGAATTTTAAAAGAACCCGTACGCTGCATACACTCCGGTTTGAGCCACACGTCAAACCCGCTTACGTCCGAAATAGTAGTGGAATGTTCCAGCCGCGTGCGGCGGATAAAGGGGTGAATACGATCCCGTGCCTCGTGAACGTCCTTCAAAGTGAGCATGTGACCATGCAAAACTCCCCCCGACGAAAATAGCGAAGTGAATGTAATTTTAACATCTTTTCAACTAAACAATAGCCTTGACATCTGTGAACTTTTCACGTCGTCCACACCTTCCACTTATCCACAACGGACACGTGTGGAGGATATTACTTATACACATCCACGACTTATGCACAAATTTATCCACTTATCCACACGAATCTGTTTGAAACACCTCGAATTAATTCCCGGAAACCGGTATAATTGCCACGCTTCAAGGGGAAATAATCTGTGGGGGTTCCGCCCCGCTCCCCGCTTAAAAGGGCCGTAGGCCCTCAGGAATCCTATTTATCAGCGTTACAATGAATTGAGGTAGAGCTTTCGGTGATTTTTTTAAAGATTTTATTTCGCGTTTGCATTATCTTGGCGTTTATTGCCGCGTCACTCGCCGCCGGGATCGTCTGGGGGCCCATCGGCCCGGTTGTAATCGAGCCGCTCGTACGGCGTTACGGGGAGAATTCAATCCCGGCCCTGAGGGTAACAAGCGTAGAGGGTTCCCTCTATTTCGGTATAACCTTGAACGGAGTGTCCCTGACGTCCGGTGACGACATCCTGTTTGACGCGGATCGCCTGGGGATTAGGCCGTCTTGGGAAGAATTGCGGCACGGCTCTCTCTGGCTTTCAGATCTGGAGATCGAGAGAGCGCGCGTCAACGTGGAAAACCTCTCGGCCTTGGCCTCGCGTTATGGACAACAAAGCGGCGAAAGCCCGGAACCGTCCATTAAACCGATACGAGTGGCGTTGCGCGGCATAACCTTAGATACTCCCGCATACCAGATTGAAATAGATGAAGCGCTTCTCGCGCGGGACGGTTTCCTCACGCTCTCGGCTGCTTTGGACGGGTTCCCGGTTCGGGCGGACGGCATCCTTAATTTCGACCCACTGCAGGCGATCTCGTTCGATATATCGATTGGAAGCGGGCGGGCCTTTCTGGAAGGCAGGCTGACCGAACCCTTTGACGTGAAAGTAGAGTTTCGTTCGATAAGGCTGGGAGAACTGCTGGCCATATTGCCGGACGTTTCGGCAGTCCCCGCGGACGGCGAAATAGAAGGGAGCTTCAGTGTCGCGGGGAGCGGCAAACATTTGGAAGCTCAGGGATATTTGGGCCTGAAAAACGCTTCCGCCGCAGGTTTGCCGATTGAGGCGTTCACCTTATGGAGCTACAAGGACGGCGATCTTTTTCTGAAAAATACCAAAGTGGAGGTCTTGTCGGCTGATGTGGAACTCAAGGTATCGGCGGACTTAAGGCCGGTTCCGGCGTCTGACCGTTTCATGGCGCGGGGAGCCGTCCGCGGAATATCCATGAAAAACCTGGAGCGCGTGTTATCCCTCGACGTCAGTCTGGAGGGCGACAACGGAATGGTCGATTTTTGGGTTTCCGCCGACCGGGGCGGAAAAACGGCTGGAAAGGCGTTCGTGCGCTTGCCCGAGTTGAAGGCGGATGGTACGCAGGTCGTGAAAGGGCTGCGGGCGAACGTTTTTTTCTTTCCCGACAAATCCGTTAACGTAGACTGCACGGGAGAGGTCTTCGGCGCGGTAATTACCGGCGCCGGCGGCGCGGCCCCAGCTCGGGAGGGGGCGAATTGGAACCAGAGCATGACTTTTACCGCCTCGGGAATAAACAGCTCTCTCGTGGCGGCGGCGTTCCCGGCCCTTGCGCCCGCCGCGCCCTCCGGAACTTTTGATCTTGACGTCATGGTTAGAGGCGGCGTCTCCGGGCAGAGTCCATTCGCGCTGGGAATCGAAGCGCGGTCTCCGGCCTTGTCCCTTGCGGGAATAAGGCTGAACGGCATTTCGGCGTCGGCTCGGTACGTAAACGGACTGGTAACGCTGGACGAACTGAGGGCAAGAATCGGCAGAGCCCCGCTCAACCTCGCGGGAACGCTGAACCTCGCCACGTCCGCTTTGCGTTTCGACGGCGGGATAAAAGGGCTTAACCCGCGTTCAATCCCGGGCTTGACAGGTGTAACAGGACTTTGCGACATATCGCTGACGGCGCGCGGCTCCATGACGTCGCCGGAAATCGCGGCGACGCTCACCGGCAGCAACAATACGGTAATGGACATACCCTTGGGACGCCTCGCCCTTTCCTGCACTTACTCCAACAACAGGCTGACCATACCTGAGAGTACGCTGCGCGTGCCGGGCGGTATGCTCTCGTTTCGCGGCTCCGTAGCGCTGCCGCCTGGGCGGGAACCGGTTCTGGACGTGTCTTGCGCGTTGAGGAACCTGGATCTCAGCGCGTATTCCCAAATTTGGGATGTTGACGCGGCTGGACGCGTCAACGCCGCCGTCAGGCTTTCCGGGCCGGTAAGCGATGCCGCCGTTTCGGCCGTCGTAACGTCGAACGCCCTGACGGTGCTCTCGGCCGACGTCCGTAACCTCGACCTTGAATTCTCCGGCACGACAAGAAACGTGAGAGTCCGCAGGCTGAGGGCAAACATCAACGACGGCCTCCTGGAAGGGCGCGGAGGTATGAGGTTCGGGCGGGACGGCAGGTTATTTGTCGATATTAAAGTGGAGGATCTGGATATCCGTGACTTTTTAGCGCGGTATGGAATCGACGCCGGCGTCGGCGGTCACCTGGACGGCGAGCTTTTACTGCGCGGCCCTTTCAGAAGGCCCGAATTGGCCCTCAAAGTGACGTCACCCCTGACCATCAAAGAAACCCTGCTGGACAGGCTGTCGCTTTCCATAATTTCCCCGGCAAGAGGCAGCTTCAACATGGAAGTGTCCGGACAATTGGGAGATCTGGAGCTGAGGCTGAACTCCCATATGGAGCGCAGCGAACGCGGCCTTGACGGGTGGAGTTACGCCGCGGAAAGCGGACTCATTGACCTGGATAAGCTGGTGTCGGCCAGGACTCCGTCCATGAGAGGGCAGGTTTCCGGAGACGCCCAAATTCAGGTCGGCGGCAGGCTGATGGGACGCCGAGGCGGCGAAACCACGCCCGTTGATATAACGATATCCGTTCCGGCTGTTTCGTTTGCCGGAGTGAAGGTGAAGGACATACACATACCCATCAGCGTGTCCGGCGACATGGCTGTGATACATCAAGCCTCGGGGAAGGCGTATGACGGGGAAATCACGGCCGATGGCGGCGTGGATTTATCGAAACAGCAGTGGGGAATGAACGCAAGAGTATCAGGGATAGATATGGGAAAGGCGGTCCGGCCTTTTTTGGAACAGGGGGAGATAGTCGGCAGCGCCGACATAAATTTGAGAGTGAGAGGAGACTACGGTATCCTGATGATGATGTTCGCCAACGGCGACTTCCGAACCAGTGAGGGTTACCTCCGCGAATTCGACGCTTTGAAGAGAATAACGGACGACGGGAGCGTATCGTTTCAGGAGGCGAGGGGATCGTTTTTCTGGGACGGCGGCGAACTGTGGCTGAACCCTGGAACCCAGGCCACAGCCAAGCCTGGAGACGTTCTTTACAGATTCCTGTCGGTGAACGGTTCCATGGGTTTGAAAGAAAAAGGGCTGAACCTGAACTTTCAGGGGCGTTTCAACGTACAGGCCCTCGACACCTTGATAAGTGGCCTGAGGGGGCTTTTTCAGCTCACGACCGGTTCGCTGGCGGCAACGGGCGGAAGGCAGTTCATTACCCAAACCGTCGGCAGAATGGTGGGGCTGGCCGAACGGGACTTTCAGAACGTGTCGTTTCAGTTGAGGGGAGATTGGAGCGGACTGCAGCTTCTTAACCTGAAAATAGACAAGCCCCTCGAAAATTTCATACCCTTCAGGGCCTCCGATTCCCTGCCCGAGCGCAGAGATATGGAGAACGACAAAAGAATACAGTTCAACATAAAGATACCGACCGGATCGGGCGGCGGCGCGGACGACGAAGGCGCGCGGGATCAATTCATGAGGCAGTTGCTTGATAACCTTCTGAACTGGGCCATCGATACCGAGTTTTAGCGGTGAAAAGAAGCGGGATGGGGGTAAAATTTGTGGTCAAACGCATTAAAATTGCTTTTACGGCTTTATTTTTTATCTGCCTTATCTGCCTCGTTTCATGCCGGGCCGACGCGGCGTGGAACACCGACAATCTGGCGCGCGTGGCGGCTTTGGGAGACCGGGAGGTATTCTCTTTCGTGGTTATCGGGGATACGCAGGGACCGGGTTCCAAATTTCCGCGAATCCTTCCATATATCTTGGAAGAGGAGGATATATTTTTCGTATTCAACCTGGGAGACCTCGTAAACTACGCCACGGATCAGGAATACGAGGACACTTTCTTCCGGCACGTGCGCGGCCTGACTCTGCCTTTTCTTGCCTGCGCCAGCAACCATGACCATTTCAGGTCGAAGAGGGCGGCCAATTACTCGCGGCTTTTCGGCTCTCCGCATTACTACTCCTTCCGAGTGGGAAACGCGGCTTTCATAGTGCTGGACAACGGCCAGGACTGGTCCCTGTCGGAAGCGCAGTTCAAATGGCTGGAAAGTGAACTCGAAAAGGCGCGCGGCAGTTCTTTGAGATTCGTGATGATGCACCGTCCCCTGCGCGACCCGCGCCCAAACCGCGCTCACGACATGAGCGGCAGGCCGGCAAACGTTGAGCGGCTGTCCGCGCTTTTCGACGCCTACGGCGTCACCATGATATTCACCGGCCATATCCACTCGTACTACACCGGCAAATGGGGGAATACCTCATACATCATCACGGGCGGCGGGGGCGGCTCTCTTTACGACAAAGGGACTCCGGCCTCGTTCCACCACTACATCCGCGTGGACGTTACGCGGGACAAAGCCGTATATAAAGTCATGAAGGTGAATATATGACATTCCAAGTATATACCGTGGGCATTATGTTATGTTGAAAATCCTGCTCAATCTCCGGGTAAAAATTGCCGGGGGCAACATTTGCCTGCCTGTATTTGATTTTATCCTTCTTGCGTTCTCGGCCTATCTTGGGTTTGCTATCCGTTTAACCCTCTTCATGCCAGGCGCGGTTCTCCTGGACCTCGCCAAAGTTATCTGCGTTTTTTCGTCGTGGGGAGTCGCGGTTTTTTTCGTGGGGGGGCAGTACCGTACGCTATGGACGCAGGCCGGCATGGACGACTACGCGCGCTTCGCGCGTCTGTATGTCCTTGCGGCCTGTGTTTTCGCCGTGACGCACTACGTCTGGCGCTTCGCGCTTCTGCCGCGTACGTCGCTGGTCATAATGCTTTTCGCGGGGATGATTTTATGCGGGTTCCTGAGAGTTTCCTGCAGGATGGGCCGCCCGCCCCTGCCGGCTTCAAGTGTGGCGCTGAAAGCCATCATAGTGGGCGCGGGCAGCGCCGGGGCCGCTTTGGCACGCGACCTGCTCGAAAACGGAGGGGAGCTGGCTCCTTGCGGTTTCGTCGACGACAATCCGCGAAAAAAAGGCAAACGGGTTGCCAATTTGACGGTGCTCGGCAGCACCAAAGATTTGCCCTCCCTGATACATGAACTTCAGGTTAAGGTCGTTCTTGTGGCCATCCCGTCAGCAAGCGGCCAAAAGATACGGACAATCTACGATATGCTGGGCCACATGGGAGTCAGCGTGCGCGTCCTTCCCAGCCTTCGCGAGCTGGCGGGCGGCGCGGTCACCGTGTCCCGCCTGCGCAAAATAAAGCTTGAAGACCTTCTCGGACGCGACCCTGTCCACATAGACGTAAAGAAAGTCTCCGCCTATTTGCGCGGCCGGAGCGTACTGGTCACAGGCGCGGGGGGGTCCATCGGCAGCGAAATGGTAAGGCAGGTTTTGCCGAACGCCCCCAGGGAGGTCATATTGCTGGGGCACGGGGAACAGTCCATATACTCTTTTATGGAGTCGATGGGTTCCGGCGTAAAGCTATGCCCGGTCATAGCCGATGTGGCGGACGAAACGGCCATGCGCGATGTTTTCGAGCGTCACCGCCCTCAGGTGATTTTCCATGCCGCCGCCCACAAGCATGTTCCCCTGATGGAAGGCAACCCCAGGGAAGCCTTGCGCGTCAACGCGCTGGGGACGCTCACCGTCGCTAAACTCGCCGGTGAGTTCGGGGCGGAAAGAATGGTGCTCGTATCGACCGACAAGGCCGTCAATCCTTCCAGCGTCATGGGAGCGAGCAAGCGTGTCGCCGAACTGCTGCTTGGCGATGTTCAGAGACGATTCCCTAAGACGGCCTTCATGGCGGTGCGCTTCGGCAACGTCCTTGGCAGCCGTGGCAGCGTAATACCAAAATTCGAGCGGCAGATAGCCGAAGGCGGCCCGGTCACGGTCACGAATCCAGCCATGAAACGCTACTTCATGCTGATCCCGGAGGCCGTCAGCCTTGTGATCGAAGCCGGGGCCATAGGCGCGGGAAACGAACTGTTCGTGCTGGACATGGGGGATCCGGTTTCTATAGCGGAAATGGCGGAAATCCTGATACGCCTGCATGGCTACGAACCGCACAAGGACGTTCAGATAACCTACACCGGGGTCAGACCTGGAGAAAAACTGTTCGAGGAGCTTTTTTACGATCCTGCGGGAGTGCGCCCGACCGAGCACCCGAAGGTCTTCGCATCGGACTTGAACGCCGAATCCAACATAGATGTGACGGCGCTTTTGGAGCTGAGCCTGAAGGAACCGAGCCGGACTTTGGCCCTGCTCCGTGAAATGGTTCCGGAGTACGAAACCTGACCCGAACACGCTCACCGCTGGAGGGTATAATGGACCCAGTTTTTCGGACAGAAAACAGGGGGGTACATCAAGAGAGTTCATGAATAGTAGGAAAACTTACTCATCAGACTTGAAAAGCCGTGTAGTTTTGGAAATGTTTCGTGATGAGTTGACGATAAGCCAGATTTCTTCCAAATATGGCGTTCATCAGTCGGTGCTTAATAAATGGAGGAGTAGCGGCATCGTACCCCAATCAGTTGAAACTTTTCACCTGATCACATTGCTCCTCATTTATCTCAAAATGGGAGATGACGTGGATCTTCCTGTTATAATTCCCATGTGGATGAAAAATTACTGACAACCTCAGAGGAGGTGTAATGATTATGCCCGTCTGGCTGAAGGTCATTCCAGAACAGATAGCTTTTTATTGTGGGTGAGCGGTTATGTTTAGTAAGGAAGAGCAGGCTGTTCTTCTTAAACAACAAGAAAACACGCGCGCTATGTGGGAACTTTTACGATTACTGAAGGAACGTTACGGAGACAAAATATGTATATCCGTCGTGGATTCGAGGAGTCCGATTGTGCTGTGGTACGCCATCCGTTATGGCGCTTGGTCGACGTTTACAACATGGATATTGAATGGCAGAAAAATTTTCGAGGTAATCCCCAAACGTGAAGAACTGGAGCGTATAATCGACTCCGAATTGCAGTCGCGGGTTGAGGTGTCAGCATAATTTCATCAGACAAAGTGTGGTATACTCATAGCGGAGATGATATTTCAATGGATAATAGGACGTTTTTGCCAGTAAAGAGCGATGTAATTTTTCGCCTTTTTTTTGCTGACGAGAAAAATATTGAATTTTTAATAAGCTTCCTTAAATCTGTGCTAAGATTGCCAGAAGATGATTATCACGAGATAGAGATAGCTGACCCTCACCTGCTACGTGAGTTTAAGGGTGATAAGCTGGCGGTCATTGACGTGAAGCTATATACCAAGACCCGTAAGGTCATCCATATAGAAATCCAATTAAAGGTTACGCCAGAGCTAGAGAAGCGAATTATCCTCTACGACGCCAAGCTGATAACAGAGCAAATTGGGAGCGGAGATGATTATGACCTCATCAAGAAAGTTGTCAGTATAATCATAACGGACGAGAATCTTATTCCGTGCAACCCGAGGTATCACCACCGTTTTACGTTCTATGATCCAGAGGCCGGGGTTGAATTCTCAGATATACTTGAAATTCACACTTTAGAGTTACGAAAAATACCTGATGGTACAGACGGTACGGAATTATACGATTGGGCAAAATTTATCGCTGCCGAAACGGAGGAAGAGTTGACAATGATTGCAGAGAAGAATTCACAAGTAGGAAAAGCCGTCGTTAAGCTGCGTGAGTTGTCTGCCGATCAACGGGCACGTGATTTATACGAACGACGTGAGAAAGCACGGAGAGATCAGGTAGCGAGCGAGAGGTGGGCGATCAAACAGCGCATGTTTGAGGTTGCCCAGGACATGGTAGCAAACGGAGAACCCATTGAAAAAATTGAGAGGTATACCGGCTTAACCTGTGGAGAAATAGAGAGCCTGAGCGTTTAATCTCGCCAGAGGCGTTACAGATGGCTGGTGAATTGTTAATGAGCGTTAGCAAAGACGAACGTGAGCGGGCTATCTTTCGCAGCCGCAGGATGTACCAGTCTGATCTGGACTCGAATATAGCAACTGCTGAAGACAGGAGAGCATTAGCCATAGCTCTAAATCTTTTAGGAATGAATATGCCGCTTGACCAAGTTGTCACAGCGACTGGTCTGACCCGCAAGGAAGTGGAGAACTTAAGCGTTTAGCCTTGCCAGAAGCGTTACAGATGTCCGAGGGTAGGCTATCTTCCGTAGCAGGAGACAGAATAGCAACGCGAAAATCTCCATACGATGAAAATAGCGTGGTATGGGTGGTATTGTACCACCGTACCACGCCTATGTGATAGGGTAGCATAGCTATCGACAATCTTTTATGATGCCTAGCCCTGCTCTTTGTGGCTAATCCAAAAGATTAACCGCTGTCCGCTTAACCTTCGGGGCTAAGTGTGCGTACTTTAAAGTCATCTTCATATCAGCGTGCCCCAGCAGTTCTCGCACAGTGTTCAAATCCACTCCCTTCATTACGAGCTGAGACGCAAAATCATGCCTCATATCATGCCATCGAAATTTTTTGACATTGGCAGCTTTGAGTACCCCTCCCCAAGCTCTTTTGCAGTTATCCATAACCTCACCGGTTATGGGTGACGGAAAAACAAGCTCATCTCCATTTCTGCCAGTCTGCTCTTTCCAAGTAGTCAGTGTTTTCGTCAGAGTTTCATTCATCGGAATATGTATTAGCTTGCTGCTTTTCTCGCTGGAAGGTCGCACGGTCAGGATGCCTTCTTGGAAATCAATGTCGCTCCAAAGCAGTTGAAACAATGATCCGCGACGGATACCAGTGTTCAACGACACAATAATCATCGGTTTTAGATAATCTACAAACGCGCATTGTTTCAGGTCAGGTAGGACAGGTTTCTTTCTCTCTTCAAGCCAGTTATTGTGGTTGTCTCGTTCGGCTTGAATACGTATTTCTCGTTCATCCAACGCCGCATACAAGCGTTCTCGCTCCTCTGGTGATAAGTACCGTATCTTCGTTTCGCTATCTTCTTCACGTAGGCGCTCTAAACGTGCCATAGGATTTGCCGCAATGATTTCACGTTTGACTGCCCAGTTTATCGCTGCTTTCAAAGCCGTGATCTGCCTGTTGAGCGACGACGCTTTCAGACCGTTGACTTGGCGCTTCTTCGTCCTCCATTGCTCAATAGTCAGCATGGATATTTCTTCAACAGGCATATCCATAAAATCCTTGAAAGCACGGGTAAGAATAGCAATCGTTTCTTTTCCTGACCTACGATTATCAATCACCCAAGAACTATAATGTTCAGAGATAAGCTGATTCAAAGTCAAACGTTCTTTTTTGACTTCTTCTGTTTTTATTGGATCAATACCCAATTTTACGGAAGCCAAGAATTTTTGTGCCACATCCCGCGCCTGCATAACTGTCAATATCGTAGCACAGCCAATTTTATGAAATGTACGTTGCCCGTTGGGTCGTTTATAATCAATGTACCATGTCTTCTTTCCAGAAGGTTCGACCCTGAGCATCAGCCCAGGGAGCACGAGGTCTTTGATTTTTTGACGTTTATCGGTAGGAGTTATTTTTTTTACGATGTCTTGCGTCAGTTTTTCTTGCATTTTTAAGCCCTCCTTATAAATTAAGGGATCATGTGTAGAGGCCGAATACTTTGGAGAAGCGTTCCCTTACTTGAAAGGGAATTTTGGCGAACTAAAAATCTCGGCCTCCGTATGGCCTCCACGATAATTATATCAGAGGGTATTTCGGGGAATAATCAAAGAGAGGGTAAATGAAATAAAGACTTGCAAAAACTAGAGAATATGCTATTTTATATATACAGGATTACATAAGGAAACGCCGTGTCCTTTCCTTGCCAAGGTTGGGGTCGAGGGTTCAAATCCCTTCTTCCGCTCCAGGAATACCAAGGACTCAGGGGAATTAGCCTGAGTCCTTTTTCAATTTCTATCCTCCAAATATCCTCCAACTTCATTTCTCCCCTACGAACAAAACCCTTAGTCTTGTTAATAACTGCCTTTTTGCTCAATGAAACACCCTCAGCTTTGTCTCTGCCGAAATCCATCTCCTACTGCTTGCCTATCCTCCACATCCTCCCTATTTGCCCTCCAAAATATATCACGGTAAAACCGTTGCTAATACCTGATGTATAAGCCAACTGATTCCTGTCCCCCCGAAAATGTATTCGCCCTTAAATGCCCTACATACAATGGCCTAGATACCTATAAAGCCCATGAGCATGGGCTTTATAGGGCATATACCGTTTTGACGAACTGGTGGTGAAGGTTTATGGCTGGTAGTTTCAACATTCACATCGAAAAAGGCTGCTTGCGGATAGACGCGCAAATTCCCCTCGCCTGTGCCTGCGAGGAAATCGAAGCGTTTATTCACGAATTGAAAATTCAGTTATTAGGCGACAAGAAATTGAGGAGTTACCGCCCTCTAAATTTACCCCCGCAAGAGCTTAGTGAGAAGGATGCCGCCAGGTATATCGGCAGAACTGTTTCTTTCCTGCGAGGCTGTCGCTATGCGGGGAAGACGAAAATGGCGACAGAGGGCCAAAGTACACCAGAGGAACAAAGCGAAGTATCAGATATCCCGTAAAAGAATTGGACAAATGGCTTGCAAACCTGAATCTCTACGGCGCGTCCTGCGAAGAAAAATTCTGATGAGAGGTGAGAATGTGGAAACACAAGACATTGGTGCAAGAATTGTCGATAAGCGCAAAAATTGGGAAGCCTGCGTTGAAATGGCGGTATTCAAGCGCCCCGCCAGCGAACTGTCTACTTACGACAAGCTGGTTTACGCTATTTTATGCGGCCACGCCA
>Ga0099364_10003325_pt1 | contig 24950 bp, 22 predicted proteins | sample TergutTh196P3_FD_73070 | JGI IMG/M metagenome (GOLD analysis project Ga0099364, IMG submission 73070) | Microcerotermes parvus P3 segment gut microbial communities from Pointe-Noire, Republic of the Congo - Th196 P3 | ecosystem: Host-associated > Arthropoda: Insects > Digestive system > Gut ...
AATCACAAACGGAGCGGGATTATTACAGCCGGATATTTTCTCTTTCCTAAAAGAAGCCGCCGCAAGCCCCAAAACCGACATCTGGTTAAAGCTTGATGCAGGCACTTCCGGCTGGTATCAAAAAATAAACCGCCCGGCTTTGCCCTTTGATGAACTCACCGCAAAAATTAAAGAATTTACCGCACACTCGCCTGTAACAATTCAGACAATGTTATGTGCGGTAAACGAAGAAATTCCGCCGGAAGATGAAGCGCAAGCGTGGGAAGCCCTTGTCTGCGAAATTGCACAGGCGGGCAATGTCCGCAAAGTGCAGCTATACGGCAAAATCCGCCCCGCCCCGGAGGATCCGCTTGCTTCACAGCTTCCTGCGTTTTTTCTTGAGCAGCGCGCCGGGTCTTTGCGCGCGGCGTTTTCGCTTACAGGGATTTCGGCGGCGGTGGAAGTTTATTAGGAGTGCTGTACAACCTTCGGGGGAAGCTGTATGGGCTTTAATAAAGGAAGTCGGCGAAAAGCAAAAAGAAACTGCCCGGCAGAAAAGCACCTGCCATATTCGTAATGTCCGATACCTGAATAATTATTGTTTATTTGATAGGCGATTTCTTTTATATCAGCCATTATGTTTTTTAATAATTATTCCACATGATGTAGTAACATAACCGTCTAAAAATAGACGCAGGTGTGGATTGTATTCATAAGGAGGGTGATCCACAAAATTATCTGCATCCTCTCTCCCCCTATATTTAGAGAATGGAAAAACATAAAACCCTAACAGTTCAAGCTGAGAAATTAAATCCTCAATATCTTTTTCTCTATATATACAAGAATAAATGTTTTCGGAGGTTTTATCGTTTGATGACAGATTATATTCTGTAGTATGAACTGCTATCCCACCAGTTTTTAAATGTTTTAATGAGTTTTTAATAAATTGAAAACCATTATCATATCCGCCTAAATGTTCTAATGAACATGCAGACCATAAAAAATCATATTCCCCCAGATTTTCAGGAATTTCATTCATATCAACATTTTTATAATTAACATTTTGTAAAAATATTTGTTCTTCACATATATTGGAGTAATATAAATCATTTTTCTCTTGAATGTGCTGATTACTATTCAGCCAATCTTTAGCTTTTTCATTTGAAAGATCTAAATCAGTTGCAAGTATTTTACAACCCATTGATGCAAATAATGATATCAATGGTTCCTTACCGCACCCAAAACATAATCCGGTTTTTCCTTCTTGTAACATTCCATTTTCATACAAAGTCTGGCATATATAAACCCATTCCCAGTGTTTACGATTCAGTAAAGGTAAATGACCTATTTTTTTTATCCAAAACTGATATAAAGGTAACTGAAAAAAAGTTTGATTACATATCTGTGTTGTACATACATTAGGATAGCTATAATTGTTTCTAGAATAATATTTATCAAAATAAATATCACCTCCGTCCAATGGTGTTTTCTGGTTAAGAATCTGCTGTATAAGTTCGTTATTTTTGATGACGCTTTGAGCAGTTTCATTTTGAATAATCTGTAACTTCTGCTCTAGCCCACTATTTAATGCAGCACTTTGCGCTGTTTCATTTCGCATAATTTCAGTTTGACTAAGAACTTGCTGTATAAGTTCGTTATTTTTGATGATGCTTTGAGCAGTTTCATTTTGAATAACCTGCAACTGCTGTACTAGCTCACTATTTAATGCAGCACTTTGCGCTGCTTCATTTCGCATAATTTCAGTTTGACTTTGTGACAACTGTATAAGTTCGTTATTTTTGATGACGCCTTGAGCAGTTTCATTTTGAATAATCTGCAACTGCTGCACTAACTCACTATTTAATACAGCACTTTGCGCTGCTTCATTTCGCATAATTTCAGTTTGACTTTGTAACAACTGAATGAACTCATGGCTTTTATTTGAACGTGCAATGGCATCGCTAATCATGCGCTTGTATTTTAAAATTTTATGAATCATCTTTTTCTACCTCCAGCATACTAATAAAGTGTTTCAAAATTGTTAAAGGTGGATCATAGTGATCTGGTATATTTGATTGATTTTCCTGTACATAGAGAAACGCCTCTGACGCGCCTTTAATAAAAGCCCTACATTTGCCGCTTACCATGGATAGCCGCTCTCTAAGTAATTCAATCTCTGGGTCTTCATAATCTATTTTATACATAATATCCACCATAGATTTATTTTACATATATCTATGGTGATTTGTCAATATTTCAAACAAAAATATTTATTTATGTCCAAAAGAGGCAGTTCCAAAACTTAAATTTTCTTGCCCACATTGTTTTTATTCTATAAAATGGCTGTATGACAGTTAATCAACGGCTTACATTAGCCAGAAAAACTTTAAATTTGACGCAGCGTGATTTTGCCGAAAAAATTTCAGTTGCAACTGGATATATTTCTTCCATGGAAATTGGAAACAGAAAAGTTAACCCGCGTGTTATGAAGCTTGTATCAGTCATTTTTAATGTCAATATAAAGTGGCTTGAAACAGGCGAAGGAGAAATGTTCTATACCGACACGGAAAAAGAAATTGAAGAAATTATCGGTCTTTATAAAAGGCTTGACCCTTTTTTTAAGAAATTCATTATCCGTCAGCTACATGACCTTATTGAGTATAAGTGATTCCGGTAAAACCCGTATATCTGGCTTTATTCTGAAAAATCTGTAAAAAACAGTTCTGTTAAAAGGTATTCTTGACATAAGCGATAGATTTTGCTATCGTTACAATCATAGGATAATGGATTCCCCTGCCGGGCAATAGCGCAGTTGGTTTAGCGTACAAGTCTGGGGGACTTGGGGTCCCCGGTTCAAATCCGGGTTGCCCGACAGGGGGATTCACTACTTTCTTAATAAAATCACTTTAACTGGACTGTAACATCGCTTGCCGAAGGATTGAGTTAGCTCTGGTTTGGTAACCTGGACCGGATTGCTTCAGCCATTCTAAAATGTCGGCATCAAGACGAATTTGCACGGTTGTCTTGATAGGTTTATATAACCTTGCGTCAGGATATTTAGGCTTGAATTCTTTTAACTGTTCCGGGGTTTGAACCGGGCAATCGGTGAAGTCTTTGGTCTTGAAATTCTGCAATTCTGCTATACGCTCATCACTCATGTTAGGTAATTTGCTTTTCGTAGTTTTCATTATAACGCTCCTTTTCAAGCGGCTCCTTACGGCATTTCCACAAGGGTTTCTGCGCGCGGGTTGCGGAACTGGCTTGCGGCGCGGCTTTGCCATTCTCCCGCTGCCGGCTGTCCTGCCAGGAATTCCCATATGTTACGCGCAACTGGGGTCTTGCCGTTTCTGAAGAGGCTTGCTGCAAGGTAGTAGGCGGTTCTGTAATATTCAACTTCATCAATGTATGATACTAAAAGCCGGTTTCTGCCAGCCTCTTCCATAAGGGAGCTTAGAGTTGTGAAGGTATAATCAAATTGGCGGCGTCTTATTTCTTCTATTATGATTGTGTTTTGAATAAGAAAAGCGAACATCAGGTGCTGCTCTGCTGACGGACGGCCGGAGATTGCATAGTAAAATCCCAGTGTTCTGTGTGCGGGTTCTACTGCGCTGTTGTTGTATCTGAACATTTCAAGAAAGCGGTTAATTCCGTTTTCTTCCAACATTCTTGTCATGCCTGCCCTTGCAAAAGAAGCGGAAGCCTGATCATAGGGAACGGTTACCTGTGTATTAAGGCGGGCGGCATCGCCGCTTGCGGAATTTACCCAAAGAGTGTCAAATTCGTTAATTATCGAAAGTATGATTCTTTCAAACTCATTGTATTCCTGTCTGAGTCTTAAAATGTCAGCAATCTTGTATTGCAATGTGACGCTAAAGCCGGGATCTTCAAGCGTCCCGCGCATATCGTAAGCCCTGCGGTATTGGGTAAGTGCAAGAGGTAATTCTCCCTCAATACGAAAGACTTCGCCAATCCAGTATTCGGCTTCGGGATAAACTTTTAATCTGTCAAAAGCGGCAAGAGCCGCAGCGGCGGAATTGTTAAAACTTGATTTTGGAATGCGAAAGAACAGTTCATCAAACGCGGCAGTTGCCGCTGTGTAACGTCTGTCCGCAGCATAGAGTTCTACCCTGTCAAGGTAATCTCCCATGCGGCGTACGTCGGGAATTGTAAGAAAATTGATTAAATCGCGTTCCATTTGTTCGTACATTGAACGTCTGTCCCGACGTGCATCTTCAAACAACCTTAATGCGCCGCCAAAATCTCCAACCCTGAACCTTTGCTTACCGTATTCCAAAGAAAGCCACCATGGCAGAGAATTCTGTGCAAAAACCTGAGCGGTAAATAGTAAAAATAATGATAAAAATATTAAAGGTTTTATTTTAATGTTTTGTTTCCTTCCGGTCATAATTTATTCAATTCCTCTGCAAAGGCGTTATCGGCATCAACCGCATCTATTATCTTAATCACTTTCCCATGTTTAAAAATCAAAACTTTATCTCCCGCTCCTGTTATGCCAAGGTCGGCATGTTTGGCTTCTTCAGGGCCGTTAACTTCGCAGCCCATAATTGCTACAGTTTTGTCCGTATTCAAGGCGTGTAACTTCGGCATCCAACGGGCGGTAAAACCGTGGGTGTCAAAACCATGCCGGCCGCATCTCGGGCAGGAAACAATCCTTACCCCGCCATTTAATCTTTCACTGGCGCCGTTTAATTCCGATGCCGCGTTAATAATTTCCCTTCCTGCAATTATTTCATTTTCCATAGAGTCCGAAAGAGAGACCCTGATTGTGTCGCCAATACCCTCCGCCAATAACGAAATTAACGCTGCCGTATTCCTTACAACCCCGGCAATTAACGGACCTGCCTCTGTTACCCCTATATGCAGGGGGGCATCCGTCCTTTGCGAAAGAATTTTATTCGCTGTTATAGTATCGGCAATTCCACTGGCTTTCATTGATACCATATAGTTGTCAAAACCAAAATCACTAAAGATGGCAAGTTCTCTTTCGGCAGCCTGAACCAGCGCCTCTGCGGTTTTCATTCCACTTTCAACCTGTTTACGAAGGTCTTGAGGGAGGCTTCCTGCATTAACGCCGATTCTTATGGGTATGCCGCCTGCGCCGGCTTTCTCCAGAACAGCTTTTATCTTATCCTTGCGTCCAATATTGCCCGGATTTATGCGGATTTTTGCTATGGGAAAATCCATACACCTTAGGGCGATTTTATGGTCAAAGTGAATGTCTGCAACAAGCGGAATTGAAACCTTTCGGGCAAGCTCCCCCACTGCTTCAGCGCTTTGTACATCAGGAACTGCAAAACGTAAAAGAGCGCATCCAAGCTTTTCAAGACCGGTAATTTCTTTGACAGCACTATCTAAATCATCAAAAGTAAAGCGATTCTTCCACATGGTTTGAACGGCAATTGGGAAATTCCCGCCTATTTGAACGGGTTTTATATGGGAAAAACCGCCTATTTTAACAACTTTTGTCAATTTTTTATTCATATAAATTTTGAGACAAGCTCAATCATAAGTATTATAATCGAAATACATGGAATTTACTATTACAGCAGACGATCAAAAACTTTTACTCTCTGAAGCGCGGGAGTCGATAACCGCAGAACTGGAACGGCGGGGGCCGTCATACAGCAAAACCCAGCACAGCGGAGTATTGGGCGAACCATGCGGCGCGTTTGTTTCGCTGCATATCGGCCGTTCTTTAAGAGGGTGCATTGGCAGAATGGCAGCAAGTCAGCCTTTGGTTGAAACTGTCCGGTTAATGGCAAGAGAGGCGGCTTTTGACGACCCGCGTTTTCCTCCATTAAAAAAAGATGAACTGCAGCTTGTCAAAATCGAAATTTCCGCTTTGTCTCCAATGTCGCTGTGCCTTGATCCGCGGCAGGTAAAAACAGGCGTTCATGGGCTGTATTTAAAAGCAAACGGGAGGACGGGAGTTCTTCTGCCGCAGGTTCCTGTGGAACAGGGATGGAATCTTGATGAATACCTTGAATACATCTGTATAAAGGCAGGGCTTCCGCCAGGTTCATATACATTACCCGGCTCACTTTTTACTTTTACCGCATTTGTTTTTGGAGAAAAGTAAAATGGACTTTTTCTAAGGAAGTTGTTCAGAAACTGAAGTTTCAGAACAACTCTAATAGTTTTAATTCCCTGTTAAGTAATTTTCGATTTCTTCAATTACAGAAGAAGGAGTGGAAGCTCCTGCGGCAAGACCGATGTTTTTATATGCAAAAAAAGCCTCAGGGATTTCTGCTGCATTTTCAGCTAACACGCAGGGTTTTCCGCTGTCCTTTGCAATTGTAAACAAGCGGCGTGTGTTTGAAGATTCTCTGCCGCCTGCCACTATAACTGCATCAACATGACGCAGCAGCCTGCGAAGAGCTTCCTGGCGGTCATTGGTTGCCGTACAGATACTTTGGATAATCTCCAGATTTGGGAAAAAGCTTTTTATTTCTTCGCCAATATTTTTATATTCCTCATCAGAAATTGTCGTTTGGCCCAAAAGAGCGGTTTTTGCGCCGCTGTTTATCCTGTAAAGCCCGGCTGCGGCATCCCGCGCTTCATCTGCATTACCTATAATCGCACAAAAAGGCGCCTGTACGGCATAGCCCAAAATACTTTCAATTTCTGCATGGCGCGCTTCTCCTGCAAGAAACAAATTGTAACCTGCCAGCGAAAGTTCTTCTGCTTTTATTTGACTCGCTTTAACTTTGGGGCAAGTAGCGTCAATAATATGCCTGCCTTTATCACGTAAAGATAATTCAACTTCAGGGCTTATTCCGTGGGCGCGGATTATCAAAGAGGAGAGAAGACTGAAGGAGGAGGAATCATGAGGAGGGGGAAGTTCGTTAAGAATTTCCACTCCTCTTTTTTTTAGGTCGGAAAGAACAGCCGGGTTATGCACCAACGGACCAAGCGAAAAAACTTTTTCTACACTTTTATTTTCGGTTTCTGCAATGGCGAGTTCAACAGCGCGCCGAACCCCCATGCAAAAACCAAGCACCTCAGCTTTTATAACATTCATCTTAAAGAAAAAGAAATTACGCAGCGGCTAATTTCTTTTTTGCCTTTTTGCTCTTTCGTTTTTCCCAGAAGTACACAAAACCGGGAACAATAAAAAGTGTTGTATATACGCCGGAAGTTAAACCAATCAACAGTGCAAGGGCGAAATCTTTCATTGAACCTGAGGTAAAGATAAACAACGAAAGGACTGCAAGCATGGTAGTTAATGTTGTAATAATGGTTCGGCTGAGTATGTCTGTCTGCGAAATGTCCAGAATATCCAAAAACGAATGATCCGGATAAATGCGTAAATTATCCCTTACACGGTCAAAGAAAATAATCGTGTTGTTGATTGAATAACCAAGAATTGTAAGAAGCGCAGCAATGGTTATCGTATTGAATTCCATCCGTGACCAAATAATAAAGGTTATTATAACAACAGCATCATGCATTATCGCAAGTACCGCTCCTGCAGCATATTGCAGTTTAAAACGGATAGTCGAGTAAAGTAATATCAAAAGCAAGGTAAGTGAAATAAGGACAACTGCCTGATCTGTCAAGTCTCTGGAAAAACGCGAGCCGACATAGTCAGAACGAAGCACAGCTACTCCGCCTATCCCAAAATAGGCTTCCAGAAACTGCGTAACATCATCGGAGGTAATACGCCCTTCATCCTGATCTTCAACGCGAATCATAAAACGCCGTTCCGAGGGAATTCCCAGACTCTGCACAGAAATGCCCTGTCCAAAACCTGCCATTGAGTTTCTTACTTCGGAAATATCTATTGGAGGGCTCTGCGGATCAAGATAATGAATTATATAAGGCGTTTCATTATTCAGATATGGATCTCCAAGTGAACTGAAAATAAGCCACTGGGAATTGATACCTGTATTAGCCGTCATTGAAACTTCAAGTTCTTCCAATTGTTGTTCCATAGCGCGTGTAAGAGAACCTATTGTAGCGTACTCGGTGAATGAAAATGAATGTGTTCTTCCTTCTATGCCGGAACCTGTAACAACAATGTAAAGATTACTTCGATCAAATGAAAGAGTTGCGCTTGACACACCGTACCAGCGAAGACTGAAAGCCGTCGGCGCTATCTGTACTTCCTGAATAAGACCTGCCTGGAAATCAACGCCAAGAGCAAACCCGCCGTGCATAATATAGCCGAAAACAAATGATGCCACAATAAGCACAGAGAATACTGCAGCAAAAACAAAATATTTAGAAAAGCGAATTATTTTGCTCATATTTTAACCTGCCTCGCGGGAGTTTCCTGAATTCGTATATTCCAGCCAACTGAAAGAGTTTTTGTACCTAAAACATCCGTACTGAAATCAAAAATTAAACGTGATACAAAAAGAGCTGTAAAGACCGAGGAAAATACTCCAATTGAAAGACTAACTGCAAAACCCCTGATTGGTCCTGAACCAAGCTGTGAAAGGAATAAAGCTGCAATAAAAGTTGTGATGTTTGAGTCCATAATTGCCCAGAATGCTTTATTAAATCCTGCTTCAATTACCGCCTTTCTTGATTTGCCAAGTCTCATTTCTTCTTTCATGCGTTCAAAGATAATTACACTGGCGTCAATTGCCATGCCAATTGTAAGGATGAATCCTGCAATGGCGGGTAATGTTAGTGTAAAATTCAAAGCGGAAAGCACGCTGAACATTATATAAAAGTTAAACAACTGGGCGACTATTGCATTAATGCCTGCGGATTTATAATAAATAAGCATGAAGATAAACACAGCGGCAACCCCGCCAAGCAATGCATAAAGCCCCTGACGGATTGTATCTTCACCTAACGAAGCGCCGATACTCTGCTGGCTTGCAACATCAAGCTCCACAGGCAAGGCTGCGGTTCTTAAAACAAGGGCGATATTTTCCGCTTCTTCCGAGCCGAACCCTGTAATCTGCCCATTGTCGCGTATTCCGGTGGAAATTGTCGCAACCGATCTGACCTTTTCGTCAAGTACAATGGCCAGATTATTGTTAACGTTAGCTGAAGTAAGCCTGTAAAAAATATCTCCGCCTTCGGAAGATAACTGGAAAGCAACTTCCGGCCTTCCGTCCATACTGTTCCGGTTAACAGACGCCGATTCAATATAGTTGCCGTCAAGCCCCACTTCTCTCTTTAAAGCGACATAACGTAAACTGCCGTCCCAGTTACGCGCCTGTTCATCAAGCCCGTACTGATCTTTTATATAATAACCAAGGATCATAACATCTGCAGGAACAATGGAAGGATCAATTAATCTGCCGCTTGAATCAAAAGTTGTTGTGGGGTTTGCCCTGTAGTAATTGTTGATAAATTCCGTTACTTCGGAATCTTCAAGATGGAAAGCAAGGCTTCCCTTTCCCATGATGATATCATTGATCCTTTCAGGATCTGCGGTTCCGGGAATTTCTACATAGATTTGATCCGTTCCCTGACGGCGAATGACAGGCTCTGTTAAACCAAAACGATCGATACGGCTGTTTAACACTTCCAAAGCGCGGTTCATTGCGTCTATGCGATCAGCTTCGTTTAACGAACGCCCAAGCCTTTCCGAAAGAGATTCAAGGTTTGCCTGTAAGACAATGCTTAAACCGCCCGAAAGATCAAGCCCAAGCTTAACCGCATTTGTATGCAGATCTTTTAACGCAAAAATATCGTTGCGGTATTTGGTTTCAATTGCATCAAGCGCTTCCCTTCTTGAATTAAAGGAATCAAGGACTGCCCTTGCCGTCCATGTTTCAGGAACCGGCTGCCTGTTGTCCCTGTAGGTTCTTCTTGCAATCGGTATAAGAAAATCCAAATCTTCAGGGACAAGACCGTCTACACGCACTGCATCCATGAGGCGCTGCAGATCCCTTTGGGCAGTTTCAGAAGCATAAGTTCTTATATTCTGCCTTGTTTCAAGCGCACGCGCCTGTTGATCTCTAGGAACGAAAAAATACCAGCGTATTGTCGGAAGGAGAAACAAAAAGCATACGGCCAATACGGCAAGTATTATTAATAATCTGTAGCGCTTACTCATAATTATTCTCCGGATTCAGAGGATTCCTCACTCTTTTCTTCTTTTTTTTCTTCTATTTTGTCTTCTTTCTTCTCGGATGGGGTTACAATGCTGGAAACAGCGCTGCGAAGGAATTCCAGTTTTACATTGTCGTCAACCTTGATAATGACAGTTGATTCCTTAACGCTTTGAACAGTACCGTGAATCCCGCCGATGGTAACAATTTTGTCGCCTTTTTTTATTGCGCCAAGCATTTTTTCAGTTTCTTTGCGCTTTTTATTTTGCGGCCTTATAATCAAAAGGTAAAAAATGAGGATTACAGCAATAAAGGGAAGAAAAGTCCCAATAAGGCTTCCCGGACCGGCTTCTGCACCTTCAGCCACCGGCATAAGCAATGGAAGATTAAATAAATTCATTGAAAACATCCTTAAATAAGTTATGAAAGCACTTTAACAGAAAAAAATCTTTTATTCAAGCCTTATTTTATAGAGTTTGTTCCAAACTCGATCTGGTATATTAATTTCTCAATAACGGCGCGTATTCAACTTCATAACGCCTCAAAACCGGATTATCAGGCGCGATGGCAAGAGCCTGCCTTAAGTAATAAACAGCACGGCGTTCATCCCGCCTGCGATGGTAAATTTCAAACATGGCGATAAGGGCGTCAAGGTTTCTTGGATCTTCAAAAAGGCTGGAACGAAGATCGCTTAGGGCGGATTCTTCATTTGTCTGTAAACGGCTGCGCAGATAGAAAAATTGCGCTCTCAGCGCGCTTGAAAGATTCGAAGCAAGACGGGCTTCAATTATTCGTGAAGCTTCCGCCCTGTTGTTATTGTCAATCAGAGCCGAAACATAGATAGCTGCATATTCATTATTTGCGGTGCTGCCTTCGTATAGTTCACGGGCATAGGCAAGAGCTCTTGCATTATTGCCAAGCATACGTTCGATGTTATAGCCGTCAATCAAGTCCTGAACAGTTCTGCGCTGGGTAAGAATGCGGTTTAAATAACCTTGAGCCTGCTGCCAGCTTTCCCTTTGTACGGCATCTCTCAGACTCAAACTTAATACATAGATTGATGAATCGGATAATTGCTGAAGACGGCCAAGCAGCTCTCTTGCTTCAGCCTGATCGCTGGGACGCTGAGATTCCATAAGTAAACCTGCGGCATATATCAAAGCTTCTTCATCATTCGGATTGTTACGCAAAATAGAACGAAGATAATTTAAGGCAGAATCACGGTTTCGGCTTCCTTCAACCTGAACGCGGGCGCGCATAAATAGGTAATCTCTGTTGTTTGGGTTTATCGAAGCATAACTATCCAGAACGGCATTAGACTGTGAAAATTGCCCTCGCTCCAAAAGTATAAAAGCCCTCATCAAAAGGAATTCGCCGTTTCGCGGTTCTGTCAGTAAAATTTCTTCAATCGCAGGCAATGCCCTTGCCCAATCCCGGTTTTCATACAAACTTTCGGCAAGTTGTTTTTTTATATAAAGACTGTCCGGGTAACGGATTATAAGATCAGAATAAATTGAAATTGCATCTCCTACATTTCCGGCAAGTCTTCTTACACGCGCAATTCCTGTCAGAGCAGGATAACATTCACTGGAAATCTCGTATGCCTGGTTAAATGCAGCCTCGGCGGAAACATATTGACCAATGCGTTCATAAAGCAGCCCCCGAAAATAATGGGGAAGCACCGAATTAGGCCGAAGTGAAGCCGCTTTTTCCAAATCTCCAAAAATATTGGGAAAAATATCCTGCCCGGTTTGATCGTTTACCGCTAAAAAAGGGAGAATATGCTCAAAAAAATCTGTTGAGTTTTCTGACGGCCGTAGATAATTACCTCTTTCAGTCTCTCTGACAATCCGGGTATAGTTATGAGTTTGCGGAAGGTCGATGGAAGGAAGCCTTACAACCGAATCGTGGTAGATAAACCTTATAAGCACTGTGTTGACGCCTATCATCATTCTGCCAAAATCTACACCGGTTAGATCCCTTGAACGGATAAGTTCAATTGCCCGCAGCATGGAAGGCAAAACACCTGTTTCTGTAAGACTGCGTATTTCATCTGTAATACCGGCAGAAAGCTGCTGTATTGGATTTTCTTCTATATCATTATCCGGAGGACGCGTTACGGCAGTCGTTTCGCAGGAAAAAAAAGCCAGAGCAGATAAAATTAAAACTAACGCAAACCTAAGGGTTTTTTGGATCACTATTATTATCCATTAAAAAATCTAAAAAAAAAGGAAAAACAACATAGAGAACATCTAAAATTATTAATTTTTAGATGTTCTCTATACAAAATACTACCACAATGATAGTATAATAAACAATGGAAAAGGTCAAAAAAGTCTTTTTTTTTACTTATATAGCTTTAATTTTTATGATAACGATTTCCTGTGAACAACTGCAGGTAAGATTTAATATGAATCCGGGCCTTGACCAATACTATATAACAGGTTCAAAAGTTGACAGGGAAAATTTACAGGAATTATTCAATCTATTGAAGACAGAAGAACCGGGCAGCGAGGGAGAATTTATCGTTGTAAGAGAGATTGCAGGAACTTATGCACGGTTGAATGAATACGAAAAGCTAATCCATTTTTTAAGCAACAGGACTATTAACAATCCTGCCGATCCTTACAATGGTTTTTATTTTTTGATGATTGCCTATGCCAACATGCAGATGGGCTCCGAACCGATAGCCGCGCTTTATTTTGAGCTAATCGTCAAGAATTACCCGGATTTGGTTGTAAATGACGAATCCATCCATCTTGTCTGCCTGCGCCATCTTATTAATTTAATAGATGATGCAGAACGCCAGGTCTGGTACTACAAAGAATTGATTTCCAGATTTCCCGAAAAGATCGATTTAGGCGTTTCGTATTTTATGCTTGGGCAGGCTTGCGAACGTGCAGGCGACTGGAACGGCGCTATTCAGGCTTACACCAATTATCTGCCCTATTCAGGAATAATTATCCCAGGCTTCCCAAATGCCGACCAGTATGCAAATCAACAGGTTGACTTTAGCAGGTCGGCAAAAGACTGGACGTTTGAAACACTTCCGGCGCTTATAAGCGCAATAGAAGCCGCACTGGATGCAAGCAATGCAAATCTTCTTTCGCAATATCAAACCAAGGTTAGTTTTTTTGCCCGTTCTTGGGAACAGCAGGAAACCGACGATATCGGTTTACGCAGATTCAACCTTGCTCAGTTTATGTATGGAAACCGTATCAGATATGCAGCAACACTGGATCCATCTTCCACAGCAAATGAAGCATTCCTTCGAACGACAGGGTGGTCTTCTACTCTTCCTACATGGTATCTTTACTTCCGGAAAATATTTTTTCCGCAGGATCCGGAAATTCACGGCCGATGGGAATGGGCGGGAATTTATTACGGAGAAAAATACTAGGTGAAAGGTTTTTTATCTTTTTGTTGTTTTGCAGCCGCGGTTGCTTTTTGCTTCTTTTCCCGGGTGGATGTCCGTGCGCAGGATTTTGAAGGAAGGCCTGTCCGTACTATAGAGGATTATTCGCAGGTTATCCCGCCATTTTCCCACACATTGCCGCCTGCCCACAATTCACTGATCACTCCCGAAGCTCTTGAAAGCCCTTTAACCCAGCGTTATATTGCCCAGTATTCTACCCCAGGCAGGACGGCTTTCCTGAATTCAACATTGGATCGGGGTAATATCTATATGCCGTTTATCCGTGAGGAAATTGAACTTAGAGGCCTACCGCCGGAATTGTTGTATTTACCTATTGTTGAATCAGACTATGTAATAACGGCAAGGAGCGGTTCCGGGGCGGCGGGGCTTTGGCAGTTTATGATGAACAGCATTGCGCCGTGGAATATGAGGGTTACCGAACTAATCGATGAACGGCGGGATTTTATTAAATCCACAAGAGGCGCTCTTGGAAAGCTGAAAGAAAATTACGATGTGCTTGGAAGCTGGGAGATGGCGCTTGCCGCATATAACAGCGGTCTTGGGGCAATAACACGCACAATTCAAAGCACGCGCGAAAACGACTATTGGGCATTAAGTGCGAGAAATGAACTACGGCAGGAAACCTTGCATTTTGTGCCAAGGCTGGTTGCAATTTCCTATATAATGTCACAGCCACGCAGATTCGGCATTGATATCTGGCGTGAAAAATTTGAATGGGCTGCAATTCCTCTTCCGCGGCAGGTATCAATCGACATTCTTGCGGATGAAGCCGGAATCAGCAGGGAATTAATGAGGCGGCTCAACGGCGAACTCTTGTACGGGATAAGCCCCGTGGACAGCAACTACCTGCTTAAAGTCCCTGCCGAACATCTTGAGGCAATCACTGAGCTTTTGCAGCGTGAAGACATACAGTTGATTCGCTACTATTACCACGTTGTGCGGCAGGGCGATACACTTTGGTCGATGTCAAGGCACTATGGAACAACGCTAAATATGATTGAACAACTCAATCCGGGAATTTCCTCACGCTATTTAAGAATCGGCGAAACTGTCATAATCCCGGCTTATAACGACAATATCTCTCCAATGCCGGCTGTTGTTGTTCAGAGCGCTCCTGTTTCGGCTTCCGAGATTGAGAATTTTAACGGAACCCACGTGGTTCAAAGGGGCGAAACACTTTGGTCAATCAGCAGAATGTACGGCACCACCCCCGAGGCTATTGCCGCGGCAAACGATATGCAGGTAAATCAAATTCTCAATGAAGGAAGAGCCCTAAAAGTACCGATAATAGAATAATGAAGAAAACAGTTTGTATTTTCATTCTTTTCTTGGTTTTAGCCTCTGTAAGTTCAGTTTTTACACAAACCCGTATTGGAATTTCCGGAACTGTTGACTGGGAAACAAAGCAGATCAACGCCTCTGTTTTGCTTGACTTAGCTTCTGCAGGTATCAGGCTGCCTTCGGGGAGAACACAGGGAGAATCTTTGTTGTCTTCGAGTTTTTTAAGTTTGGTTCGACCGAGTATTTTAAATTTACAGGTTGATTCTTCTTCTACCATTGCAGACCTTATCGGGAGGGGCGAATACAGCCTTCAGGATGTTGAAGCTCTTGCATTAGGGGCATCCAATATACCGCCGGCTCTTTCACCTGATATGTTGAATATGAGTTCTTCCCATACAATTTCACTTTCGGGTCTTAGTTCTTCTTTACTTCGACATTCATATCCAACGCCTGTTCCAAGAACGTTAAATCCCATATCAGCCGCAGGCTACACGGGAATAATTATAATCGCCGAAAGCAGCCTTCCCGTACACGGCATGAGATCCACTGCAAAAGCCGTACCCTGCCTTTTCCCGAAAATCTGGGACAGCGAAATGAATCTTATCTACGAACGTTCGATGCTTGCGTCACGAAATACCGGGGCGGTACATTATGCGTCTCAACAGAATATTTTTGCAGACAATCCCACAGGGCTTTCGCCGGAATTGCGCGCGGTTGTCGGAGACCGGCCTTTGCGGATTTTTGCTACAGGTGTTTTTGGAATCAACCCGACAGACCTTATCATAGACAGAAACGACGCGCTGTTAATAATTTCTACAGAAGAAAACCGCCGCCTGCTTACAGAAGGCAAGGTGGCTTTTATTCTTGATGAGGCTGTTCTTCGTTATTCTTTTTAAGCAACAGCCTTCCCATTATTGCAGCGACAGTCTGCTGAAAAAGAATGCTCAATATTGCAGGTAACGCCGCCTCGGGGAAAAAAGTAACTGCAACTGTCATAACCGCGCTGTTGTTTCGAAGCCCTCCTGCAACAAACAGCGATACTCTTTTTTCCCTTCCGTATTTTCCGATTACGCCGTGCAGATTGGAAAGCAGGAAGCCTGTAGTTGTTAAGAAAATACACAATGCCGACATCTTCCAGATAACAGGATCGTCAAATCTGATTTGCGGCGCAACTACCGTTGTGTTAGCTGCAATTACCAGAACCAGACATATTTTTGAAAGCGGATCAAAGTACGGGCAGACAGCCGCAGGGACTTTTCCCCTGCTTGTTTCGTTTACTGCAACTCCGATAATCGTAGGAACCACAACCATGAATATGAGCGAAACAGCAACGCCGCTCATATTCATTGTAACGGATGCGCCTATCAGGATTGAAATTGTTGCGGGGAAAATCAACGGGGCAAGCAGGGTATCAAGAAGTATCAGTGTAAGCCCGAGCGCCTTGTCTCCCTTGAAAATCAAAACCCAGATAAAACCGGAAACTGCTGTAGGTCCTGCAAATAACAGAATAAATCCCATGATGATATCAGGGTCAGAAAAAAGCAAAATGGACGAACCAAAAGAAACAAGCGGCATAATCACATGGCATAAAACAAAGAAAAACACAATTGGAAGCGGATTTTTTACAGCGGCGCCCAACTCTGTGGCTTTTAATTTTAATGCGCCGGAAAATGTTATAACGCCGAAAAGCAGTTGAACATACGGAAGCAGGTGTTTAAAAACATTGGGAAACAGGAAACCTATGACAACGCCCATCGGCACTATAACCGGTATCAGGCGGCTAAGGATGTCGTTAAAACTTTTAAGACCATTGTTTACTTTTTGCGCTGCGGTCATCTTTTTACATTGTACAGATTTTGCGGGGTTTTATATAGTGGAGGCGGAGGGAAGATTTACGGATTATGCAACTTTTTTATTTTTATTGTTTTCAACTTGTTTTAATAAATAATCAGGGGCAAAATCTACTTCATTATCCCAGCATAAGGTATGTAAATTTATTTTTACTGTTTTAAACAAATCCTTATTCAATAATTCTCTGATTATTTCCCGATGATCTTCTTCCAATATTTGTTTAAAATCAATGTTCCCATTTACTCCATTATTAAATTCAACGTAAACATTGTAATCGTTTTTTAATTCTGCATAAACAACATGTATCACTTTATTCTCCTAAATTAAAGGTACAATTTTATTATATTTTCCAGTTGCTTGTAATAAATTCCAATTTTCTATTAATTCTTCCTTGTTCAATTCAGCCCATTCCATTACAAGTCCTAAAATACGTGCAGGTAATTTTCCTTCCAAAACTGTCAAGTTCTTTATTTCAATTTCCGCATCATATTCATTATACATAGCATGAAAATGAGGCGGATTATGGTCTTTAAAGTACATTGCTATGGAAATACCTAAAAAACGACTTAATTCTGGCACGAATATATTATACCTTATAAATATATTAATTGCAAGTACTATATTTGCGGCAGACAAAACAAAGAAGCATGGTGGGAAGAAGACCTATATTTAATTCTGTACCTGTTTCAAAAACATCTGATATTTCATTAAAATTAGTTTTTTCCATTATTTCAATTTTCCATTAAAATATTTTTGAAAGGCTTTGAAATTTATTTTTGTCGCCCCACAATTTATGCACATATATTCAATGGGGAGGTTGTTAAAATCTTTTTCACTTCCGTTGTATGCCAACCCGCATACACTACACAAAAAAGATAGCGGCGACGAATTTGCATTTTCAGTATCAATACTAATAGTCTTTTCTGTGAACATAATTATCTCTCCTTTTTTTCAACCAATTCAAAAAACTCTCCAATCCCCAGTTATAGGGCTGATCAGTCCATAAGGAGCAGAGAAACCAGTACCTGTCATAGGTCAGTTTGTCTGTTCTACCTTAAACCGCGACACTTCACTGCTTAAAAGACTGATAGCCTCACGATTCTTGCCGCTTAATTCACTGACATGATTTACTGCTGTGTTAACCTGATCCGCACCAGAGGCCATTTCGTTTATGCCGCCTGTTATTTCCTGAGTAGCCTTCTCCAGATTGTTGGCTTCACGGATAACTTCTTTGGCTCCTTCAAGCATTTCCAGCGACACGCTCTTTACCAGTTGCGTCGTCTCGTTTACATGGCTTATGGACTCCATAATCTGCTTGCTGCCCTGCCCCTGTTCCTCCATAGCGCCCCGGATATTTTCTTCCTGTTCCGCTACGGTTTTGACACTTGAATCAATAGCCTCGAACCTTTTGAGTACGTTATCTGTGGATTGGGTAATTTTATCGATGGAACCCTTTATCTTTTTCAGTACCGTGCTGATAGTCTTGGACTGTTCGCTGGAACTCTCCGCCAGCTTGCGAATCTCGTCGGCGACTACAGCAAAGCCCTTTCCGGCTTCGCCTGCGTGGGCAGCTTCAATGGCGGCATTCATCGAAAGCAAGTTTGTCTGGCTGGCAATGTTTTCCATAACCGAATTGATTTCAAGCAAGCCTTCAGATTCCCGGGCAATTTCCTGAATATCCGTTGAAACATCCTGCAGCCCTGCACGCCCCACTTCGGATGCCGCAGTTAAAGCTTCAACATTCCCGCCGTTTTTGATTAGGGTTTGTGTAACAGAACTAATATTGGCAAGCATTTGTTCTATGGCTGATGACGAGTCGGCTACGCTGTCAGCCTGTTTTTGAACATGACTATTTAGCTTGTTGATATTAACAGTGATCTGTTCCATAGTCGAGTTGGTCTCAGTAACGCTTGCGCTTTGGTTGATCATGCGTGATTTAATGCTCTGGATGTTGGCTGTGATCTCGTTCATAGCCGCAGCGGTTTCGGCCATATCGTTAGAAAGGTCTGTGCCTATCTGGGATAAACCATTAGCCTCGCCTTTAATCTCCACAACCATTTGCCTTATATTCTGTACAGTTTGGTTGAAGTAGCTGGTCAGAAGACCTATTTCATCTTTGGAATTGAAGTTTATTTTATTTCTGGTCAAATCTCCTTCTGAAAGATATTTTAATTCGTTTGTTATTGTCACAATAGGTTTTGTTGAATGGGATATAATAATGATCACAACGAGCGCTGTAATTAAAAGAGCCGCCAATGCAACAATTACGACATTCACAGTTATCCTGCGTATATCTTTGGTAACATACGATTCCAGAGAGACCAGCATTACCGACCAGTTTGTGTCTGAATTGCCTATGTTGAAGGGCACTATAGCGATCTCAACCATATCGTTAAGTACCGGAGAAAAGGTTCTCTGTTCAAAGAGCCTTCCCTCAAGTACGGCACGGTTGGCTTCATGTATGCGCTCCCCAAAAATGGTTTCAACATCGAGCAGCATTCTCCCAACCCGTTCTGGAACCATATGACCCATAATCATACCGTTCCCTGCGAAGATCGTCATTGCGCCGATTTCATCATAGCTGCTTATAACCTGCTGAACCAAAGGCTGTATCGCATCAATGAATAACAGACAGCCCACTATACCTACGGTCTCATCGGTATTGGGGTTTATGATGGGAACCCTCATAGCAACCGCAAAGGTGTCCCGGTCGCCGGCTCTTCTTGGAACGGGATCATCCACCCGGACTCTCTTTGAATCAGGACCGGTCATAAATGCCATTTCGTTCGCAACTTGTGAATCAACTAATGCGCGGCTTTCTATCTCGCCGCCTTCTCTTGAGAAAAACATGGCATACTGACCGGCGGGGGTAGACCCGGGTCTGCCGATAAAGTATTCATCCATGCCGTCAACTGCGTTGGGTTTCCATACAGTAAAAACGGCCGCAAAGATAGGCTCTGCTTCCAGGGTACTCTCCAGCATTTCATCATAGATTTCTCTGCGCCTTGTTTCCGCAAGTCCCTCATAATTTGACATTATGTTTGCCAAGGTTTGCAGCGCCCGCACATGGCTGTTTTGACGGCTCTGCCAGAACTCTGCCTGATGGTTAGCCAGATAATACATGCCTTGCAAGCTCAATTCTTTGCTTACACCTGCAGCCTGATTCAGCAGCATAAAGGAAATAGCCGTAATAACAACTGCGACAATGATGATCACCATGATACTCAATTTAAATTTAATTTTCATTTATTTCCCTGCTTAAAATAAACCTACATTTATTTTAAGCATAAGCAAGATCGAAATTTTATTAAGAAATATGAAAAAACATAATAAAAACTTGACGATTAAACGAATTTATGCTAATATTAGTAATCAACGTTTTGTTCAAAATAAACGTACGTTTATAATAATCATTTTCAAAATACCCTCCGATCCCCAGTTATAGGGCTGATCAGACATCCAGTTATAGGCTTGATTAGGATCGTAGATAGGGCTTGACTACGATCGCAGACAAGGCTTGATTAGGATCACAGACAAGGCTTGACTACGATCACAGACAAGGCTTGATTAGGATCGTAGATAAGGCTTGACTACGATCGCAGACAAGGCTTAATTAGGATCGTAGACAAGGCTTGACTACGATCGCAGACAAGGCTTGATTAGGATCACAGACAAGGCTTGATTAGGATCGTAGATAAGGCTTGTCTACGATCACAGACAAGGCTTGACTACGATCGCAGACAAGGCTTGATTAGGATCGCAGACAAGGCTTGACTACGATCACAGACAAGGCTTGACTACGATCACAGACAAGGCTTGACTACGATCGCAGATAAGGCTTGTCTACGATCGCAGACAAGGCTTGATCAGTTACCCCGGCAACGGCTGAAAGCTCCCACATGGCAGGCGCTGACAGGTCAGACCGGCAGGGGCTGCCGCGTCTATGATATTGATTTCACGCACAACAGGATGACAAAATCGGCAAAACCGGTGTTTGTCACCACCGCGATCCTTTTCTTTACGGTACATCCCCTGTCCTTGTCCACACGCCGTCTTCTCTGGTGTAAACCCCTGCCCCCTGCGCTGGATATATCTCACGCAAACTTGCTCCATTGGGGAAAGTATTAGTAAAACCACCTTCCGCTGTTTCCCAATCAATGACCGTATCAGCTCTATTAAAAATTACGCTGGTAAGGGACGCTAACATGAACGCTCTGAGGCCGATAGTAGTTACATTTGCAGGGATTATTATGCTGGTAAGACCGGTTCCACGGAATGCGTCCTGACCAATAGTAGTTACGCTTTCGGGGATTGTTACCGTTGTAAGGTTGCTGCAAAGATAGAATGCATAATCGTCTATGATCGTTACATTGCCGAGGAATGTTACAGAGGCAAGGCTTGTGCAATTAGCGAACGCGCTGTTGTTGATCGTAGTTACATTTGCAGGGATTATTATCTTGGTAAGACTGGTACAACCTATAAACGCATTATTACCAATAGAAGTGACACTATCGGGAATTGTTACCGTTGTAAGGTTGCTGCAATAATAAAATGTACTGCGGCCTATGGTCTCTACACCGGGTTCGATTACTACGCTGGTAATGTTTTTATTATTGTGAAAAGCGTTATTAGCGATTGTTGTTACCCGTACGCCGTCTATCCATCCGGGTATAGTTATATCGCCTGCCGCATTCGGCGATCTGTCGATTGTGATCGTGCCGTCTGGGTTGGTTATTACATTAATACCGGAAGATAAGAGAGTGTTTACCCTATGATCCTGCGCCCCGCCGACACCCCGCAGTATGGGCAGGTTGGTAACAGAGTTCCACACCCAAGCGCCGGTGGGAGAGAAGTCCCAAGCAAAAGCGCCGTCGGTTCTGTTCCAGTTGCTTGCATTTGTCCACCAAGACTCATTGCCCCATTTCTCTGCGGTGATGTCTTCGCCGTCTTTGCCGTTTAGTGTTTTGGCAGGGTTGGGGAATTCGCCTTGCGAGGTTGTGCCGCTTACAAATACCATATTCGCACGCCCGTAGTTGTTGTTGATTATTCCAGCATTCCAAGTAACACGCGCAAAAGTATTTATAGTTTCGTCAGTCCTCATTATTGCCGGGTTCAAGGCAACGCTGTTCTGCACCGTGCTGTTGATGTAGTTATATCCCACAAGCCCGCCGCCGCCGGTCCTGCCGCTGACACTACCCGTGGCGTAGCTGTTTCGCACAATGCCACCAGCATTGTTTAGCCCTACAAGCCCGCCGCTGTAAGCCATGCTGCCGCCGCTGACATTGACTGCGGCATAGCTGTTTTGCACAATGCTGTAATTAGACCCAACTAGTCCGCCGATAGCCTCAATGCTGTTGCTGACACTGCTGACACTGCCCGTAGCGTAGGTGTTTTGCACAGTGCCGTAATTACGCCCTGCAAGTCCACCGATAGAGTTTCTACCGGAGATATTGACATCGACAAGCCCAAGGTTTTTTACCTCGCCGCTTTCGCCTATACACCCAAACATAGCTTGATATTCTGTTGTTCCATTACTAGTAAGCCCTGTAATAGTATGTCCGCCGCCGTCAAAACTGCCGGTAAAGCGGGAGGCGTAGCTGCCTATGGGTGTCCAGTTGCTGCCGGTTGCGTCCACCGGAGCGTCGCTCAAGTCGATGTCGGCCTCAAGCTTGTAATGTTTGTCAAGGTTGTTGTGGATGGTTCCCGACGGCCCTATCACATCGAGCGCATTGGCAGCGGTGATGATGATGGGGTTATCCGGTGAACTGCCCGGCGGCGTTACCAACTGCCCTATGTTAGCGCCGCTGTCGGCTATCTGGTAACCGTAGGGGGCATCGGGCAGATGCGGAGCGGTAATGGGCTGAATATTTCCGGAGCTGTCTCTAAAATTCCCTAAACCCGCCCGTCCAACAGCGTCGGTATTTACCCCGCCGCCTCGCAAAATATGATTGTTACTCCAACTTGAAATGGTAGTTTCAATATTATGACTTACACCAGTATTTGACACAAGGTTAATGCTTTGAATGTTTCCGCTCCATTGGGGAGCAATATTTATAAAGGCATAATTAGTTGCAGCATTTAAAGAAAGATAGATATTTCCAATTTCTGCATCTTCCAATAGTTCAAAGTTTGCACCGGTAGTAAGATAAATATCACCGCTAAAACCGGTATTTCCGCTGATACTGCCTCCATTAAGTTTTACAGATGTATTACTCATTACATATAAACCGCCTGTTGCAAGATTCGCATTAGCAGTTGCATGGTTTCCGGTAATTGCGCCGCCATTCATCGTAAAACTACTTATGAAACTCGTGCCCGTGCCTGTAACAGTTACCGCAGAGGAAACACCTGCACTACTGCCGGTAGAGGTATTCCCCGTAATCTTTGAGCTGTCCAACATAGTAAGAGCGCCTCCGGCTTCCACTCTTACAAGCGCGTTATTGTTGTTTGTTGTCGCACCGTTCACTCCATTGGTAAGCCCAACCAGCGTAATGTTTTCGCCAAGAGTCAGCGATACATCAGTGCCGCTGATAGTAAACATACGCCCGGCGCTGGTAAGTCGTATCTCTACCGGAACACTACCGACACCAATCAGGGTGATGTGAGCGCCTGTAATATCAAGGAAGCCGGGCGCTCCTACCGCATTGTAGTTGTGCCCTGCAAGGCTTTGGTTTTCGGCAAGGCGCACCGTGTATGTTCCGCTTGCAGTTATTGAGGCAAGCGCGGCCTGCAGATTGTCAAAATGTATATTTGCAGCGCCGCCCGATCCTTCAATCCAGACCGGTCCAGCGACCATAACCGTTACAGTGTAATTTTGAACCGAGCCGTCCGCCGCAGTGACAGTGTATGTTACAGGGCTTGTAAAGTCCTGCGCCCCTGCCGGGCTGTAACTTGCGCCATTGTGCGTAACGGTTGGCGTAAGGCTGGTTACATTTGTCCCGTAAGGCACGTTTACGCTGATTGTCTTAGCGCTTTCGTTTATCGTACCGGTTGCGGACGGAGAATCAAATGTAAATTCTGTGACAGCTTTTGCGTTTGACGGGGTAACTGTTACTGTTACAGTATACTCTTGAGTCGAGCCGTCTTCCGCCGTTACCGTGTATACAACAGGGCCTGTAAAGTTCTGCGCCCCTGCCGGGCTGTAACTAACACCTGTGTGCGTAACATCCGGCGTAAGGCTGGTTACACTTGTCCCGTAAGGCACGTTTACGCCGATTGTCTTTGCGCTTTCGTTTATCACGCCTGCTGCGGACGGAGAAGTAAATGCAAATTCTGTTATCGCCTTTGCATCTGACAGTGCAACTGTTACGGTTACTGTATAATCTTGAGTTGAACCGTCCGCCGCAGTTACCGTGTATACAACAGAGCCTGTAAAGTTCTGCGCTCCTTCCGGACCGCAGCTTGCACCTGTGTGCGTAACGGTTGGCGTAAGGCCGGTTACACTTGTTCCGTGAGGTACCGTTACGCTGATTGTCTTTGCGTCTTCGTCTATCACGCCTGCTGCTGCCGGAGAAGTAAATGCAAAAGCGGTTACCGCTTTTGCATTTGCCGGCGCAACTGTGACAGTTACAATATACTCTTGAACCGACCCGTCCTCCGCCGTAACCGTGTATGTAACATCGTCCGTAAAGTTTTGCGCCCCTTCCGGGCTGTAACTTGCGCCAGTGTGCATAACGGTTGGCGCAAGGCTTGCTACACTTGTCCCGTAAGGCACCGTTACGCTGATTGTTTTTGCATCTTCGTCTATTACGCCCGTTGCGGGAGGCGAATCAAATGTAAAAGCGGTTATAGCTTTTGAATCTGCAGGAGCGGCTGTTACTGTTACATCAAAAGTAACTGTCTTTCCGCCGTAGCTTACGGTTATAACGCTTGTCCCGACATCCAATGTTCCGCTCAATGTGTAATCATTTGCATCAACTGTTATAAATGTGCCGTCGTTAAAAAATGCCTTAACTAGCAGATCGCCCTTCAAACTGTCGCGGGGTGTGAATGTATATACCGCCCCTGCTTGATTGTAGTCCGCTTCAATATGAGTCATGACTACTACCGGCTCATGCAGCTCGGGATACATATGATCTGTAAGCTCGATAATCCAATGGTTTTCACAGCCAAATCCAAATAGCAAACAGAAGATAGCAATGAGCAAATAAAGAGTTATTTTTACTGCCCTTTCATATCTAATTTTTGATTTCTTATCCCCATTCATAGCTTTCTCCTATTTACTATTTGCAAAGTGCTATTTGAATCAGAGCCGTACCCTGCTTTTATATAGTTGGCGCGGTTTATTAAATGACGTGTATAATTGCCTATTGTACGGGGGGGGGGGGGGGAATGTGTTAAAAATTTTTTTTTTTTTTTTTTTTTTT
>Ga0099364_10003326_pt1 | contig 24949 bp, 40 predicted proteins | sample TergutTh196P3_FD_73070 | JGI IMG/M metagenome (GOLD analysis project Ga0099364, IMG submission 73070) | Microcerotermes parvus P3 segment gut microbial communities from Pointe-Noire, Republic of the Congo - Th196 P3 | ecosystem: Host-associated > Arthropoda: Insects > Digestive system > Gut ...
CCCATTTGGGAAAAGGAACACCGATTTGTGAGACGCTTCCGCGAATTAAACCGAACACCAAACGCAACCTATCAAACCTATATCAATGCAATAGAAAACGAAAGCCCCGAAATCTGCGCAAACAGCATGATTTGCCTAATAAGGATTGTCAATTATCTTTTGGCAATGCAGATGAGATCTCTCGAAAGAGAATTTTTGAGGGAAGGTGGGTTTCGAGAGAGAATGGCGAAGGCGAGGGTTGAGAGCAGAAAAAATAAATTCACAACCCAATAAAAAAAATATGACAAAATCAAAATGAAAAAACTCCTCACGATATTCGTTCTTTTGCTTGCCGCCCACCTCACTTTCGGGCAAAACGGCTGTAACGACAGCATCCCCGGCTGGGGCGAAAGTCTTGGCGTGGTGAGTTTCAAGACAGACCAAACGTGGATTGTCGGAAATCAAGAATGGTCAGATGTGGTTATGGCTACGGCTTGCCGGAAAGAAAAATTTGATAGTGGTGATTGGGACGATGACGGCAATGCTAATTTTAACGCCGATTGTCGCTTTAATCCAAACTATGGAGATTTGTTTTCTTGGTGTGCTGTGTATCGTTTTCAAAATGAACTTTGCCCGAATGGTTGGCGTGTTCCCACCGCAGAGGAATTTAGAACTTTAAATTTGGCTCTTGATGGTCAAGATGTAGAATTAGGTTATTCTTTTACCGATACTATAATTCGTGACAAATATCTGAATGGTTGGGGCGGCGATTATGGAGGTTATTGTGAATCAAATGGCATGTTGCATTGGCAAGGCTCATCTGCACAATATTGGTCTTTATCGCAGACTGAACATTATACAAGATATGCATTCCTCTTGCATTTTGACACGAGTGGTTACATTCATTCGCTAGACGCAATTACTAAGAGGTATGGATTTCAACTTCGTTGTGTCCGCAATAAATAAAATCAAAATGAGAAAACAAAAAATTAATCCAATGAAAAAAAACCTATTCCTAAAACCAGTACTCCTCCTATCCCTATGCATCACACTATCCCTATCCGGCTGCGGAACACGCTCGAATGTTGCAACCCCGGAACACGAGCCGGCCACCTTAGCCCTCATCAACATCTTGAGCGAAAACCCGGAATTGGAGCAACTCTTGATTCGTTCGATTGAGGTGGCGAAAGACATCAACCCGGACACAAACACAAACCCTGCTCAATCTCTGGAAAAATACTTCCGCTACCTGAATTGGTCGGTCAAGGCGATGCCCTGGAACGCACTGCCCGGCGCAGAGCAAATCCCCTCTTTGTTCGATGCGATTGATCAAAGTTTGAACTATTTTTACTGGATTCTTGACCAGCCCTTGCCGGAACTTGAAGGGAGAGGGTTTTATTTCAACAGCCTTCAGTATGTTCCGGAACTCCAGCCCTGGATTGTAGCGTATGTCAGGTCGTGGGGCGAATACCTCTCTACGGAGGAATCGTGGAACAGCGAATACTACGCCCTGATGAGGCAGGAAGAGCGTTTCAATTTAGACAAGGGTTGGTACGAAGACCCATCCAATTGGCGCACGTGGAACGACTTCTTTTCGAGAGCATTGAGTTCTCCCGCCGTCAGACCCATCGCTGCGCCCGATGATAATTCTGTTGTCATTTCCCCCGCTGATTCGGAACCGCAGGGCATTTGGAAGATTGACGCAAAGTCACAAATTGTATTGGGCGTACAGATAAAGTCAACGGAGTTTCAATCCGTACCGCTTTTGCTTGGTGGCGACAGCAAATACGGCAGACATTTCGCAAACGGAACGCTTACCCATACTTTTCTGAACGTGCATGATTACCACCGATTCCATTTCCCCGTAAGCGGCACCATAAAAGAAGTCCAAATGATACCGGCTCAAGATGCCCTTGGCGGGAAAACCGTGTGGGACGCAACGACAGGGAGATACCTCTTGATCGTAACCGACCCGGGCTGGCAGACCATTGAGACGAGGGGGTTGGTCGTGATCGAGACATCGGATTATGGTCATGTGGCGGTGCTGCCTGTAGGGATGTCGCAAATTTCCTCTGTAGTCTTTGAAGATAGCGTGGTGGTAGGCGCACAGGTTAGAAAGGGCGATTTGTTAGGACGTTTCCTGTTTGGCGGATCGGATATTGTGATGATATTTGAAAAGCGTGCGGGGTTTGAAATAACTGTCCCTGCAGCAGGGGATGTCCATGAACATGTTCAGATGGGGCAGGAGTATGGTAGATTCCGGAGGTAAAATAGATAAATTCTTTTCTAAAAATTTTGCTGATTAAAAAAAATGTTGTATCTTTGCACGTGTTTATGAGCTGTAGGTAAGCAGAATAAAACTTATACCAAAACTCTAAAATTAATAATTAAAAGTTGTGCCCGACACGTATTAGGGAAAAAGAAATGAAAAAAACACTGAAAATTATTTTTGGAATCGTAGTGGCGTTTATTGTGTTTTCTGTTATTGTTGCTACTTGTAGCGACAATGAGACTACGGCAGAAAAAACTTCAGCAGCAGCAGAAAGCACAAACACTCCTGAAGCAACACAGTCAAAAACTAAAAGTGGCTGGAAGTATTCAGAAGAAATAGACCAAATGGACAATAGTAAGAAAAAATTTGCTTCATTGATATCTGACAATTCCATAAAATTCGATTTTCCATACGGCAACTCAGATTTTACTTTACTCCTTCGGAGTACGAAAGGAGGTACAGATGTTATTTTGGCTTGTTCGGACTGCCAATTTATTGCTGGATTTAGTGGTGAAAAAACCTATCGTGTAAAATTTGATGATGAAGCCCCTATTAACATCTCTGCCTCTTATTCATCATCTGGTAGTAGTGATATTGTTTTTCTCGGTAATACGGCAAGATTTATTTCAAAGTTAAAAAATTCTAGCAAGATAATTATTGAGCCTGAATTTTATGACACAGGACTTAAACAAATTACTTTTTCAACGAGTGGCTTGAACTGGGATTAATCTGAACTTTAACACGCTGTACCAAAATGAAACAAAAAATTTTGTTAGCCATACTTTCAATTTGTGCTGTTGTCGTTTTTTCACAAGATTTGAGAAATCCAAGACTTGTAAGTACTTATTCAGGTGGTTCTACATCTACTTGGGGAAATAAAATATTATTTTCTGGCTATAATAACTACATTCAAGAGTCAAGAATAGAAGTTCGTGATATCGAAGAAGTATTAAGAGATTCGGAAAATACAAAAAGGAAAATTGCAGAACAAGAACGACAATTAAACGAACAAAAAAGAGAAATTGATAACCTGAAAAGACTTGTTTCTACACTCGAAAGAGAATTGAATAGCCAAAAAAGAAAAATAGATGATTTACAAAGAAAAGTAAGATAGGCACAAACACTTTCTTCACCCGCTGGTGCGGATTGGCAATCCGTGCCCTGTGTGTCAATTTTGCACACCTCGCTGGGCGTAGTCTGCGATTAGAGAGTTTGGACGACGATTCCTATCACCACCGAACCCCCTCATTGCAACCCGCACCGAACGGGCACTATCTTTGTCCCGCTAGGGACAACATATTGGTAGAAAACAACACACACACCACCCCCAACGTCCCGTAGGGACATGATATAACCACGGCAAAAACACATGGTAAACACCAATAATATGTTGTCCCTACGGGACAAGGAGGAGGTAGGATGGACGGCTTTTCTACCAATATTACGTCCCTAACGGGACGAGGGCACGAAAAATTTTTGAAACGATAACAAAAATTTGGTCAATTCAAAAAAAAGTTGTAACTTTGCAGAAATTTTTCACACCCTTTGAAAAAGAAATCACTTAATGAACTTAAATGCCTACTCAAATGCCAGTCGTGTCGGAGGTTCTCCGAGCGGCTTTTTTTAGTTATGAATGATGAATGATGAATTATGAATGGCTTCGCCTAATCGTAATCATAACACACCAATCAATTCATAATCCATAATTCATAATCCATAATTCATAATTCATAATCCATAACTGAAAGAACATGATATCAGAAAACCTAACAAACATTCAAGCAAACATTCCTGAAAATGTCAAACTAATTGCTGTTTCGAAAACCAAGCCCATCGAGGATTTGCAAGAGGCATACGAAACAGGGCAACGAGATTTCGGCGAAAATAAAGTTCAAGAATTAATCGAAAAATATCCGCAATTGCCCAACGATATTCGTTGGCATTTCATCGGACATTTACAAACCAACAAAGTTAAATTTCTCGCACCATTCGTGCATTTGATACATGGTGTAGACAGTTTGAAACTACTCCAAGAAATCGATAAAGAAGCCAAAAAAAATAATCGCGTGGTGGATTGTTTGTTGGAATTTTTTATTGCGGAGGAAACTACAAAATTCGGTTTGGATTTGCAGGAGGCGGAGGAGATATTATCCTCGGTAACCGCAGGGAGGGCGGGGCATGCCCCGCCCCTACCAAACGTCCGGATCTGCGGCGTTATGGGCATGGCAACCTTTACTAACGACACGGAACAAATTCGTCGCGAATTTCGAAATTTACATCAAATTTTTCAACGGCTAAAAGAACGATATTTTGCAAACGAGCCGCATTTTTGCGAAATTTCGATGGGAATGTCCGACGATTTTTTGATTGCGATAGAGGAAGGCACTACGATGATTCGGGTGGGGAGTACGATTTTTGGGCGTAGGGGCGTATTGCAGACGCCCTAAAAACGGTCAGGAAATGAGCGTATGCAATACGCCTCTACAATGCTAAGCACAATTTATACAAAATTCTTGCACCAACATTTTCGTCCCATTCGGATTGGGTATGTCCAACTCCTACACCAACTTCGCAGAGGTCAAACCCCATGATATTTCGTCCGGAATTTTTCAAAAGTTTGATAAGAAAAATCGTCTCATTATAGCTCAAACCGCCCGGTACAGGCGTTCCGGTGTTTGGACAATTTTCGGGAGAAAGTGCATCAATATCGAAACTGATGTACACGTTTTGCGGTAAATTTTGAATAATCGAATTGCATTGTTCTTGCCAGGTATAACCCGAAAAAGCAGCCTCTTTCAAAGCAAAATCGTTGAATTGCACAATACGTTCGTCACGGTTTGCCAAATCCATTTCGTCTTGACACACATCACGAATCCCTACTTGTACAATCTTTTTAACAGATTCGAATTGCAACGCATTGTACATGATTGATGCGTGCGAATACTCAAAACCTTCATACGCTTTTCGCAAGTCGGCATGAGCATCGAAATGTAAAATTCCGAAATCATCGTAAACCTCTGAAAGTGCTTGAATATAGCCCAAAGGAGAACTGTGATCGCCGCCAATCACGCCAATTTTTTTTCCGTTTTTCAGATGCGATTTACAAAGTTTGTAAACGTAACTATTCACAACTTCGCAAGCTTTATTGATCGCCTCTAAATCTTTTTTATCGGCAGGTTTTCCGCATTCTAAATTGGCGATAATTTTTTCTGCAAGTTTGCGATACGTTTTGTTTGCATCGATAACCGTATTGCTCAAAAGCTCTGTTCCAATGCGGGTTTCCCATGCTTTTTCAACTTCAAAATCGAAAAAGTCCAATTGCAGCGATGCGTTTTTAATTGATTCCGGTGCTTTCGAAGTTCCGGCACGATACGATGTGGTTACGTCCCAAGGAACAGAAACCAACACAATCTCGCTTTCCTCGACTGTATAAGGGAAACCAAAGAAATTACCATTAGGAATTGCCATATCGTTTGGATTAAACATAATACAAAGATACGATTTTTTTTTCAATTATCGTAATTTTTTAACAAAAAAAGGGACACTACATTTTGTATCCCTAATTTCAAACGTTCGAATTTGCTATTCTTCTGTTTTCTCCTCCGTTTTCGGAGTTTCCTCAACAGGTGTTTCAACCGGCGGTTCTACCACCGGAGTTTCCTCAACAACAGTCTCTTCTACAACTTCCTCAACTACCGGAGTTTCCTCAACAACAGTCTCTTCTACAACTTCCTCAACTACCGGAGTTTCCTCAACAACAGTCTCCTCTACAACCTCCTCAACTGTCGCTGTTGCCTCTGCTTTCGGACTTGTTTCCTCTGCTTTTTTGCGACCGCCGGCACGACGAGTTGTCGCTTTTTTCGCGGCTTTTTTCTCTTTCAACATGCTTTCGTTGAAATCAACAAGTTCGATCATTGCCATATCCGCATTGTCGCCAAGACGTGTACCTGTTTTCAAAATACGTACATATCCGCCCGGACGATCAGCAATTTTGGGGGCAACCACACGAAACAGCTCTGTAATAGCGTGTTTGTCTTGCAAATAACTGAATACCACACGACGAGAATGCGTTGTGTCCTCTTTCGATTTGGTCAAAAGAGGTTCAACGTACAAACGCAAGGCTTTCGCTTTCGCTAACGTCGTGTTGATACGTTTGTGCATAATCAACGATGATGCCATATTCGCCAACATTTGGCGACGATGAGAATGTGTTCTGCTGAGTTTATTGAATTTTTTTCCGTGTCTCATAATGCTTTAATCTTTATCAATTTTATATTTGGATACATTCATACCGAAATCCAAACCTTTACTTTTTACTAAATCCTCTAATTCGGTCAATGATTTTTTACCGAAATTGCGGAATTTTAACAAGTCGTTTTTGTTGAACGATACGAGTTCGCCCATCGTCTCAACTTCCGCTGCTTTCAAGCAATTCAACGCACGAACCGACAAGTCCATATCCGCCAAACGTGTTTTCAAAAGCTGACGCATGTGCAAATCCGTTTCGTCGAACACTTCCGTTACGGTTTTTTCTTCGGTTTCGACCGTCATTTTGTCGTCTGAGAACAACATGAAATGCTGAATCAAAATCTTTGCAGCCTCTTTCAACGCATCTTCCGGAGAAATCGAGCCATCGGTATCAATGTGCAAAATCAATTTTTCGTAGTCGGTTTTTTGTTCCACACGATAGTTATCTACCTGAAACTGAACGTTTTTAATCGGCGTATGAATTGAATCCATAGCAATGGTATCCACATGTGCACCGGAATCTTTGTTTTCTTCCGAAGGCACGTAACCACGCCCTTTTCGGATATCCAGTTCAAGAATCAACTTCACATTACTTTCCATGTGACAGATTTCCAAATCCGGATTCAACACTTGAAATCCGTTGAGGAACTTGTTGATATCGCCTGCTTTGAACACGTTTTGTCCTGAAACGATGACCTTCACTTTTTCGCTGTCAACGTCATCCAATTGTTGTTTGAGACGAATTTGTTTAAGATTGAGAACGATGTTAGTAACATCTTCCAAAACCCCTTTAATTGTCGTAAACTCGTGCGTTACGCCCTCTATTTTGACCGAAGTGATAGCGTATCCTTCGAGCGATGACAAAAGAATGCGACGGAGTGCATTTCCTACGGTAATACCGTAGCCGGGCTCCAGCGGACGAAATTCAAACACGCCGTGCTTGTCGTCCGATTTAATCATAATTACCTTTTCAGGTTTTTGGAATGCTAATATTGCCATGATGTTTATTTTTTTAATTTTTATTTAGAATACAGCTCGACAATTAGTTGTTCCTTAATGTTTTCCGGAATGTTTTCACGTTCCGGGAAAGCAACAAATTTGCCTGTCATTGAGCCTGCATCCCACTCCAACCAAGGGTATTTATTGATCTGTCCTTGCACTGAATCTTGCACAACTTCCAATGATTTCGATTTTTCGCGAACGGCTACCATATCGCCCGGACGAAGTCTGTACGATGGGATATTCACTACATTTCCGTTGACGGTGATGTGGCGATGTCCGACCAACTGACGTGCTGCCGAACGTGTTGGAGCGATGCCCAAACGAAACACGGTGTTGTCTAAACGGGCTTCCAACAATTGCATAAGCGTTTCACCTGTAACCCCTTTTTTACGGGTTGCTTCGACAAATGTTTTTGCGAATTGACGTTCCAAAATACCGTAGGTATATTTGGCTTTTTGTTTTTCTTTCAACTGAATGCCGTACTCCGATTCTTTACCGCGACGTTTGTTTGGACCATGCATACCGGGTGCATAGTTCTTACGTTCCAACGCTTTGTCGGGTCCGAAAATAGGCTCTTGAAATTTTCTTGCGATTTTGGATCTTGGTCCTGTATATCTTGCCATAATGTTTGATTTTTATTATTTTGGTAAGGGCTAGGCATACTTCGCCCCTACAATTACAATTGAATTATACCCTACGACGTTTTGGTGGACGACAACCGTTGTGCGGAAGTGGTGTAACGTCAACGATTTCCATTACTTCGATACCTGATCCGTGAATAGTACGGATTGCAGATTCGCGTCCGGCTCCGGGTCCTTTCACAAATACTTTCACTTTACGGAGACCTGCGTCAAATGCAACTTTCGAGCAGTCTTGTGCTGCCATTTGTGCAGCGTAAGGTGTATTTTTTTTCGACCCTTTGAAACCTTGTTTTCCGGCAGATGACCATGAAATCACTTGCCCGGCATTATTCGCCAACGAGATGATCACGTTGTTGAACGACGCATGAATGAACGCTTTGCCTTGTGGCTCTACTTTCACAATACGTTTTTTGGTTACTTTAGCAGTTTTTGCCATTTCTATTATTGTTTAATCGTTTTACTGTTGATTTGTTAATTTGTGAACGGTGAACGGTGAACTGTGAGGCTACGCCTGAGTTCACGCTTCACACTTCACGGTTTAGCCTTTCGGTGCTTTTTTCTTGTTCGCAACGGTTTTCTTACGACCTTTACGCGTACGAGCGTTGTTTTTCGTACTTTGTCCGCGTAACGGTAGACTGTTACGATGACGAATTCCGCGGTAGCACCCAATGTCCATCAATCGTTTGATGTTCATTTGTACTTCCGAACGCAAAGCTCCTTCAACTTTCAGCTCATCGTTGATGTAACTACGGATTGCTCCAAGTTCGTCATCATTCCATTCTTGAACTTTCTTGTCGAAATCAATGTTTGCCTTGCTTAAAATCTTTTGAGCGGTGCTCCTGCCAATACCATAGATGTACGTCAGTCCAATTTCACCTCTCTTGTTTTTTGGTAAGTCAATACCTGCAATACGTGCCATTGTTTATTTGTTTAATTGTTTATTTGTTTTTTTTGTTGTTTGTGATCCGTGAACTGTGAACTGTGAGGCTACGCCTCGGCTCACGCTTCACGCTTCACGCAATTTATCCTTGACGTTGTTTGAATTTCGGATTTTTCTTGTTAATCACAAAAACTACGCCTTTTCTGCGAACGACCTTGCAATCTGCAGAACGTTTCTTTACGGATGGTCTTACTTTCATATCTTGTTCTTTATTTGTTTATTCGTTTATTTGTGAACTGTGAACTGTGAACTGTGAGGCTGTGCCTCGGTTCACGCTTCACGCTTCACTCCTATTTGTGCCTAAAAACAATTCTCCCCTTCGTCAAGTCATACGGCGACATTTCCAACTGCACTTTATCACCCGGAACGATTTTGATGTAGTGCATACGCATTTTTCCGGAGATATGAGCAATGATGGAATGCCCGTTTTCCAATTCCACACGGAACATTGCGTTTCCGAGAGATTCGAGAACGGTGCCGTCTTGCTGTATGGAGAGCTGTTTTGCCATGTTTAACTATTTACTATTTTGTTATTTACTATTTACTATCGGGCGAGGCGTGCCTCGCCCCTACTAATCACTAATCACTAATCACTATTCACTCCCAACACCTGCTCAATCTCCTTAAATGATGATAGTACTTCAAATTTGCCTTGTCTTGCAACGATGTTGTGTTCGTAATGTGCGGACAGTTTTCGGTCTGCGGTTCGAACAGTCCATTTATCTTTATCAAGCGTAACATTCTTGGTTCCTTGGTTGATCATCGGTTCGATCGCAATCACTGTGCCGTTTCTGAGTTGTTTGCCGTGTCCGCGTCGTCCGAAATTCATCACATCTGGTTTTTCGTGCAATTTTCGTCCGACTCCGTGTCCGGAAAACTCACGAACTACGCTGTAACCGTTCTTTTCCGCATGTTGCTGAATCACAAAACCGATATCCCCTACTCTATTTCCTGCCAAACACTCTGCGATTCCCAATTCCAAACACTCTTTCGTTACTCTCATCAAGTGTTTTGCCTCCTCACTCACATTTCCCACGGCAAACGTATACGCCGAATCGCCGACAAATCCGTTTTTCCGCACACCGCAATCAATCGCAACGATATCGCCGTCTTTCAACTCGTATTCGCTCGGGATTCCGTGAATCACCGCATCGTTTACCGAGATACACAGTGTTGCGGGAAATCCTTTATAGCCTTTGAATTCGGGCGTTGCACCATGATCGCGAATAAACTGCTCTGCAATTTGATCCAATTCGATCGTCTTAATGCCAACCTTGATGTGCTTAGCGATTTCCGCCAAGGTTTTTCCTACAAGTAATGAACTTTCCCTGATTTTTTCGACTTCAGTGTCGTTATATTGATTAATCATTTTGAATAACCCAAACATGATTAGCCGTTACGTCCTTTGATACGTCCGGATTTGGTCAATCCATCGTAATGACGCATTAAGAGATGACTTTCAATTTGTTGCAACGTATCCAAAACCACACCTACCATAATCAGCAACGAGGTTCCTCCGTAGAATTGTGCAAACTGCGAACTTACGCCGAATTTCGTTACAATTGCCGGCATAACCGCCACAAATGCTAAGAATATCGAGCCCGGCAACACAATTCTTGAAATCACGCCATCAATAAATTCTGCGGTTTGACGACCCGGTTTTACACCCGGAATAAATCCGCTATTCTTTTTCAAATCATCTGCAATCTGTTGTGGATTCATCGTTACAGCCGTATAGAAATACGTGAACATGATGATCACCACAGCAAATAGCAAATTATACCAAAATCCGTCGAAATTCATCAATGCCCGCATAAATCCGCCTGTTCCGTCTGCCGAAACAAAGCCTGCAACCGTGATCGGAATAAACATAATCGCTTGTGCAAAGATGATCGGCATAACTCCTGCCGAATTCACTTTCATCGGCAAATACTGACGAACACCGCCGTATTGCTTGTTTCCAACGATACGTTTGGCATACTGAACCGGTATTTTGCGAGTGCCTTGTACCAACAGGATACAGAGCAAAATCACCACAAGCAAGAACAGAAGTTCTACGGCAAAAATGACCAAACCGCCACCGCCTGTTTCCTCCATTCGAGATATAAATTCAGCGAACAAAGCGAACGGCAAACGTGCGATGATACCAATCATGATGATCATCGAGATACCGTTTCCGATACCTTTGTCGGTGATTCTTTCGCCCAACCACATCACGAACAGCGTTCCGGCTGTAAGGATGACCGTCGACGAAACCCAGAAAAACAATCCCGGAGCTGCACCGTCGAACGGCGTGATTCCTTGTGCAGGAACCATGTTGACGAGGTTGGTCAAGTATGCAGGTGCTTGGAATGCTGTAATCACAATCGTCAGTAAACGTGTGATTTGATTCATTTTCCGACGCCCGCTTTCGCCCTCGCGTTGCATTTTTTGGAAATATGGTATCATCATACCCAACAACTGCATCACAATCGATGCGGAGATGTAAGGCATGATACCCAAAGCAAAGATCGAAGCATTCGAGAATGCACCTCCCGAAAACATGTTCAACAAGCCCAAGATTCCGTCAGACGTTTGTTGATGTAAGGCTCCTAAAAATGCAGGATCTACGCCCGGAAGAACCACGAAAGAACCGATTCGGTAAATAACGATGATTCCGAGAGTATAGAGAATCCGTTTGCGGAGTTCCTCTATTTTGTTGATGTTTCGTAGGGTTTCTAAAAATCGTTTCATAATGGTTTTATATTACTGTTATCGTTCCGCCTGCGGATTCGATGGCTTTTTTTGCGGTTTCGGAGAATGCGTTTGCCGAAACTTGTACGGCTGCATTGATTTTTCCACGTCCCAAAACTTTTACCAAAACGTTTTTGGATACTAATCCGTTGGCAATCAAGGTATCTACATTGATTTCCGAAATGTTTTTGGTTTCGGCTAATTGTTGCAGAGCGTCCAAATTGATGGCAGAGTATTCCACACGATTGATATTTTTGAAACCACCTTTCGGAATGCGTCTGTAAAGAGGCATTTGTCCTCCTTCGAAACCGGCTTTACGGCTGTATCCCGAACGCGATTGAGCACCTTTATGACCACGTCCTGAGGTTTTTCCGTTTCCGGAACCATAGCCGCGTCCAACTCGGTAATTCTTTTTTATCGACCCTTTTGCGGGTGTTAAATTTGATAATTCCATGATATTAAATTTCTTCTACTTTTAATAAATGTGCAACTTTTGCAATCATGCCTTCAATTTGAGGCGTAACTGTATGTTCTTTGCTACTGTTCATACGTCCCAGTCCCAACGCCACTAAGGTACGTTTTTGGGTTTCGGGATGCCCGATTTTACTTTTTACTAATGTTACTTTTACTTTTTTCATCGTTACGTTATTATCCGTTAAATACTCGATTCATTCCGATGCCACGGAGTTCTGCAACTGTGTGTGCATCACGCATTTGCATCAATGCTTTCATAGTTGCTTTGACCACAGAGTGCGGGTTAGACGAACCTTTTGATTTCGCTAACACGTCTTTCACTCCAACGCTTTCCAAAACCGCACGCATCGCACCTCCGGCGATTACTCCGGTACCGTGAGAGGCAGGTTTCAAAAACACTTCCGCACCACTATATTTGCCAACTTGTTCGTGAGGAACCGTTCCTCTCAAAATCGGCACTTTGATAAGGTTTTTCTTAGCGTCGCTAATACCTTTGGTTACAGCGGCTTGCACCTCTTTGGCTTTTCCCAAACCGTAGCCAACTACGCCATTTTCATTTCCGACCACAACAATGGCGGAAAAACTGAAGGCACGACCCCCTTTGGTTACTTTGGTAACACGATTCACAGCCACGAGTTTATCTTTGAACTCGATTTCGCTGGATTTTACTCTTTTTACGTTTGCGTCTGTCATAGTTTGGTTTGATTAAAATTTAAGTCCTCCTTCGCGGGCTGATTCCGCTAAAGCCTTTACTCGTCCGTGATACAAATAACCGTTGCGGTCAAAAACCACTGCTGTAATTCCGGTCTCTAACGCTTTGGTAGCAAGTGCCTTACCAAGCTCTTTGGAATTTTCGGTCTTAGTTCCTTTTTTAACAAAATCCTTGTCGCGTGATGAAACAGCAACCAACGTTTTTCCATCAGTGTCGTTGATAATCTGAGCATAGATATCTCTGTTGCTACGGAAAATCGACAAGCGTGGAACAGCCTCTGTACCTTTGATTTTCTTGCGAAGACGCATTTTGATGCGTTGCCTTCTATATTGTTTTGTAACTTGCATTTTTTTATTTGATATTGATTATTTACTTGCTGCTGATTTACCTGCTTTTCTACGTAATACCTCGCCAACAAACTTGATACCTTTTCCTTTGTACGGCTCAGGCTTGCGATACGAACGGATTTTTGCTACAACCAACCCCAACAATTCTTTGTCATGTGACGTCAACGTGAGCGTTGGATTTTTACCTTTTTCCGCTGTGGCTGTGGCGGTTACTTCTTTCGGCAATTCGATGAACAAACCGTGAGAATAACCTAACGACAAATCCAAAATTTGTCCTTCAACGGTTGCTTTGTAACCTACTCCGACAATTTCCAACGTGGTCGTAAATCCTTCGGACGTTCCTTTCACCATGTTGAAAACCAACGCACGATACAAGCCGTGAAGCGAACGATGGCGTTTTTGGTCGGTCGGACGAACAACAGTTGCCGTATTACCTTCGATTTCTAATTTGATATCCGGATCCATAGCGAGTTTCAGTTCGCCTTTGGGTCCTTTTACCGTAATTTCATTATTCGGAGCGACTTTGATTTCAACGCCGCTTGGGATGCTAATGGGTGCTTTTCCTATTCTTGACATAACTCTTCCTCCTACTGATTAGCTTACAAAACAAATTACTTCACCGCCTACACCTTGTACACGGGCTTCTTTATCGGTCATCAACCCCAAAGAGGTTGAAACGACAGCGATTCCCAAGCCGTTCAAAACACGAGGAAGATCCTCATGTGATGCGTATTTACGCAAGCCGGGTTTACTGATTCTTTCCAGCGAACGAATCGCCGACACTTTGGTTACCGGATGGTATTTCAAAGCGATTTTGATAGTGGGTTTCGGACCTTCTTCGAACTTATAGTTCAAAATGTATCCTTTTTCAAAGAGAATTTTCGTGATAGCACGCTTCATCTTTGAGGATGGCACTTCCACCACTTGGTGTTTTGCCATGATTGCATTTCTAACTCTCGTTAAAAAATCTGCGATGGGATCTGTTACCATTGTTTGTTAATTGTTTTTTGCAGAATCGTTCTGCGGATTTGACTTTTGATGACTCTATTGCATCAGAGTATCGGTTTTTTTATTTTCCGTAGGGGCGTATTGCATACGCCCTTGTGGGGATTTTTCATGGGGGCGTATGCAATACGCCCCTACAATATCGTTACCAGCTCGCTTTTTTCACGCCGGGGATGAGACCTGCAAGAGCCATTTCACGGAAGTTGATACGTGAAATGCCGAACGTACGCATGTATCCTTTCGGACGACCGGTGATTTTGCAACGGTTGTGCAAACGAACGGGTGATGCGTTTTTAGGAATATGCTGCAATGCCTCATAATCTCCTGCTTTTTTCAACGCTTCACGTTTGGCTGCATATTTTGCAACCATGCGTGCTCTCTTAACCTCTCTGGCTTTCATGGATTCTTTTGCCATAGTATTAGTTGTTTTTGATGAATGGCATACCAAATTCTCTCAACAATGCATGGGCTTCCTTGTCGGTGCCGGCATTAGTTACGAAAGTGATATCCATACCATTGATTTTGTTTACTTTATCGATGTCGATTTCCGGAAAAATGATTTGTTCGGTTACGCCAAACGTGTAATTTCCACGTCCGTCGAACCCTTTATCACTGATACCACGAAAATCTCTGATACGTGGGATTGACACCGTAATCAAACGATCCAAAAACTCGTACATTTTTTCTCCACGCAACGTTACACGAACGCCGATCGGCATTCCGGTACGAAGTTTGAAGTTCGAAATGTCTTTTTTCGATTTAGTCGGAACGGCTTTTTGTCCTGCGACTCTGGTCATTTCTTCGACGCCGAAATCAATGACTTTTTTATCTTCTTTAGCCTTGCCCAATCCTTGATTGAGACAAATTTTCGTCAAACGAGGTACTTGCATTACAGACTTGTAACCAAACTCTTTCATTAGATTGGGTGTTACCTCTTTGCGGTACTTTTCGGCTAATCTTGGTGTATACTTCATTACTTAATTACCTCCCCTGATTTTTTAGAATAGCGAACTAATTTTCCATGGTCGTCGGTTTTACGACCGATACGCGATGCAACTCCGTTATGAACCACCATAAGGTTGGAAACATGGACTGCAGCTTCTTTTTTCACGATGCCACCTTGCGGATTTTTGGCATTTGGCTTGGTATGCTTTGAAACAAAGTTAATACCTTCAACGATAGCACGTTGGTTTTTGACTTGAACCGAAAGCACTTTTCCCTCTTTGTTTCGGTCGTTTCCTGCCAAAACCTTCACTGTATCTCCTTTTTTGATATGTAATTTCATTTGGATAAATTTTTCGGTTTAGAGCACTTCGGGTGCAAGTGAGACAATTTTCATGAATTGCTTTTCGCGCAATTCGCGGGCTACGGGTCCAAAAATACGCGTTCCGCGCATTTCTTCGGTTGGTGAGAGTAGCACTACGGCGTTGTCGTCGAAACGAATATAAGAGCCATCTGCACGACGCACTTCTTTTTTCGTTCTCACAACTACCGCTTTAGTTACCGTTCCTTTTTTCACGTTTCCGGATGGAATGGCATCTTTAACTGTAACTACGATTTTGTCGCCTACGCTTGCATAACGGCGTCTTGTTCCTCCGAGAACTCGGATACAAAGCACGTTTTTCGCACCACTGTTATCGGCAACAGATAATCTTGATTCTTGTTGTATCATAACTATTTAACTCTTTCGATAATTTCAACTAATCTCCAGCATTTGTTTTTGCTCAATGGTCTGGTTTCCATGATTTTTACGGTATCTCCGATGTTACACTCGTTTTTTTCGTCGTGTGCCATGAATTTCGTGGATTTCTTCACGAATTTTCCGTACATCGGGTGTTTCACTTTGCGTTCAACAACGACCGTGATTGATTTGTCCATCTTGTTGCTGGCAACAAGACCAATTCTTTCTTTTCTTAAATTTCTTTCCATCATACAGGTTAGATTTATTTTGCTTGTTGTTCGGCAACTTCGCGTTTTTTCAATTCGGTTAATAATCGGGCGACTGTTTTTCTGTTTTCGCCGATTTTTCTGGGGTTATCCAAGGGTGAAATTGCATGATTCAATTTCAATCTGGTGAGGCTGTTTCTCTCCTCTACCAAACGTTCCCTGATTTCCGGGGTTGATAATTCTCTTACTACTTCTGCTTTCATTGCTTGTTTGATTTTGTCTGTTGGTTTGGGCGTATGTGATGCCCTTACATGGTATTTATTCGGCTACGTAATCGCGTCTTACGATAAATTTAGTTAAGATGGGTAATTTTTGTGCTCCCAAACGCATTGCCTCTCTGGCGATTTCTTCGGAAACACCTTCTGTTTCGAACAAAATCCGTCCCGGAGTTACACGAGCCACGAAGTATTCCGGAGCACCTTTTCCTTTACCCATACGGACTTCGTTAGGTTTTTTGGTAATCGGTTTATCCGGGAATATACGAATCCACATTTGTCCCTCACGTTTCATATAACGTGTGATAGCTTGACGAGCGGCTTCAATTTGGCGTCCTGTGATCAGGGCGGTATCCAAAGCCTTCAAGCCAAACGAGCCAAAAGCTATTTCAGCACCACGTTTGGTGTTGCCTTTCATCACGCCTTTGAACTGTTTTCTGAACTTGGTTTTTTTAGGTTGTAACATTATTGTTGAATTGTTGAATTGTTTAACTGTTTAATTAGTTGAGTTGGTTGTTTGTGAACCGTGAACTGTGAGGTTCACGCTTCACGCTTAGTTCTTAACTCTTTGGTTGTGCTTTTCTGCGTCCTTCTCCGCCACCTCTACGTTCGCCGCCTCTACCTCTACCACGACCTTCTCCGCCTCTGCGTTCGCCGCCTCGTTCGTTTGTTGAAGGTTTGTCGGTACTGATTCCGCTGAATGCCGGAACAATTTCGCGTTTACCGTAAACGATACCTTTACATATCCACACTTTGATACCCAAACGTCCGTAAGTTGTGTGAGCTTCCGCCAAAGCGTAGTCGATGTCGGCACGCAAGGTATGAAGTGGAGTACGACCCTCTTTGAAGTGTTCGGTACGTGCCATTTCAGCACCACCCAAACGCCCTGAGATTTGCACTTTGATACCTTCTGCACCCATACGCATGGCAGACGAAATCGCTGTTTTAATCGCTTTTCTGTACGATACACGACCTTCCAGCTGACGAGCCACAGACATGGCTGTGAGCAAAGCATCTAATTCCGGACGTTTCACTTCGGAAATGTTGATTTGAATCTCTTTTTGAGTAACTTTTTTCAATTCCTCTTTGAGTTTATCAACCTCAGAACCTGCTTTTCCGATAATCATACCCGGACGAGCCGCATGAATTGTAACGGTTACAAGTTTCAACGTACGTTCGATATTGACTTTGGCAATACCGGCTTTCGTCAAACGAGCGTTAACATATTTACGAATTTTATCGTCTTCGACCAATTTGTGTTCAAAGCGTTTGCCGCCAAACCAATTGGAGTCCCATCCGCGGATGATACCTACTCTGTTTCCTATCGGGCTTGTTTTTGTTCCCATATTAATTATCTGATTCTGTTGGTTCTACTTCTTTTACTTCACTCGCCGCTTTAAGTTGTTCGGCACGACTTCCCAACACGACAGTGATGTGATTCGAGCGTTTGCGGATACGATATCCACGACCTTGCGGAGCCGGACGAAGGCGTTTGAGCATACGACCACCATCAACGAAAAGTTCTTTGATGTAAAGTTGTGCATCTTCCATGCGAGTGCCTTCATTTTTTTGTTGCCAATTAGCGATAGCCGAACGCAGCAATTTGTGCATTTTCGGAGCCGCCTCTCTATGGCTGAATTGCAGGATATTCAAAGCTTTTTCTACATCTAAGCCACGAATTAGATCTGCTGTCAAGCGCGTTTTTCGGGGTGAAGTCGGATTATCCACCAATTTGGCAACATACATTGTCTTTTTGGCTTCTTTGCGAGCTTCGGCGCTATTGTGTTTTCTTGATCCCATAATATTATTTTTTACCTTTATCTTTATTTCCGGCGTGACCGCGGAATATACGTGTTGGGGCGAATTCGCCTAATTTATGTCCTACCATATTTTCAGTAATGAAAACAGGGATAAACTTGTTTCCATTGTGAACAGCGATGGTCTGTCCAACGAAATCCGGAGAAATCATCGAAGCACGCGACCATGTTTTGATGGTTACTTTTTTCTTACTTTCCTGTGCTGCGAGAACTTTTTTCTCGAGGCTGTGGTGGATATAAGGTCCTTTTTTAAGTGAACGACTCATAATATACTATTTTTTACGTCTTTCGATGATGAATTTATTGGATTGATTTTTGTTTTTGCGAGTTTTGTAGCCTTTTGCGGGGATACCTTTGCGAGAGCGTGGGTGTCCGCCGGTTGCACGACCTTCACCACCGCCCATTGGGTGATCTACGGGGTTCATTGCTACAGGACGAGTACGCGGACGGCGACCTAACCAGCGAGAACGTCCGGCTTTTCCGGATACTTCCAATTGGTGGTCGATGTTTGAAGTAACGCCGATAACTGCCTTACAAGCTTGCAACATTTTCCGCATTTCTCCGGAAGGCAGTTTGATGACGGCATATTTATCTTCACGACTCATCAGTTGAGCGTTAGTTCCGGCACTGCGCGAAATTTTCGCACCTTGTCCCGGACGAAGTTCAATGCTGTGAATTACGGTTCCGAGTGGGATTTCGCTCATAAATAAAGCGTTTCCTACGTCGGGAGATGCACCTTTACCACTCATAAGAGTTTGTCCTACTTTCAAACCGTTTGGTGCGATGATATAACGTTTTTCTCCATCTGCATAAACAAGCAAAGCGATACGAGCCGTACGATTCGGGTCATATTCGATAGTTGTTACGGTTGCAGGGATTCCGTCTTTGTCGCGTTTGAAATCAATGATACGGTAACGTTGTTTATGTCCGCCACCCATGTAGCGCATAGTCATTTTACCGCGATTGTTTCTACCTCCCGATTTTCTGGCGGGTGCCAATAAGCTTTTCTCCGGCGTTGAAGTTGTAATTTCTTCGAACGTGCTTGCCAATTTGGTGCGTTGGCCCGGTGTTGTTGGTTTGAATTTCTTTAGTGCCATTTCTTAGATGCTGCTGTAAAAGTCAATATTTTCTCCTTCTGCCAAAGTAACGACTGCTTTTTTGAATGCATTCGTACGACCTTTGAGAAACCCTGCTTTGGTATAACGGGATTTCACTTTTCCTGCGTAACTAATGGTATTCACATCAGTCACTTTGACGTTGTAAAAATCTTCGATTGCTTTCTTGATTTCTACCTTGTTCGCCTTTTTGTCTACGATGAATCCGACACGATTCAACTTCTCTGTGAGATGCGTCATCTTCTCGGTTACTATCGGTTTTAGAATTATGCTCATTTTGCTCTGTTTTTTGAGTCTTTGTAACTAATTAATTTTCAGTGTAAAAACTGTTTAAGGCGTCTATTGCTTCCTCCATAAACAGCAGATTGTTGGCGTTCATAATATCATAAGTGTTTAGATCTCTGACATTTACAACTTTAATCTGCGGTAAATTTCGGGACGACAAAGATACGAAATTATTTTGAGAATTACAAATCAAAAGTGATTTTTTTTCAAAAATATTTAAATTTGTCATAATTTCCACCATTTTTTTGGTTTTTGGAGCCTCGAATGTGAAGTTTTCAACGACCATCAAACCATCTTTTTGTGCTTTGTAGGTCAAGGCTGATTTTCTTGCCAAACGTTTCAATTTTTTATTCAATTTGAAACGATAGTCGCGAGGTTGTGGTCCAAAGATACGTCCACCGCCACGAAGTAGTGGAGATTTGATACTTCCGATACGTGCACCGCCACCACCTTTTTGTTTGCGGAGTTTACGTGTTGATCCGGTGATTTCCCACTTTTCTTTTGACTTATGTGTACCTTGACGTTGGTTTGCCAAATACTGTTTCACGTCCAAATAAATGGCGTGGTCGTTAGGCTCAATACCTACAATTTCGTCGCTGAGGTTAACCTTTTTTGCGGTTTCTTTTCCCTCAATGTTTAATACTTTTAGCTCCATCTTTCTAATTTTACGTATGAACCGTTAGGACCAGGAACTGATCCTTTTACGAGAACGAGATTTTTCTCCGGTACGAGTTTAACAATTTGCAGGTTGATCATTTTTCGGTATTGATTACCGGTTTGACCAGCCATTTCTTTTCCTTTGAATACGCGGGCGGGATACGATGCCGCACCGATAGAACCCGGTGCACGCAAGCGGTTGTGCTGACCACGTGTACTTTCACCAACACCACCAAATCCGTGACGTTTCATTACCCCTTGAAAGCCTTTTCCTTTGGTAACTCCGGCTACATCGATGAATTCGCCTTCAACGAATACCTCAACGCCAATGGTTTCTCCGTGAGATTTACGACTTCCCTCTTCGAAACGCGTAAACTCCATCGAAACTTTCTTGGGAGTGGTGTTCGCCTTAGTGAAGTGTCCTTTCAAGGCTTTGGGTGTGTTTTTTTCTTTTTTCTCGTCAAAAGATAATTGAATGGCATCATAACCATCAATTTCCTTTGATTTTACTTGTGTTACAACACAAGGACCAGCTTGGATCACAGTGCACGGCACATTTTTGCCGGAGGCATCCCAGACACTAGTCATTCCGATTTTTTTTCCAATTAATCCGGACATATCTTTATCTTGTTTAGTTGTTTAATTCTTGAATTACACTTTGATTTCTACTTCGACACCACTCGGCAATTCGAGTTTCATCAGTGCATCAATCGTTTTTGAACTGCTGCTGTAAATGTCGATAAGACGTTTGTACGCAGACATTTCGAACTGTTCGCGTGATTTTTTGTTGACAAATGTCGAACGGTTGACCGTAAAGATTTTTTTGTCTGTCGGCAATGGGATTGGTCCACTGATTACGGCTCCCGTTGATTTCACGGTTTTAACGATTTTTTCGGCTGACTTGTCAACCAAGTTGAAATCGTAGGATTTGAGTTTCATTCTGATTCTTTGGCTCATATCAAATGTATTTAGTGTGCGTTTTTAATTATTTCGTCTGCTATATTTTTAGGTGCTTCGGCGTGATAGGCATATTCCATCGTCGAACTTGCACGTCCGGAGGTAATGGTGCGTAATGCGGTTACATAGCCGAACATCTCTGCTAACGGCACTTTCGCTTTCACGGATTGTCCGCCGAATTTTGCACCTACATTTTCCAAAATCCCGCGACGACGGTTCAAATCTCCTGTAACATCGCCCACATTGGCATCGGGGGTTTCAACTTCTACCTGCATAATCGGTTCAAGGAGAATCGATTGTGCCTTGCGAGCCGCCTCTCTGAAACCAATTCTCGCACAAAGTTCAAACGACAATGCATCGGAATCCACTGCATGGAAACTGCCGTCAATAACGCGAACTTTGAACCCTTCGAGCGGATAACCTGCCAATACGCCGTTGTCCAAGCAAGATTTGAAACCTTTTTCGATTGCAGGCATATATTCTTTCGGGATATTTCCACCTTTCACTTCGCTTTCGAATTGCAAACCTTTAATACCCTCGTCATTGGGCGAAATTTCAAAGATAATATCTGCAAATTTACCACGTCCGCCGGTTTGTTTTTTGTAAACTTCGCGATGCTGAACCGCTTTTGTAATTGCCTCTTTGTAAGCTACTTGCGGACGACCTTGATTACATTCCACTTTGAATTCGCGTTTCATTCTATCCAAAAGCACGTCCAAGTGCAGTTCGCCCATACCGCTGATGATGGTTTGTCCGGAATGTTCGTCGGTTTTCACTGTAAACGTTGGGTCTTCCTCTGCAAGTTTAATCAATGCGGCGGTCATCTTGTCAATGTCCGCTTGGGTCAACGGTTCTACGGAAATCGAGAGCACTGGATCCGGGAAACTCATAGATTCGAGGATAATCGGGTGATTTTCGTCACAAAGTGTATTTCCGGTTTTGATTTCCTTGAAACCTACGGCAGCACCGATGTCTCCCGCTTCGATGAAATCAATTGGATTTTGCTTATTGGAGTGCATTTGCATGATTCGCGAAATGCGTTCTTTTTTTCCTGTTGAAGCGTTCAGCACGTACGAACCTGCGTCCAAACGACCGGAGTACACGCGGAAAAATGCGATACGTCCTACGAACGGGTCTGTTGCGATTTTGAATGCCAATGCCGAAAACGGTTCTTTCGGGTCCGGTTTGCGGGTTTCCTCTCGGTCTGTTTTCGGGTTGACACCTGCAACGGCTTCAACATCCAACGGACTTGGCAAGTAACGTATAATGCCGTCCAACAAACGTTGAATACCTTTATTTTTGAATGCTGATCCACACATTACCGGCGTAATTTTCATCTCAATCGTTGCCTTACGCACCATTTCAATAACTTCGTCTTCGGTAATGGAATTGGGGTTTTCAAAGAATTTTTCCATCAAATGGTCAGCCTCCTCAGCTGCACCTTCGAACAATTTCAAGCGAAATTCATCTACGGTTTCTTTCAAATCATCGGGAACCGGCACTTCGTGCATGGTAACCCCTTTATCATCGTCCCAAATAAAAGCTTTATTCGAAATCAAATCAACAACACCAACAAACGATTCTTCTTGTCCGATAGGGATTTGCAGAGGAATCGGGTTTGCTCCGAGTTTTTCTTTAATTTGACCTATTACGTTGAAAAAATCCGCTCCTACGCGATCCATTTTATTGATGAAAGCGATACGCGGCACTTGATATTTGTTCGCTTGACGCCAAACCGTTTCGGATTGCGGTTGCACGCCACCCACTGCACAAAACAGTGCAACGGCACCATCGAGAACACGCAACGAACGCTCTACTTCCACAGTAAAATCAACGTGTCCGGGTGTATCAATCAAATTAATTTTATATTCCTCTCCGTTATAGTCCCAAAATACGGTTGTTGCAGCAGACGTAATCGTAATTCCACGCTCTTGCTCCTGTGCCATCCAGTCCATCGTTGCCGAGCCTTCGTGAGTTTCGCCAAGTTTATGACTTTTACCGGTATAAAAAAGGATACGCTCCGACGTGGTTGTTTTTCCCGCGTCGATGTGTGCCATAATGCCGATGTTACGTGTATAGTTTAGGTCTGCCATTTTAATTTGTTGTTCGTCATTCCGAACGTAGTGAGGAATCTGTTTGCTGACGGTTTTCTCGCTTCGCTCGAAATGACGTCTATAAATAAAGACACAAAAGCCGATTCTGACGACTTCTGTGTCTTATTGTTTTTATCTAAAGTGTGCAAACGCTTTGTTTGCTTCTGCCATACGGTGCGTATCCTCTTTCTTTTTGAATGCTGCACCTTCTTCTTTGTACGCTGCCATAATTTCGCCGGCTAATTTGAGTGCCATTGATTTTTCGTTACGTTTACGTGCAAATCCGATAAGGTGTTTCATACCGATGGACTGCTTACGATCCGGACGGATTTCCGTAGGGATTTGGAAGTTTGCACCACCGATACGGCGACTTTTCACTTCCACAGACGGGGTAACGTTTGCAAGTGCTTTTTTCCACACTTCGAGTCCGTCTTCTTTGGTTCTTTCAGCTACAACGTCGATTGCGTTATAGAAAATTTCATGTGCCAAATTCTTTTTTCCTTTCAACATAATGTTGTTGATGAATTTGGTTACGATTTGCTCTCCGAATTTGGGGTCGGGCAAAATGACCCGTTTTTTTGGTTTTGATTTTCTCATGTCTTCAATAAATTTGGTTTAACAGAGGCACATGATTTGGTGTGCATGTTGCTTTATTTACTCACGGTGTTTTTGGGTGGCGATGCCATAACCGGGTTCTTATTTACAATTCACTATTTACTATTTACTATTTGGCGGAGCGTAAATTGTACATTGTAAATTGTACATTGTAAATTCCCTTTACCCTGCCGTGTTTTATTTTTTCTTAGGACGTTTTGTGCCATACTTCGATCTGCGTTGATTTCTTCCATCGACACCTGCTGTATCCAATGCACCGCGAATGATGTGATAACGAACACCCGGTAGATCTTTCACACGACCACCACGAATCATCACGATGGAGTGTTCTTGCAGGTTGTGCCCTTCTCCCGGTATGTAGGCGTTCACCTCTTTTTGGTTGGTGAGTTTAACACGTGCAACTTTACGCATTGCAGAGTTAGGTTTTTTAGGTGTTGTGGTGTACACACGTACACACACTCCGCGTCTTTGCGGACACGAATCCAATGCAGGAGACTTACTTTTGTCGACAAGTTTTGTGCGACCTTTGCGAACTAATTGTTGAATTGTTGGCATTAGTAATTGGTTTTGTTATTTTTCTATTTTTTGATCCCATTTTTCAATTTGGGGGTGCAAAGTTACGAATAATTTTTGAATTATGCAAGTTTTTTGTTATTTTTTTTTTGAGCTCTATTTATTAATACTTTTTTTGAGAGCAAAAAAAGTATTCAAAAAAAGCCGCTGGCGCGGGCTTGTAGCCCGTGCCATAATTAGGCACCGTTTATTTCCTAATACTTTTTTTGAGAGCAAAAAAAGTATTCAAAAAAACTCTTTGCAGGATTTATTTTTATTACTTTTTTGAGCCCAAAAAAGTAACCAAAAAAGGCTTGCAGGAAATATGTCGCCGCTCCGCTCT
>Ga0099364_10003327_pt1 | contig 24948 bp, 24 predicted proteins | sample TergutTh196P3_FD_73070 | JGI IMG/M metagenome (GOLD analysis project Ga0099364, IMG submission 73070) | Microcerotermes parvus P3 segment gut microbial communities from Pointe-Noire, Republic of the Congo - Th196 P3 | ecosystem: Host-associated > Arthropoda: Insects > Digestive system > Gut ...
CAGCAGCAGCTATATTTTTTCCATACGCAGTATATTATTGTTGAGCCTGGCAGCTTTTTTTTTGTTAGTTCCGTATCTTCCTGTGCGTGCATGCTTATTGCTGTTTTTTTGGATACTGGCGATTGCAATGGGAAAAAAACCTCGTTCTATTTTTATGCTTATAAGCATAATTATGATAACTGCGTGTAACCTTTATCCGCCCTTTGGGAAAATTCTTTTTAATAGCGGCTATTTTATCATTGCCGAAGGAAGCCTTATGCGCGGTCTTCAGCGGGCTGTGACTATGACAGGTTTAATTATGTTTTCCAAAATTGCATTAAGCGCAGTTCCTCCCTTGCCGGGAAGAATAGGATCTTTATTAAGGGAAAGCTTTGCCATTCTGGAACAGCTTAACAGGGAGTTTTCCATAGAAAAAAGTAAAAGGGAAAATGCTAAAACAGAAAAGTTAATGGAAAAACTTGACAAAACCCTGTGCAGGATAAGCGGTTTTAATTATATTAAAGCCGTCCGGCAAGCCGGCCCAGCTCTTCCATATATGCTGTTAGTTTTTTCCAGTGTTCCGGTATAAGTCTTACTGCATTGTCGCCTGGGCTGTTAAGGATTCTCCATGTTTCGGGAATAATACGCCGGTCCGATTTGGCAGCGCTGCCGGTAAATGGAATATCTCTTCGTACCAGAGCCGCTTCGCTAGAGGGCAGTACTGTTATGGTCTGGGCTGCCATGCCGGCAAACAGAAAGCCCGCATCTTCGGAAAATGGAGTAGGCAGCAGTTGTACTTTTTCCAGCCTGACATTCCGGGCAGCTTCCAGCGCTTTACGGCGGAGATTCCGGACCTTCCGCCGGGCTGCTTCTGCTCCTGCACCGATTTCATTTTTAATAAGCTGATCTGCTGCAGTAGAAATAATTATGGTATCCCCTGTTCCGCAGGCATCAAAACTAAAGATAGGACAGTTTTTTAATCCGCTCTCTTTTATATACAATCCCAGATTATATGAACCCTGAAGATCAAGGCTTTCTCCTTCTGTAAGTTCTTCTCCATCGGTAAAAATAAACATAAGCGGCAGCTGTTCCAGAGAAAGATCGGCGCTTGTCATGCGATGTATTGTTTCAATTAATTGAAAGACAGCCGCTCCATTATCATTGGCACCGGGACTGTTGGGAGTTCTGTCGTAATGGGCTGTTAAAATTGTTATATTAGCTTTATGCTTCTGTGCCGGCCAGCCTGGTACGGCAATATGCCGTTTCCCTTTTATTTCCAGCATCTTATGGGGGAGTGAACACTCATCCAAAATAGAACAAAGCAGGGAACAGCGATCTGTCTGGAGCGAAGTAAATTCTTCAAAGTGTTTGTACGGTGTTTTTTGAAAAAGCGTATCCATTAAAAGAAACCGCGTTACATTTGTATCGCCCTAAAAGTATGGGACGGATTTACCAGTTTGTCCTGGGCGGTAATTAAAAGCAGCTCCCGGCTCTTTGCCTTTTGGGTTGCTTCCATTATTCCAAAAATCGAAGAGGCAGTCTTTTCCAGTGCATAACAAATGTCGTTGTTTTCCAGATAACGGGAAAGGAAAATCGAAGTACACAGATCCCCGGAGCCTGCCATAAAATTAACATCTTCAAAGTAGAGTTCCGGAGTACTGATCCTGTATGTTTCCTTTCCATCGGAAACAAGCATGCCAATATTTGATGTATCTTTTGTTTTAAGGCTTGTAACCAGAATAATGCCCGGTCCTATTGAATGTATGTACTTAACCGCATTAAGAACATCTTCCAGATTTGTTATATTTATCCCGCTTAACACACCTAGTTCAAACTGATTGGGGGAAATAATGTCTGCAAGGGGAATCACTTCGTTTTTAAAAATAGCAGGGATTTCTGGCTTTACAAAAAATCCCCGCCCTTCATCTCCCATAACAGGATCACAGCAATATATTACTTTTGAATTATGGAATCGGACTTTTTTTACTGCGGCAATTATAGCTCTGCCCATCGCCGGGTCTCCCAAATAACCTGATAGAACCGCTTTGCAATGTTTTAATATATCCCTATCTTCAAGGCCTATTACTAAATCTTCTACCAACTTGGGACTTAGAGCTTGTCCCCGCCAGGCTTTGTAGCCGGTATGATTGGAAAATTCTACTGTATTTATTGCCCAAACATCATGACCAAAACGCTGAAGGGGAAAGACTGCCGCGCTATTTCCTGCATGACCATAAACTACATGGGATTGTATGGAAAGAACCGGCATAATTGTTACCTCATTTTTTAGAAAGGGCTTTTCCCAATAGTTTTTGAAGTTTGTCTTTGTCGAATAATTCCACAGGGCGGGATTCTGCAAAGCTTAAAGCAGATCGGGAAAAACCTGAGCTGGTCATTATTACTGCCCTGATCATGTTTTGGGCTTTGGCATCATCAAGAATGGAACGTATCTTGCCCTCATCGGTCACTTCCGGAGAACGGTAAATTCTAACCAACTGGGGAGGTTTTCGTGATGCAGCATTTTCTATGGCGATTAATTCTATGCCATCGGGAATGACTTTAGCAGATTTAACTCCCAAAGTTAATCCGGTTATAACCAGTTTTTTGCAAAGTTCTGCAAACTCCTGGTTCCCTGCACTTAGGAAATCCTTTATTGCATCATCGCTTCGCAAATCCTGGTATTGGTTCAACTTGGCATCTACATCCTTGAATCCTGTTTTTATGGTATGGATTTTATCCCATTGTTCTATGGCTTTTTCCATATCGTGGTTTTTTTCGTAACATAGAGATAAATAGTACCGGGCATAAAGGCTTTCCTGGAGGCCTTCTTCGTTTATGGCTTTAACAGCCCGTTCCAGGTCGGGAATGGCTTTGTCCAGTGCATTAAGGGCCATATAACAGGTTCCCCGTTCAAGCATGGCACGCAGACGGTAGTTTGGATCACGGGCAGCCTTTTCCAGAGTAGCTGCAGCAGCGGGATAATCTTTGGCATCTTTTTGGATCTTACCCAAGTAAAAATAAGCCTGGGCATTGTCTGCCTTGTATTTTAGCGAGCGCTCCAGAGCATCTTTTGCTTCTACGCTGTTTTTGCTTTTATACAGCATTACTCCCAGCTCGAATTGAATATTGGCATCCCGCGGCGCCAATTCGGCAGCTTTACGCAGATAATTCTGGGCCATATCCATACGGTTTCGTTCGGTAAAAAGCTTCCCTGCCCAATAATAGTATTCCGCTTTTTCCGGTTTCTTTTTGATTAGAAGAATGTATTCCTTTAAAGCTTCTTCGGTCTGCTTTTTTTTAAAAAAAAGCTGCGCTAAATCCTTGCGAAAATCTTCTTCGGGGATAAAATTACCCATAGCGCCCGACTGGCTTAGATTTTTAAATTCTATAAATGCCTGGTCTTCTTTTTTTTCCATTAACAGGGCCTTGCCCAAAAAATACCGTACATCGGCATTTTTTGGTTCTTTTGCCAATATGGTTCTTGATGCTTTAATTACTACTTGTGTTTTTCCGCGCTGTAAAAAAGAGTTAATCTGATCTGCTCTTTTTGGTACCGATAAGGATTTTGCAATAAAAAATACCAGAAACCCTATGCCTACGGCAAGTACAATAATGATTATTATCAAAGCCATAGTGTATAGTGTATACCAGTTGATTGATTTTTTCTATCCCCGTATTCTATTAGAATATCATGCATGAAAGCAAAAAACCTAATTGTTTAAAATGCGCTTATTTTAAGGTTACCTGGGATAAGGAATTTCCCCGCGGCTGCGAAATGTTTGGCATTAAAGGACAGTCTTTGCCTATGGTAGAAGTATTCAATGCTACAGGCAGACAATGTCCGGTGTTTGTAATAAAAGAAGGTTTAAAATAGTGAAATATAATTGTAAAGAGAGTGTATTATGGTAAAACGGAATTCCCGCTTAACTGCCTTGAAGGCCGGCTATCTTTTTCCGGAAATAAGCCGGCGAATACGCGAGTTTGCCGCCGCTAATCCCGAAGATCCTGCCAGGCAGGAAACCAGGATAATTAGTCTGGGGGTAGGTAATACAACTGAGCCGATATTGCCTTATATCAATAAGGGGCTTATGGCAAAGGCAGAAAAACTTGGAACAGCGGAAGGTTACAGCGGATACCAGGATGAGGGAGTTCCCGAATTACGAAAAAAAATTATAGAGGTATATTACAGTAATTCTTTTTCTATAGAAGAAGTTTTTATTTCCGACGGCGCCAAATGCGACATAGGTCGGCTGCAGCTGCTTTTTGGTCCGGAAACAACCGCAGCTGTGCAGGATCCTTCGTATCCGGTTTATGTGGATGGATCGGTATTGATTGGTGCAGCAGGGAATTGGGCCAGTCCAGCAATGTTGGACGAAACATGTTATAATGGAATTGTATATCTTCCCTGTATTGCAGAAAATAATTATTTTCCCGATCTTTCCAAACTTCCCGAAAATTCCATAGTGTATTTTTGCTCTCCAAATAATCCTACAGGAGCAACAGCAACACGGGAACAGCTATTTGAATTGGTTATGGCAGCGCAAAAAAAGGGCTGTATTATTATCTTTGACGCTGCCTATAGCGAATATATTCGAGATCCAGAGCTGCCAAGGACAATTTTTCAAATACCCGGCGCAAGGGAATGTGCCATAGAAGTAAATTCATTTTCCAAATCTGCGGGTTTTACCGGAGTAAGGCTGGGCTGGACAGTGGTTCCCAAAGAGCTGTCTTATGCAGGGGGAGAAAGCATTAACAGTGACTGGCACCGTGTAATGGGGACAATTTTTAACGGAGCTTCCAATATTGCCCAGGCAGGGGGATTGGCGGCATTAAGTAAAGAAGGTATGGAAGAAACAAGGCAGCTCTGCGATTTTTATCTTGGAAATGCCGCATTAATCCGGAATGCTCTGCAAAAGCTAGGGGTCTCTGTTGTTGGGGGAGATAATTCGCCGTATATTTGGGCGCATTTTCCCGGCAGGGACAGCTGGGATGTGTTTGAAGAAATTTTAAAAAATTCCCGTGTTGTTACCACACCCGGTTCCGGCTTTGGTCCATCAGGTAAGGCCTTTATCCGTTTTTCTGCATTCGGCCGCCGCAGTGATGTGGAAGAAGCCTGCCGCAGACTTGCCGCTCTAAAAGTTTAGGAGTTAGTATGTACCGTTTCTTCCTTTGTTTTATTTTATTATGTTTTACACAAAATAGTTTTGCTCAAGTTAATCTTAGGGAATATGTGGGACTTATCAGCGTAGCGGATCATCCGGATCTAATTGCTTTTGTTGATAAAATTAAAACTGGCCTATTATATTCGGACGGGCCGCTGTGGGCAGAAGAAGATGCCGAAGACAGAACGCTAAAAATTCCTCCCTATGAACATCCTGTTGGATCGGGTTTTCTTTTTAAAGCAAATGACGGCAATACCTATATCCTTACCAACTGGCATGTGATTATGTATAGCTGGAGCTATTCAATAACGTTTGAACATTCACTGGGCGAGGTGACAGTTTATTCGAATTTAACGCTTATTGCAGCAGACGAGGAAATTGATCTTGCCTTGCTTGCCTTTGATCCGGATAATGCTCCGGAAAGGGAAGGTCTATCATTGCTTGATAGACCGATTAGAGAAGGAGAGGAAGTATTCAGCGCTGGATTTCCTGCCCTGGGCAATCAGCCGGTTTGGCAGTTTAGCCGGGGGCAAATTTCCAACGCCCAGGTAATGCTTCCCAAAAGGCCCTGGGACGAAGATGATCAAACTGTAGAAGGCCCCTTTATTCAGCATACCAGCCCGGTAGATCCGGGCAATTCCGGCGGCCCCCTATTAGTTGCCGACACATCTTCTCCATTGGGATATCTGGTTGTCGGCGTTAATGCAAGAAGCGCTTTCTTCCGCCAGGCGGCAAATTATTCTATCCCTGTCGATGCGGTACAGGTTTTTATGCACCAGGCCTTTCATCCTGTCCGGGATCGAAGAGCCGAAAGGCAAAAACTTGACCAGCGGCTTGAAGCTGCCATTAAGGATTGGGAAGGCGGTTTCTTTGATCTGTTTGACTGGCTTAGTTATCAAAGCTATCTTGATAATGCAGAATATGCATATTACAGGGCAGTAGTTAAGGACAGAATAAACGGTAATTTTGGCAGATATCCTACATATATACTAATGTGGGCTCTTGAAGAACTTGCTTATGAATCCCTGCCTTTTTCTTTTGGATCGAGGAATGCTGATATATCTATTTTAAGGATAGAAGCAGAAGGAGATGGATACAAGGTTAATTTTTTAATATCGGGAAGAGTTATTACAACAAGCTGGGTACTGGAACAGGGAGCCTGGCGTATAGCCTCTGTTGGCAGGATCAACGGAGACAAGACAAGAATTGCAGCAGCAGAAAGATCGTACAATAATCAAAGGGGCCTTCGCAGCGGATATTGGGCTTATGATGGTATTTTTTTTGAGGGCGGGTATGGTTTTGTACTTGACAGGGATACTGTTTTCTACGGGGCTTTTGGAAGCGGTTATGGAGGACTTCGTTTTTTCTATGCAGACAGCAGCTATTGGCAGTTGGAAATATTCAGCCAAGTCTATTTAAAGCCGCTGCGTTTTGGCGTATTTGCCCTGGAAACAAATTATGGCCTGGGCATGGGGATCAAAGTGCTGGAAAAAATTAATAATGATGATTCGGGATTACGCTTTGGTATTTCTCCCCAGCTTGGTATTGAGCTTACCAGTTCTCTTATCCGGGGTTTATATCTGGGCGCAAATTATCAATATAATCTTTATTATAGGAACAGCGCCGATGCAAATAATACCAAGCACCTATTTGTTTTTCTAAGCGGTTACCGGTTTGGGGAATAAAAATGTCTGCTCCTTTATATCTAATCGATGCCTATGGATTAATTTATCGTTCATATTTTGCATTTGTATCGCGGCCTTTAAAAAATTCCAAGGGACAAAATGTATCTGCCCTGTTTGGTTTTGCCCGGACCTTAACAGCATTAATTGATCATGGAGCGCCGGAACTTATGGCAGATGGTACGGTGCAGATTCAAAAACCCCTCCTCCTTGCTGCAGCATTTGATTCCAGGGTTCCAACATTCCGCCACGAAATGTACAAAGAATATAAAGCCACAAGGCAAAAAACACCCGACGACCTTCATGCACAGGTGCCGCTTGTGGAGGAATTTCTAACTGCTTTGGGTGTGCCTCTTATCCGTGCAGATACTTATGAGGCCGATGATATAATTGCCACACTGGCAGAACAATGCAAGGCCGAGGGCCGCTCATGTTATATTCTTTCTTCGGACAAGGACCTGCTCCAGCTTTTGGGAAAAGGAACAGGTACAGGCGCTGTCTATCAGCTGCGGCCCCAAAAGAGAGAGCAGGCAGGTACAGCTTCGCTGGACGGTGCCGGCCTGCCCTATGGTCTTACCAGGGCAGAAGATGTAAAGGCCGAATGGGGAGTAACGCCGGAAAAAATTCTTGACCTTCTTTCTCTTACAGGAGACAGCTCTGACAATATACCCGGTGTTAAGGGAATAGGAGAAAAGACAGCTGCAAAATTAATTGCCCGTTATGGTTCTTTGGATGAGATTTATAAAAACCTTGCCGGAATAGAAGGATCTGTGGGAAAAAAACTTGCAGAAGGAAAAGAAAGCGCTTATTTTTCCAAAAAGTTAATTACTCTGGAAACAAAGGTACCGCTGTCTGATATATCTATAGCTCAATTATCCATTGAAAAAATCAACAGGTCTGGAGGGGCTGCAGTATTAATACGCGAAGGAATAGTACATAGCGCCCGCCAGCTTGATCCCCATGTCAAGATTACTGATGTAGGAGCAGCCTGGCCGGGGGAAGATAAGACCGGGGAAACTGAGCAGATAGCTGCAGATAGTTCTCTTTTGGGAAAAGGCAGCTACAAGATCATCCTGGACGAAAAAGAACTTGCTGCTCTCCTGGAGACTGCACATAAACAGGGACTCCTTGCCCTGGATTTTGAGACTGATTCTTTAGACGCCTGGAATGCCCGTCCTGTTGGGATCTCGCTGGCTGTAAAACCAAAAGAAGCATATTATGTTCCGCTTGCTGCACACAAAGATCCTCTATACGACGGAGCAGCACCTTTTTTAAATCCGGAAAAAGTACGCGCTCTCCTTGTTCCCGTCTTTTCCGATCCTAAAATGATCGTTATAGCACATAATGCCAAATACGATTATAAGGTAAGCCGGGGCTGGGGTATGGACAGGTGGAAGTGCCGGATTTGGGATACAATGATTGCTGCCTGGGTACTTGATCCGCAGCGAATGAATTATAATCTGGATTCTTTGGCTTTGTATTTTTTTGATCATACTACCATACGATATGATGATATAGTTCCCAAAGGAGAAACTTTTGATAAGGTTTCTCTGGAAACAGCCTGCTCTTATTCGGCAGAAGATGCAGACTTAACCCTGCGTTTAATGCGCTTCCTTGGCCCCCGTCTGGAAAAGGCCGATTCGTTAAAGCTGTTTCTGGAATTGGAAATGCCCCTCCTGCCAATTTTGGCGGAAATGGAAGGAGAAGGAATTCAAATAGAAATAGAAAAACTAAAAACATATGGAACAGAACTTTTTTCCGAAATGAACAAAATCCAAAACGATGTTTGGTCAATTGTCGGACATGAGTTTAACCTAAGCTCTCCCAAACAGCTTCAGGATGTGCTTTTTGTCGAAAGAAAATTAACTCCAACAAAAAAAATTAAGACCGGTTTTTCCACCGATGTTGATGTGTTAAAGGAATTATCCCGCCATGATCCGGTTCCTGCTTTAATACTTCGTCATCGTACCCTAGCGAAGCTAAAGTCCACCTATATTGACGGCCTGGTTGATCTGGCAGATAAAGAAAAGCGTATCCATACGAGTTTTATCCAGACAGGAACATCCACAGGACGGCTTTCTTCGCGGGAGCCAAACTTGCAGAACATACCCATACGCGAAGAAGAAGGCCGCCGTATACGGGAAGCCTTTACAGCCAAAAAAGGTCATGTATTAATTTCTGCAGATTATAATCAAATAGAACTGGTGGTGCTTACTCATCTTTCCCAGGATAAAAATTTGCTTGCCGCATTTAAGGAAGGGGTAGATGTCCATGCACGCACAGCATCGTTAATCTTTAAACTTCCCGAAAATGACATAAGCGCCGATATGCGCCGCATTGCCAAGACCATTAATTTTGGGGTGATGTACGGCATGAGCGCCTTTCGCCTTTCCAATGAACTAATGATAAGCCGGGGCGAAGCTGCAGCATTTATTAATACCTATTTTGCTACCTATTCGGGAGTCAGCTTATTTATACAGGATCTAATTAAACATACCGAACAAAGCGGCTATGTTTCTACGATTTTGGGCCGCCGCCGTTATATACCCGATATTAATTCCCGTAACAAAACAGAAAAAGCAGCGGCAGAACGAGTTGCAGTAAATACCCCCATCCAGGGGTCGGCTGCGGACATAGTAAAAACCGCCATGCTTAATCTTGACAAAAAACTTTCGACTGGCAGCGTTCGGCTTTTATTGCAAGTCCACGATGAGTTAATATTTGAATGTCCAAAAGAACAAGCAGCAGAGGCAGCGGCGTTAATTAAACATGAAATGGAAAATGCCATAACTTTGACTATTCCTCTGCGGGTAAATGTGGAAACAGGAAAGTCCTGGGGAGAGTTTCATTAGGGATATATTAGTTGAGAGAGTCAACGAATGGTACGAATTAATACAAAGGTAGATTAGCCTTGTTTTTCGGGCAATATTAGGATACATTTGAATTATGAAAGAGTTAGAACGAGAAAACGCCTATTACGAAGCACATAAAGCGGAACTCCGTGAAAAATACCTCCATAAATGGCTTGTCATAACAGGTGATTCCTTATGGGGTGTTTATGATAAGGTGTCCGAAGCTGGTAAAGAAGCCCTCAAGCACTTTGAACCTGGAGAGTTCATGATACACAGGCCTGCTGATGACGATCAGATAATAGAGCTTGGACCTATAATCTCCACATCAAACCCAAAATACGACGATATCGCCGAAACTAAAGGTATAATGACCGCATCTAAAGGTGATAAAATGGCTTTTCAATATGCTCATTAATGAAAGTGAGCGCAGAGGTTTTATTAAAATATATGGAAAGCCTGTTAATAAACTGATAACCGACATTGATTTATTCCCAGTGGCTTCGATTGATAAAGAGTTACGTTTAAAACCTTACAGAATTACAGCTTTGTGGGATACCGGAGCCACAATCTCCGCGATAAAACCAAATATAATGAATCAATTAAAACTGCAAATGTCTAGAACACAATCTACAAAGAAAATAGCGGGAATTGGCGGTCTGGTAAAAGCGGATTTTACATTTATAAACGCACAATTATCACATAACTTTTTTATTGAATACTGTCCTGTTTATGTATTAGACCTTCCCTGTACAGCCGATATGATTGTCGGAATGGATATTATTGGAATGGGTGACTTTGCTATATGCAATACTGATGACAAAACATCATTCACTTTTGCTATTCCGCCATTTTCAAACAGGTTAGATTTTGCTGATGTAATTGGAAAGAAGTCAACGAATTAAACGAATACGAAGAAAAAGGAAGTTTGTGTTGCATGAAAAATCGTAATTATTTTTCCTGTTTATTTTTTGTCATTTGTTGCCTGACAACATGGACGCTGGTATTATCCGCTTGTTTTGCCCCCCTGGGTTATAATAGCGGGGATACCACGCTGAGTGTAGGTTTTGGTGGCAGTAGACTGCCAAGGACAACTATATATCCGGAAGAATTAACCTATGAATTAACCTTTTCCGGGCCCGGAGGCAGGACAATTATAGAAACTGCTAATTGGGGAGAAACAACAACAGTTCAGGTAGTGCCGGGCAGTTGGAGCATAAGCGTACAAGCTTTTAATCCTGTAAACCCCGGAACATTACAGGCAATTGGGGAATATAGTATAGATGTAAGAGCAGGAGTTCAAAATACTGCAGATATTAAAATGGCAGTATATAGGGAGGTGAACAGTTGGGCAGAACTTACTGGAGTGATCTCAGCTAATCTATATTATGATGTTTTTATTGTAATAAAAGATAATTTTGCAGAAAATCCAGCCAGTCCAATAAGCATTTCAAACAGAACAGTTACCATTGCTGCAGATGAAACTAGAACTATTAATTTAACAGGTTCCGCTTCTTTTTTTAGTATAAGCGATAATGGACATCTTATTATTGGTTCCCGCAAATATAGCGGAAATGTTATTGTAAATGGAACAACTACACAATACATTGTAAACAATACAGATACAGGTACATTAACCATGTTCAGCGGTGAAATACGGAATGATGGGACTGGTGACGCTGTGTCCAACAACGGTACCTTTAGCATGTCCGGAAGCGCATTTGCAGATACTGTATATCTTGTTGTCAATTGTACCATAACAATTACAGGGACACTTACAAGAAGTATAGCGGCAAATATAAAACCGGCAAACTTTATTCCGGGAACACAGCTATTAAGCGGCAGTTCCGGCCTTCGAGCGGCAAATTATCATAGATTTAATACCATTCGATACAATGTAGCTTTGCCAAATATTAACAGTGCAGGCAGCCTTACAAGCATAATGGAAATGGTACGTATATCTGGCGGGAGTTTTACCATGGGCAGCCCAGTTACTGAGATTGACAGAGATCCTGATGAAGGCCCCCAACGACAAGTAACCCTAAGTGCTTTTTACATGGGCAGGTTTCAGGTTACCCAGGATCAATACGTATTTGTAATGGAAAATAATCCCAGTTATCATGAAGATCCTACTAATCCTCCTGCAAGCGGAGAAGAGCCGGGAAGACGGCCTGTAGAACTGGTAAACTGGTATGATGCACTGGTATTTGCCAACAGGCTAAGTATACTGGAGGGGCTTAACCCTGTGTATAGTATAAATAGCAATACCAACCCCGATAGTTGGGGTCAAGTGCCAAATGATGAAAACCCTACATGGAATGCTGTAACAATGAATATTAATGCTAATGGCTACCGTATGCCTACAGAAGCAGAATGGGAATATGCTTGTCGTGCAGGTACAACAACTGCTTGGAGCTATGGTAACACAGCAAATGGTAATTATATATGGTTTAGTGAAAATTCTGGTGATATAACCCATGAAGTTGGTAAGAAGCTTCCCAATCCATGGGGCTTATATGATATGCATGGTAATGTGTTTGAATGGGTTTGGGACGCCTATGATGAATACTATCCACCTTATTCAGAGGATAATCCAACAGGTCCTTCTGTAAGGGATGATGGAAGTGTGGCGCGTGGTGGGAGCTATTCCATTAGTACTCCTATTAGTTTTTCGCGTTCTGCTTCCCGGGGTTATTTTTTTATATATCAACGGAGTGCGCACATCGGCCTGCGTCTGGTACGCCGTTGAGCGGCGATATAAACATTTAGGCATATGCTGGGATAATTCTATAGAGGAGTTTATATTATCCTGGTTTATTATTTGTAAAATGTCTCTTATATTATTTCGCTCAAAGACGCAAAGCTACCATATTGTTCCCGCCATAACTTTGTTTTATAATGTATTATGCACGACCAGATGGAAAAAGTGCTTGCCCAGGCAGCCAGGCTGCAAAAACTTGTTCCCGATGCTGTCCTTGTTGGAGGATCAGCAGTTTATATATATGCAGAGCATCGCTATTCGCTTGATCATGATCACATTGTTGCCAATCTGGCGGAACGCTTTGACCTGATTTTGGAATCTTTAGAACGCGAAGGAGATTGGATTACCAACAGAGTTGTGTATGGGAAGATTATTTTGGGCGAGCTGGGCGGAATAGAGACAGGTATAAGGCAGCTTATCCGAAAAAAGGAATTGGAATTTCAAACCGCTGCAATAGGCGGGCTTACCCTGAATGTACCGACAATAGATGAGATAACGAGGATAAAAGCGTTTTTAATTATTAAACGGAATCAGATGCGCGATTATTTAGACTTTGCTGCGCTGTCTGATAAGATAGGGATTACTGCATGTGCGCAGATAATGGAAAATTTGGACGAATACTATACAGACGATTCGACTGCACACGAAAAACCCGCATTATCACAATTGCTTAGACAATTGTGTAATCCGCATCCCAAAGATTACAGGAATATTGAGCAATTACCTGAATATAAAGGGGTTGCTGAAAAATGGAAAGATTGGGATTTTACTGTTGAGATTTGTAAATCTGTAGCCAGGGAAATAATGGGGTTTGATAATGCTTAAATTCCGGAACATAAATATAAGTTCTGATGCTCCCGTGGAAAAATGGGGTGTTGAGGGTATTCTTTGCGCATTTGAACGGGGACAGGTAGGCGACTGGCGAAAGATTTGGAGAAGTGTACACATCGACAAATCAAAAAAAGTAATAGACGATGTAACACAGGTGAAGGATATGCTTAGCGATGGAGACCTTGGTTATGCAATCTCCAGGATTTTTTAGAAGAAGAAAGGCGGCTATTAGCAGAGAGTGTGTAAATTGCTACCTGCTCACTGCTGTATGACGATGTATGCGGACTACATTTTTCAACAAGCTAAAGTCGCAGTAGCAACAAAGCGGTGTCCTATGTTATCTACCATAACGCTAAAACCTTCCAGGGTCCGTACCCCTAACAGGTTCATATCGCTGGGTTCTGCGAAGACTATATCATCGATAGTTGTGTAACCTTCTGCTGTCAGTATTGCATAGCCGAATTCACGCTCTATAATTTGATTATCGGCGAGTGTAAATCGTTTTTTTCCGCGAGATGTTATACCGGCTTCTAACAGTAACTGCTTTGGCAGCCATGATAATTCTGAACCTGTATCAACCAAAACTTCTACAGGCGGAGTACAGCGATGTTCTTCTTTTGGATTAATTGCAACCAAATTTACCATGAATTTGCTCATGCTTTTCTCCCATTTTCATTATACTATATATCTGTCTTGCTTACAATATGCTGTCTTCAACGAATGGCACGAATTGATACAAATTAGGAATGAGAAGTGAGAAATTCAGAAAAATTTTTATTTCCATACAAGCAAGGTGATACTTTTTGCCATAAAGAACTGTAACACCGGCAATTTTTCTGCTGGAATATACTGCAATATGTAGTATATAATTTTATGGAGGGTATATGTATGGAAACGAACAAATCAATTAAGTATCCAAAAGAATTGACCTTTGAAATGGTCTGGGCTTCACTTATGGAAACAAAACAGATGGTTAAGGAAAATGCCCGTGCAATAAAGGAAACAGGCCGTGCAATAAAGGAAACAGACCGCCAAATGAAAAAAACTGACCGAAAACTAGGAGAATTGGGGAATCGTTTTGGCGAATTGGCTGAACATCTGGTAGCGCCCAATATTACGGAAAAGTTCAAGAAGCTGGGGTTTACCTTTGAGCAAATTTCCCAAAATCACGAAATTATGGAAAATGGCCGTTATCTTACAGAAATAGATTTACTTTTAGAAAACGGTGAAATAATTATGGTAGTAGAGATAAAAGCAAGGCCGAATTTGAAAAACATACAGAAACACATTAAACGTATAGAAATTCTCCGGCGGCGGGCAGATGCCCGTAACGATACACGTAAGTTTCAGGGAGCCATTGCCGGTGCAATAATGCGCAATGAAATACGGGAAAGTATCCATAAAGCAGGTTTTTATGCAATAGAACAAACAGGCGATACGGTCAAAATAGTAGTACCGGAAGGCTTTAAGCCAAGGGAATGGTAGTAAAATGGCTCAGTGTGAAGAATTTTCCGTTTAATGTTTCGCGCAGGGGCGCAGAGACGCAGAGGAAAGATTTTGAATAAAAGAAATGTGGAATGTCCGCGGATTAATGCAAAATTTTTCGAAATCACGCTTTTAAAATCAGCGAAAATCTGCGAAATCTGCGGACTATCCTCATAAATCTGTGTTGTCCGTGAGGTTCGTGGCAAAAAATATGAAGATTTACTTTGACAAAGTTAGATTTCGTGGTATAATTTGCAAAGTTAAAAGAATTAATACAAATTAGGAATAAAATTAAAGGAATATTCTAGGAGATGTTACATGAAAAACCGTAATTTTATTATTTTATTAGCTGCTATCAGTTTATTTATATTTGCATGCTTCAGTCCGATGGGATATAAAAGCGAAGACACCACGCTGAGCGTTGGTTTTGGCGGGTCCTTGCCAAGGTCGGCAATAAATCCTGCAGATCTGCAATATGAAATAACTTTCTCCGGGCCCGGCGGCCGGATAATTACAGAAACTGCAAACTATGGCGAAACAAAAACGGTACAGGTAGTACCGGGAACTTGGAGTATAAGCGTCGAGGCTTTTGATCCAACAGATCCAGAGGTAACACAGGCAATAGGCGAAGCATACAATATAGATGTTAGGGCAGGAAGACAAAACAATGCAGCTATAAAAATGGCGGTGTATAGGGAAGTGACTACATGGGCTGGACTGGAGAGTGTTATAAATGACAACGAATTGTTTGATGTATTTATTGTAATAAAAGATAGTTTTGCCGGAAATGCAACTAGTATGATAAGCATATTAAATAGAACGGTTACTATTGCTCCAGAGAGCAATTCTACTATTACCAGAATCGGTTTTACTAATCCTTTTTTTTCCGTGCAAAATAACGGACACCTAATTATTGGCTCAGCAAAATATAGTGGAAACTTGACACTAAACGGAGATGGCGTTTATGCAAGAATAATAAATATTGGAGATTTTGGTATTTTTTCAATGAATGGTGGGGTTATTTCTGGTAGTAATTCACCAGATAGTGGCGGTATAGCAAATACTGGGACATTTATTATGAATAACGGTACTATTTCTGGTAATAGTTCTGACATGGGTGGCGGTGTTGCAAATGGCGGGACATTTATCATGAACGGCGGAACAATTAGCGGTAATGGTTCTCTGATGGGTGGCGGTGCTGTATATAATTATGGGACTTTTATCATGAACAGTGGTGAAATTTCGGGGAACAGTTCTACTTGGCTATATGGATTTGGAGGTGGTATCCATAACAGTGGAACCTTTACCATGAACGGCGGAACAATTAGCGGAAACTCAGCAACAGACGTTGGCAGTGGTGTGAATAATGACGGCGTCTTTAACATATCCGGCAGCGCATTTATCCACAAGAACAATGAAGTTTACCTTGCTGCAAATAGAACTATAAACATTACAGGGAATCTTAGCGCACCGGTAGCAGCAACGATACGCAGGGATGGCGGTTATACTTTGGATACACAAGTCCTTAGCGGCAGTACCAGTCTGCTATCAGCGAATAGTAGCAGATTTAGATTTTTTGTGAATGATGTGCATTTACAGATCATTAACAATGCTGGAAAATTGTCAAGAATTATTGAAACGGTTAGAATAAACCCCGGAACCTTTACCAGAGGTAGTGATGATCCTTTAGATAATAGAGCACAACCAGCTCATCAAGTAACACTAACGCAGGGCTTTTATATGGGTAAATACCAAGTAACTCAGGAGCAGTACCAGGCGGTTATGGGGAGTAATCCCAGTTATTTTAATGACGGAGCGGTTGCGCCCAATCGCCCGGTTGAGATGGTAAGCTGGTTAAACGCTGTTACGTTTTGCAATATACTGAGTGAAATAGAAGGGCTTGTACCAGTTTATACAATAGCTGGTACAAATGTAACGCCAAACTGGAATGCTACTGGTTACCGCTTACCTACCGAGGCAGAATGGGAATATGCCTGCCGGGCAGGTACAACAACGCCCTGGAGTCATAACGAGGCGCTTCACGATAACTATGCGTGGTATAGGGACAATTCAGATAATACAACGCATCCTGTTGGGACAAAGCAGGCAAACCTCTGGGGTTTATATGATATGCACGGGAATATCAATGAATGGTGCTGGGACTGGTTCGTGGTATCATACACTGAAAACGCACAGACAAACCCAACGGGTCCGGCTTCTGGTGAAAGCCGTGTGATACGCGGCGGGTCTTGGTACAGCACCGGGCAGGGCCTTCGTTCGGCCATTCGGGTCAGTGGCCTCCCCACGTACGGGTCCGATGTCATCGGCTTCCGGGTGGTTAGGCCATAGCCGCAATATATCGGCGTCCTTGCTTTACAAAAACTGCACACTAAAGCCGTGGTAACACCGCCAGTCGGCAGCTGGCGTCTTCAACGAATGGCACGAATTGATACGAATTAGGAATGAGAAGTGGACAGTTGGTGGGGAATAGGGAGCAGTTGGCTGGCTAATATTTTATTTGTAATGGTATTTGCAGAATTCTCAAAACTGATCACGGATCAGCCGCTAGTTTTTCTGCGTGTTGTATTGCCTGTTCAAGACTGTCAAAGTTAATAAGGTTTTTTCCCTGTTTAACATTCTCTATCGCTTTTTCCAGGTGTTCCCGATTGGCGGGAGAACTTAGGAGGTATTCAGTTTCATCCTGCTCACAAACAATTATTTCTATATTCTGGTCAGGGTATGCCTCTCTAAGAGAATTGATAAAACTGTTTCCCAGTTCCCTTGTATTCAACTGGTATGTTGTAACCATATCAAAGACTATAACATATATGGCGCTGGTTTTCAAGAGGAAAGTAATTTTTGTAATACAGCAGACTCTGTGTACTCTGTGCCGCATTGAGAGGTAAAAACAGGGGTCAGGGAGCAGTGGGGTTTGTGGTAAAACTATATTCCATTTCTCTGCAAATGCATTTTTTTCACACGAAGGCTTTTGCCGAATAACCATAGTATTTATAATCCCGTAGATGAGGATCATTGGAAAGTACCGTGGCATTAAGGTTAATAGCTGATGCAGCAATGAGCGCATCAGGAAGTCGAAGTTCCTTAGCCCGACGGATTTTGATGGCTATTTCTCGAGTAGGCTTGTCGATTTCCGTCCACTTAAATGAATCCAGAAGCACGCGGATTTCAGCTTCTTCTTGTTCTGTTATATCTGGTTTGGTAAGAACTTCGATTTCTACTATAGGATTAATATATACTTCACAATCCGGAAAATTATCCAAAAATTCTAATAAGTTCCTTTTTCCATTAAAAGTATCAATAATGACATTGCTGTCCAATAAAAAACATATCTTGTCCATGTCAATTCTAGTGTTTCTCGGTTGTATCCGAATTCCAAGGATCACGATGATCCCATTCATTTCTCATTGCATTTATATCTTCATGATGATTTACCCATGGTTTGTCTTTCCATACGCCATAGGCACGGCGAAGGGCATTGCGAAATGCATCATTATTGATTTGGCCTTTGCCTTCCGGCGGAACAATGATATCTGTTTGTACATCCTCCCTAATGGGAAATTGAATAAGAAGGCGCGCATTACCTATTGGTACTTCTTTGGGGATTTCTATGGTAATCCGGCGGTTTTCCGGTATTTCTATAGTTTGTTCGATGATCATAAGGCTAATTATAAGCCCCTTCGGGGCCTGTGTCGATAGGTAAAAACGTAAATTCTAATTGCACCTTTAGATATGGCACTTTTCTGCATTTACTGGAAATTCCTCGCGCAGGGGCGCAGCGACGCGGAAGGAAGATTTTGAAAAAAAGAAATGTGGAATGTCCGCTGATTACACGAATTTACGCGGATTAATACAAAAATTTTCGAAATCACGCTTTTAAAATCAGCGAAAATCTGCGAAATCTGCGGACTATCCTCATAAATCTGTGTTGTCCGTGTGGTTTGTGGCAAAAAATTTGTTAATTTACTTTGACAAAGTTAAGATTCATGGTATAATGTGCAAAGTTTAAAACCGCAACATTTAGACCTGCGTTTAGATATACCGGGTTAAAAGCATATGGGGAAGGTCAACGAATTAATACGAATCAGGAGTTAGGAATGAAGAATATTTGCCATTTAATTTTTTCCATTTGTTGCTTGACAGCAGGGACGCTGGTATTAAGCGCTTGTTTTGCCCCTCTGGGTTATAAAAGCGGGGACACTACGCTGAGTGTAGGTTTTGGCGGCGGCAGTGCAGCAAGACCAACACTAAGTCCTGATGATTTGCGCTATGAATTAACATTCTCCGGACCCGGAGGTAGGAACTTTCCCGAATACTTGGATGGAAGAGGAACAGTAACAGTACAAGTTGTACCTGGTCGTTGGAATATAAGCGTCAGGGCCTTTGAGCCAGCAGATCCAGAAATAATTTTAGCAATCAGCGATACCAAAACAATTGATGTGAATTCTGGAAAAAACAATGTTATTGAAATAATAATGCGATGGGTTGATGAATTATCTATTGCAATGGTATGGATAGATGCCGGAACCTTTACAATGGGGAGCGAAGACCCCCAGGACACTTTAGGAGTTCCAACAGATCCAGAGCATCTGGTAACTTTTGCCCAAGGGTTTTTCATGGGTAAATACCCTGTAACCCAAGCGCAGTATTTGGTAGTTATGAGAAACAACCCCAGTAATTTTACTGGAGACTTGAATCGTCCTGTTGAAATGGTAACCTGGTTTGACGTAATCGAGTTTTGTAATAAACTAAGTATAATAGAAGGGCTTACACCTGTATATACAATAAGTAACAGAACCCCGGCAATTGGATACCCTATAACAAGTGCGGTTGTAATACCTAACTGGAATGCGAATGGTTACCGTCTGCCGACTGAGGCGCAATGGGAGTATGCCTGCCGAGCCGAAACAACAACAGGATGGAGTCACAACGAATCTTTACATAATGACTATATGTGGTATAACGCAAATTCCGGTGGGACTACTCATCCAGTAGGACAAAAACTGGCAAATCCCTGGGGCCTTTATGATATGCACGGGAATGTGTATGAATGGTGTTGGGACTGGTTAGGTAATACTTATTATTCAACTCCAGGCCCGTGGATCGATCCTATCGGGCCAGATTCTGGCTTCAGTCGTGTAAGTCGAGGTGGAACATGGAATAATCCAGCACGAAACGCACGTTCGGCGATCCGGAACGGTGGTCTTCCGAATAGCCAGTTTGGCAACATGGGTTTCCGTGTTGTTAAGCCATAGATGTGTGGAGAATGTGAAATTGGGAATGGTCCTTTGTACCTTTGCGCACTCCGTGTTCTCTATGCCGCTGTACCTCCGTGAGAGAAAAAAACAGGACAATGCTGTGGTTAAGGAAAAGTAGGAATGAGGAGTTAGGAATGAGGAAGAAATCAGGCAGCTTTTTCCGTATAACTAACCACAGCGATTTCTGCGCTGGTAGAGCCGGTAATATTTTGGACAATCTGCTCAAGCCGTTGTGCAACTTCGCCATTGTAGGAAACTTCACCGCACTGGTCGCACAAATGAGAGGGTACATTTTTAATTACAACAATGCAGCCGCCCATATCGGCAGTAAAGGTAGAGATTCCTTCATATGCAGTTCCCTTACACATAAAACAGATCATGGTTTTCTTACCGCACTGACTGTTCTTCGCAAAGCAGAGCAATATCCTCAATGGTCATTCTCTAATAATACTCCCCTTCGAGGCCTGTGTCGAGAGGTATGGTTCGTAGCAAAAACAGGACAATATGAAGCTTGCCCATTGCCGCAATATGAAGTATACTACCGATGTAACAAACTTGCACCTCGAAATAGTTCATTTCGTTTGTGTGGTTCGTGGTTATAAATAATAAAGAGGAAATTGCATGATTAAGACTATTAACTATCTGCTTTTGCTTTTCTTACTTCTTCCCGTTTTGGCCTTTGCACAAACAGCCGCAGAGCTGGATACATTGCTGGAAACACAAACTGTTACTGTAGCAAGGACAGCGCGTTTTGTGCTGGGGGCGGCGGAGCTGCTTCCGGCAGAGGTCTCCGGAACAGCAGCGGATACAGCAGCCTACGAATTGGCCCTGTCCAATGGCTGGCTTACAAAAGCAGCTAACGAAACAGCTACCCTGCAGGATACAGCCTTTCTTATTATGAATGCTTTTGAGTTTGAAGGCGGTATTATGTATTCATTGTTTGGCAGCCCCCGTTATGCTTACAGAGAATTGATCTATCGAAGAATAATCCAGGGCCGTTCATATGCTGCAATGACCGTATCCGGTACCAGACTCTTGCAGATAATAGGAAGCTGCCTAAATTATACCGGTGAAAACGAAGAACTTGATCGTGTATTGTTGGGAGGCAGCAATTGAAACATCTTATTTTTTTCATCTATGTTGTAAGTGTTGTATTTCTTGCCTCTCCGCTTTTTGCTGTAGATTACGGTGCTGTGTTTAACGGGCAATTTACCATGCAGGGTAACGATGAAACAGAAACAAGCGGTTCAATTACCCTGGCCCCCTGGCTTGCCATGCCTTTGGGAGATGGGGATTTCTACCTGTCCGCCGGTGTGCATGCAGATTATAGCGACACGCTTATTTTTGTACCGGAACTATTTCGGCTGGAACTGTCGCTGCATTTGCTGGATTCTTTAAGCCTTAGGGCAGGGCGTATTCCCTGGCAGGATACATCGCACTTTACTGCCAAAGGAAATTTTGACGGTATAGATTTGATTTTTGACATGGGTACTATCCGCTTTGGAGCTGCAGTGTTATATACCGGTTTGTTGTATAAAGAAACAGCAGAGATTAATACCAGCCCCGGCGATCCAAAAGATTACAATATTGAGTTTGACTGGGCGGAATTTGCAGACAGTTATTTTGCTCCCCGCCGTGTTGTTACATCCCTGTACGGGGAGTTCCCCGGCTGGCCCTACGAGCGGGGACATGTATATGCAGGATTGCTTGCCCAGTTTGACCTTTCAGATGCAGAGGAAAAATACCATAGTCAATATCTATTACTACGGCACAGCCTTGTTTATAAGACAGTGGACTTTGTTATAGCTGGGGCGGTTCAACTGGAAAATACCGAATACGAAGGACTGCGCACTGCCTATGCCCTTTCTGCAGAGGCCGGCATACAGGGTCCCGGCACTCTTAGCGACAGGTTTTCTCTGGGTCTACGCTGGGCAAGCGGCGATGGGCCGCATATGGCTGCCTTCTTTCCCCTCATACGGGAAGCGCAGGGAACAGTCCTTAAACCCCATTTTTCGGGGATTATGGTAATCCGGGCCAATTATCAGGCGCTCTTATTTCCCACGTTTTCTGCACAGTTGGGAGGCAGATACCTTCTTAGAACCGATTCTTCTACCTTTTCCGACCCCGACTTAACAGACGATTCCTATTTACTGGGAGCAGAAATAGACGGATCATTATTGTGGATTCCCTTTTCTGATTTATCTGTTTCACTGGCCGGGGGGATATTTCTGCCTCAAACCGGCGGGGCAATGAACAGCGATGCCCCTGTCCGTTGGACTATATCACTGGGAACGATATTTTCGTTTTAAGGAGCATGAAGAAGAAGTAATGATCAACGAATTATACGAATGAACTTATAAAAAAACATTCGTTTCATTTCGTATTAATTCGTTGACAAATCTTAGGAGGAGTTTATGACGAAGAAAAGTATAGTATTTCTGGTAATGTTGTTTACCGTTTTTGCTCTTTCTGCCCAGCAGGCGGTACTTACAGAAGTGGTGGGGACGGTAGAAGTAAGATTAGCCGGTTCCGCCAACTGGGTAGGCGCCCGTCAAGGTATGATACTTAGCGAGGATGCAATTATTTCTACGGGCTTTAGAAGCAGCGCTCTTTTACAGGCAGGAAGTTCTGTAATTACCGTGCGTCCCCTTACCCGGCTTACACTTTCAGAGCTTAGAACTGCTGCAGGGACCGAAACTATCAATGTAGGCTTACAAACCGGCAGGGTTAGGGTCGAAGTAAACCCTCCGTCCGGAACCCGGACTAACCTTGAGGTACGAGGGCCGGTAGTAACAGCTTCTACCCGCGGAACAATTTTTGAATTTGATACCCTTAACCTTGTGGTATATGAGGGGACTATAGAGTTTGGCGGTGCAACAGGTTTTGCTGTTCTGATTGATGCCGGAAGAACGAGCTTTGCCGACGAACAAAGCGGCCGGGCTGCCCTTCCCGAAGAAACTGCACTGGCAGAGCTAAGGCCCCAGCAGCCCATTACTTCCTGGTCGGTCAGCGCTCCGGAAGCGGTAAATGCAGCAGAAATACCCGGAGCTGTATCGGAAAGTATCGTGGGGCTTTCTACGCTGATTGATTTCTGAGAGTGGGAAATAACGAATTAACGCGAATAAAAATGAATATATTCATTCGTGTAATATGTTGACTGTTCCTGGGCTGGAATGAGCAGGAACTGTTACTGCTCCCTCATCCATATCACACTGCTGTAGATATATGTACCTGCCCTTCGATCCTGTTCATTGTAGAAAAATGATTATATTTGTAAGCTGATTGTGCGAAAAGAATTAATATAAAGACAACTTTTTTCCTCATTGTATTATGTTCTGCCCCATAATCTTTTCAGAATATTTTTTAACTTCATAAGAAAGAGTACTACACACTTCTTTTAAAGATGGAGCAATACCAAGAAAATCCAATGATTCAAATTCATCCTGCGACACATCATAAAAATAAGGTAAACTTTCTAATGCCATTTGAACACTGCCGCCAGCATTGTACTTTTCAAGGTATAAATCGAACAAAGATTCCAAAGAAAATTGCTTCAATAAATAATAAATATCTACATAGTCTTTAATTCTATTACTTGTTGTGGCCACAGCCATTATTTTCATGGCTGCTATATCTCTTATCGATGCCAATCGTAAATCTTGAACAAGCATTGGCTTATCCAGCATTTTGGAATTTCTTTGAACAACAAAATCAACCTTTATATTTTCTATAGTTGTAATTAATGCCCTGTTTTCATTAATACTCAGTACGTTTACATTATTAAATATATCCCTGCAATCATCTAAAATTGAAGCAAAATCTACAGATATTTCGTTCGCATTATGGAACAGGTCAATATCTATTGATTTTCTATGTCCTATCTGCAAAGCAAGGGCTGTTCCGCCTACAATATTGAATTCTAGGATGCTGGGTATTTTACATAGTTTTCTGGCTAGCTCTAAAAGATCATCCGAAACTGTTTCTTTTATCAAGAAATCCGCCATATATCTTCTCCCAGTCTCTTGTATTCCAGGCCTTAAACTGTTCGATTGGAATACCCCATATCAGCGATAAAAAGTTTACTTTTTTCGGGTTTAGCACCCTAATCTGTAAAGCTACGTCTTGAACTTTTTCAAGGCCATAAAATCTGGTTATTTCAGCTATATCATTAATGGAACCCCGTTCTAATACCTGCTCAATTATTATTTTATACATCCGTTCCGGGCATACCTTGTCTTTGTTAAAAGACCAAAGTAAAAAGGGGGGAATAACCAGTTGTTTGCCGGAATTAGTCATCGTTTTATCCTGTTTTTATTATAGCACTAAAAAGAAAAATTAGGAAATAGGAAGATCAACGAATAGCACAAATTGATACGAATACATTCATTCGTGGGTATTCGTGTAATTCGTTGATTTTATTGAACTTTGTGCGAGGAAAAAACAGGACAATGCAGTGTGAGGAAAAGTAGGCAAATGGATTTTTTTAATTTTCACACAAAGGATTTTACCGAAAAGCCATGGTACTGATAATCCTGCAGATGGGGATCATTGGAAAGTATCGTGGCATTAAGGTTAATAGCTGATGCAGCAATGAGCGCATCAGGAAGTCGCAGTTCCTTAGCCCGACGGATTTTGATGGCTATTTCTCGGGTAGGCTTGTCGATTTCCGTCCACTTAAATGAATCCAGCAGCACGCGGATTTCAGTTTCTTCTTGTTCTGTTATATCTGGTTTTGCAAGGACTTCGATTTCTACTATAGGATTAATATATACTTCACAATTCGGAAAATTATCCAGAAATTCTAATAAGTTCCTTTTTCCATTAAAAGTATCAATAATGACATTGCTGTCCAATAAAAAACATATCTTGTCCATGTCAATTCTAGTGTTTCTCGGTTGTATCCGAATTCCAAGGATCACGATG
>Ga0099364_10003328_pt1 | contig 24934 bp, 27 predicted proteins | sample TergutTh196P3_FD_73070 | JGI IMG/M metagenome (GOLD analysis project Ga0099364, IMG submission 73070) | Microcerotermes parvus P3 segment gut microbial communities from Pointe-Noire, Republic of the Congo - Th196 P3 | ecosystem: Host-associated > Arthropoda: Insects > Digestive system > Gut ...
GCCGGCATTTGCGGGCATTTTGTTCTTTGTCACGATGCGAAAACAAAGAATGGCAGGGAATTAACGTGCGGCGTTACAAGTCACACCTACCCCGTCATTGCGAGCCGCAGCGAAGCAATCCAGTCTTTTTGCGCCGATTGTTAGGTTTTTTTCTGGATTGCCGCGTCGCTATGCTCCTCGCAAAGACGATTCTTTGTGTTTTCCAATGCCGTGTGACTTGTAACGTTTATTGCATCGGCTGATGTGCTTCCGCCTCGCGTCTTCAAGTCGTCTCAAAAAACCACTAAAACGCTACCAAAGCTGCCACCATTTTTTCAGGGTTAAATCCGATTTACAGATCTTATGTCTACTAAGCTGTTTTGAATTCCGGCTTGTTTGTCTACTTTTTAAAATAAAAAGTAAAAAATATGTCTACTTTACTTGACAAGTACAAATTGCGCCATTACACCTAGGGTGCTGCTAGGGTGCTGCCCCAAATCACTTTAACAATCTGCCCCAAATCACTTTAACAATTTGCCCCAAATCGCTTTAACAATTTGCCCCAAATCACTTTAATTCACTATTGACTGCTCTCATTTAGACGAGTATAATCATGTTGAATAAAACGACTGTCACGGAGGTTGCTCAATGAAGCCTGACTATCTGCCTCGAATTGTAGATAAAATACTGGAGGAACGTTTGGACGCTATCGGAGCGGTGCTGATTGCAGGACCCAAGTGGTGCGGAAAAACAACCACTGCCGAACAGCAGGCCAAAAGCGTTTTGAAGTTGCAGGATCCGAATAAATCAAAAGGCTATCTCGCTACTGCGGAGACAAAACCGTCTCTCTTGTTGAACGGTGAAAATCCCCGGCTGATTGATGAATGGCAGATGGCTCCTCAAATTACATGGACATATCCGAAACAACTTTGTTTTCTTATCTTAACGCTTTGGAGCGACTATATGTTATAGAGGACGTGCCTGCTTGGTGTCCCTCGATTCGGTCTGCGACGACTATTCGTTCAAGCAAAAAAAAAGGATTCACGGATCCGTCCATAGCGACAGCCGCTTTTGCATTATTTCCTGAAGCGCTGTTGCAGGATCTAAACACGTTTGGTTTTATCTTTGAATGCCTTTGCATAAGGGATTTAAAAATATATTCCTCCGCTTTAGGGGGTCGCGTGTCCTATTACCGTGACCGGTATGGGCTTGAAGCGGATTGCGTATTGCATCTTGAGGACGGCAGATATGCGCTCATTGAGTTTAAGCTTGGCAACCGGGAGATTGAGGAAGCCGCCGCTCATTTGCTGGAACTCAAAAACCTCATCCAAATCGCAAATAAGGAAAATCGCGCGAGGCTTCGGGAGCCAGATCTGCTGATCGTAATTACCGGCGGCGATATGGCATACGCCAGAAACGACGGCGTAAAAATTATCCCCATTGGTACATTGAAAGACTAAAGACACCACAGAATGGGACAAGGGTGGGACAGGGGGCGCGGGCACCGAATAAGCACTTTTTTCTTGCATTTATGAGACTCCGGCGGTATAATTGCTTCCAACAGATTTATAGGAGGTCTCCAGTTTGAAAGACATATCAAAAATCGCGGCGGCGGTGCAGGCATCCACGACGCTGAAAGTGGACGCGCTATTCAAGCAAATGAAAGCGGACGGGCATGACGTCGTCGGTTTCGGCGCCGGCGAACCCGACTTTGACACACCCGAAAACATCAAAGAAGCCGCACACAAAGCAATCAGGGAAGGCCAGACAAAGTACACCCCATCCAACGGCATCCCGGCGCTGCGGCAAGCCGTTGCCGACAGGCTTCAGGCCGATTGCGGCATCACATATTCCGCAGGGGATATAGTCATCGCAAGCGGTGCAAAGCACAACATATACATCGCGCTGCAAACGCTTCTTGACGCCGGCGACGAGGTGCTCCTTCCCGCTCCGTATTGGGTTACATATGCCGAGGTAATCAGAATGTCGGGCGGCGTCCCGGTAGTCATCAATGCCCCTGAGACAAGCGATTTCAAAATTACGAAGGAACAGCTCGAGGCGGCCGTGACCGAAAAAACGAAGCTCTTCATTCTCAACAACCCCTCAAATCCCACGGGCATGCTTTACGACGAGGCCGAGCTTCGCGCCCTAGCGCAAATCTGCGTGAAACACGACCTTTACATCCTGTCCGATGAGATATACTACGGGCTTGTCTATGACGGCAAAAAATTCACCAGCGTGGCGTCGCTTGGCGAGGAAGTCAAGGCCCGCACTATCATCGTAAACGGCGTTTCAAAGTCATATGCGATGACAGGCTGGCGCATAGGCTACACGGCGTCGGACGCAAAAATAGCCGAGGTAATGTCAAATTACCTCAGCCATTCCACAAGTTCGCCGAGCACTATATCTCAAATAGCGTCCGTTGAGGCGCTGAACGGCCCGCAGGAAGGAATACTTGCCATGCGCGACGTGTTCGAGCAGCGGCGCAACTACATCGTCGAGCGCGTCAATTCGATTGATGGCGTAAGCTGCCGCAAGCCGGCAGGGGCGTTTTACGTTATGATAAACATCGAAAAACTCGTTGGCAGGACTCTTGGCGGCAGGGTCATCAACAACAGCGACGACTTTTCGCTAGCATTCCTCGAGAGCGGGCTTGTCGCGGTCGTATCGTGTTCCGGTTTCGGGTGCGACAACTTCGTCCGCATGACCTACGCCGCTTCGATGGAAAACATCAAAGAAGGCCTCAACCGCCTCGAAAAATTCGTAAAAGGCTAATCTTCGATTGCATAACAAAAAACTGAGAGCTTTATAAGACAGCAGTCACGGACTGTCTTAGAGCTCTCAATTCTCGTCCATTCAATTAATTCTCAACTCTCAACTTTCAACTTTCAACTTTCAACTTTCAACTCTCAACTCACGTCTCCCCCGACAACGGTTCCCTCGCATGCCTGGGCCTGCTATTGACGGTTCGCACTCCCAAGCCAAAGCTAGTCAGCAGATCAGCTTTATATTGCGGGTCGAAATCATTGAGCTGCGCGTACAGCTCGCCTTTGTCCGTGACGACATATTGGGGCTCCAGACTGTTGAGCATCAATGCCGTAACATCAAGGCGGCAATCGTCGCATTGGCAGATGTCGGCGTCCGGATACCATTTTTCAATGCATACCTTAACCGCGTCTTCAGTGTAATTCCTTAGCTGCCTCATAGGCTTGCCTCCAAATCTTATGCGAGGTTTTTTTTATTATGACACTAGCTCGACAGCTTTTACCGCGGCGGCTCCGGCATCGGGAGCATATGCGTCCGCGCCGATTTCGTCAGCGAATTCCTGGGTAATCGGGGCTCCCCCGACCAATATTTTGACTTGATCCTTACAGCCGGCGTCAATCAATGCCTTGACAGTGTTTTTGAGAGAATCCATCGTCGTGGTCAGCAGGGCTGAAGCCGCGACTATTTTGCATGTCTCATTGGATTTGACGGCTTCGACAAACTTATCGGGAGGAACGTCGACCCCAAGGTCAATCACCTCAAACCCTGACGATTCGATCATCAGCGCGACGAGGTTCTTTCCAATGTCATGAAGATCCCCGGAAACCGTCCCAATAATAAACTTGCCAAGTTTGCCGACCGCGTCGCCGGCAAGATGCGGACGAAGAAGCTCAACGCCCTTTTTCATCGTCTTGGCGGCAACGAGCATCTCAGGGACAAAAATCTCGTTAGCCTGAAATTTCGCGCCCACGATGCCCATGGCATTGATCATTCCCTCATTGAGGATCGCTTCGGGGGCGTCGCCCGCATCAAGAGCTTCCTGCACGAGACCTTCTATGATCTTTATTTTGCCACTTTCGACTGCTGCGGCGACTTCCTGAATTTTTGACACAGTATCTCCTCCTTATTTAAATGTTTTTTGGTTTTACATAGAAAAACATTGTCATCTACTTCGCGCCGAATATGCCCTCGCGGTACGCCGCCGTATACTCGGCACAGAAATCATCAAGCCCGATCATCGCCTCCGCCGCATAGATTATGCCGCGCAAATCCTGGCTCAGCGGATCCATAACCGCGCTGTCCATGCCCGCGCTGATGGCCAAAGCCGCAAACGCCTGATTGACAAGCCTACGCACCGGGAGGTTAAACGAAATGTTCGAGATGGCCCCGGAAATATGCGTCCTCGGATGGGTCGTCTTAATATGATTCATGACTTCAAGAACCATCGATATCCCAGCGCCGTCATCCGTAGTGCAGAGCATTTCAACGAGAGGGTCGATGTGGATGCGGCTTTCATCGATGCCGTACTCCCCAGCCTTCGCCATGACCACGTCAAAAACCTCGATCCGCTTCGCGGCGGACTTGGGAATCCCGGTATCGTCGCAAAGCAGCGCCATGACTTCCCATTTGTTGTTTTCGGGCTTTGCGAGGAGCGGAAACGCGACATCGATTTTGTTGCCCTCGCCCGACACTGAGTTAAAAAGCCCGGGTTTGTTGCAAAACGCCATTGCTTCGATAACGACATTGACGTCCGGGGAGTCAACGGAAATCGGGCAATCCGTGACGCTCTGTATCGTATCGATCATCCATTTCATCGTTTCAAGCTCACCCTCGTTGACGGATGCGCAGCAATCGATGAATGTGGCGCCGGCATCCGCCTGACGCTTTGCCATGTCCTTGATGTAAGCCTCGTCGCGGGCCGCTATTGCCTTGCCGCACGACGGAATGGAACCGTTGATTTTTTCAGCGATTATTATCATACCACAAACACTCCTCCGGTTTCAATACTAAGTTTTGGTGCAGGCCGCCTTCGCTGCCTCGACTACGTGAGAGACCAACACGGAAGTGGTCACGGTCCCAACTCCTCCGGGAACAGGGGTAATCGCCGCGACTATTGGCTCCGCGTCGTCAAATTTCACATCGCCGCAGAGTTTTCCCTTTTCGTCGTTCCAGTTGATCCCGACGTCGATGACTATCTGTCCGGGGCTGAAATACTCTTTCGTCACGCTTTCCATTTTGCCGGCGGCGACAATGAGAATCTCAGCATTGCGCGCGACTGCCTGAATATCCACGGTTCTCGTGTGACAGACGGTGACGGTCGCATGTTTGCCCATCAGCATAATAGCCGCAGGTTTCCCGACGACCAGGCTGCGCCCTATGACGACGGCGCGCTTGCCCTTGCATTCAATCTTGTTATAATCGAGTATTTCCATGCAAGCCTGGGCGGTACACGGCGCAAATCCCTTGCCGTTTCCGGTGAACACGCCGGCAAGCGACCCCTCGGTTATCCCATCGACGTCTTTCTCAGGTTTCAAAGCGGCGCAAACGGCATTCTCGTCAAGATGATCCGGCAGCGGCCTGAATATCAGGACGCCGTGGACGTTGTCGTCATCATTGAGCTCCCGAACGTGGCCCAAAAGCACATCTTGCGCGACGTCAGCCGGCAGCACTATGTTCATTACCGCGACTCCGACGGTCCCGCAGCGCTTAGTGGCGCCTTTTTCATATGAGATATCGTCGGGCCTTTCTCCGACCCGGAGAATCGCAAGCGTTGGGGTCACTCCCCTACTCTTGAGATCCTCGATATCCTTTGTCATTTTTTCGCCTAACGCCGCAACGACGTCGGCGCCTTTTAATACTTCCGCCATAGTTAACTTCTCACCTTCTCGAATACCCCGGCCACGATATCCTCGGCCTTCGATACATATTTTTTAAGCAGCGCGTCCGCTTCCTCGTTTACCTTGCCCGCGAACTCCCTGTCTATCATCGATTTCGTGTTGATGTAGACGTTAAAACTCGCGCCGACTATGGCCGCCCTCGCGAATGCCGCCCCAACGCCCGCGTCTGAAATAGCGATGACGCTGCCTTTCTCGGCAAACTCGGCAATGATGTCGATCGCCCTCGCGCAAGCGCGCATAATGTCCATCGGCGTGGCCGTCGCGATGCGGAGCGCCTCTTCCATGACTTTTTCCCGCGTCGGGTCTTCCTTCGGGATGCCGTATGCTTTGGACAGAGGCTCGAATGCCTCTGCATCCGCGTCGACCAGGAGCAGCAGTTCGTTTTGCAGCTCGTTGGAGTCCGCCATAAGCCTGTTAATATCCTCTTCCACATCGGCGTATTTTTTCTTGCCGACTGTGAGCGCGCCTACCATGTTTCCCAAAGCGACCCCTAACGCCCCGACAAGCGCGGAACCTCCGCCTCCGCCGGGCACGGCGGCCTTCGACGCCAAAACGTCAACAAAATCCTTACAAGTAGTATTGACAAATGACATATTTTACTCCTATCTCCTTATTCGTTAGAACAAGCCGGAAACTGCGCCGGTTTCTGTGTCTACGTCAATGCGGCGGTAGGCCGGGTTCGATCCCGTGCCGGGCATCATGCTGATAGTTCCGGCCACCGGGCAAAGGAACTTCGCCCCGCCGTACTCAAGAATGTCCCGAACGGGAAGTTTCCAGCCCTTTGGCACTCCCTTGACCGTCGGATCATGCGAGAGCGACAGATGCGTTTTGACCATCATCGTGCAAAAGTCCGCGTAATGCGGGTCCGCCTCAAAGCGTTCCGCCTTCTCAATCGCAAGCGGAGCCCACTCGACGCCGTCGGCCCCGTAGACCTCCTTTGCGATGATCTCAACACGCTGCCTAAGCGGCATTGTGAGGTCGTAAAGATAATTGAGCTGCGGCGGCTCTTCGCAAGCTTCAACGACGAGCTTAGCAAGCTCTAGCGCGCCTTCGCCGCCGAATTGCCAGTGCTCAGACAGGGCGCAACGGATGCCCCGATCCGCGCAAAGACGCCTGAGAAGCGCGATTTCCTCATCGGTGTCGGAGTGGAATTTGTTGATGCAGACGACTGGCTTGATGCCGGACTTAATGACATTGCCAACATGATGGAACATGTTTTCCGCGCCTTTTTCGAGGAGTTCGAGATTCTGCTCCGAATACTCCTTTGGAAGCGGACGCCCTGGAACGACCTCCGGCCCGCCTCCATGCATCTTGAGGGCGCGGATCGTGGCGACAAGAACCGAAACATGCGGTTTGAGCCCCGACAAGCGGCACTTGACGTTCCAGAATTTTTCAAATCCGATATCGGCCCCGAAGCCCGACTCGGTCACATGGTAATCAAACAGCTTAAGCGCAAGACGGTCGCCGATAACGGACGACTGGCCTATGGCGATGTTCGCGAACGGCCCCGCATGCACCAAGCACGGTTGATGCTCCACGGTGTAGCACAGGGTCGGATTGATCGTGTTGCGCATCCATGCGGTCATGGCGCCATCCACTTCCAAATCCGCGGTCGTCACAGGTTCGCCTTTTTTATTGTACGCGACAACGATTTTGCCGATACGTTCGCGAAGGTCTTTTAAATCCGTCGCGATGGACAGGATTGCCATGAGTTCGCTCCCTACGGCGATCCCGAATTTTGAATCGACCTCAAAGCCGTTCGCGGTCCCTTCGCCCCTGCCAATGCGAATATTGCGAAGGCCCTGCGCGCAGAAATCCAGCACCCATCCAAGCTCGATGCGCTCAGGGTCGATATCAAGGCGCTTAATCCCAATTTGAGCAAGCCTTTCATCGTCATAGTTCCGCTCGTGCTGCATTCTGGCATTGAGGGCAACCATAGCCAGGTTGTGCGCGTTCATAATATCGTTGATATCGCCGGTCAAACCAAGCGAAAACTCAGTCATCGGAATGAGCAGCGCATTGCCGCCGCCCGCCGCCGTGCCTTTCACGTTCATGGTCGGCCCGCCTGACGGTTGGCGCAGGCAGCCGCCGACGTTTTTGCCCAGCTTGCCAATGCCCTCAATGAGGCCAAGCGATGTGGTGGACTTCCCTTCGCCAAGCGGCGTCGGCGTAATTGCGGTGATTTCAATGAATTTGCCGTCAGGCTTGTCCTTGAGCCGATTCATTATTTTTATGAAGTCAAGTTTTGGCGTCTTCCCGTGAGGTATTATCTCGTCAGGTAGAAGCCCCATTTTTTCTCTGAAATACTCTACCCCCGGCAGAGATTTCTCGGCTTCTTCGGCTATTTGCCAGTCTTTGTATTTCGTCGGGTCAAGCATTGGTACAGGCCTCCTTTATATATTGTGACCGCGTAGCGGTCATTATATCATCAATCCTTTATATAGTAAATACACAAATCAACATTCTATCAATTATTACAGTGCGCCTGTCAGGAATCCCGCAATAATTGGCAGCGTTACCATTGAAAGTATCGTTGAAATGAAAACCAACTTTGACGCAAACGCCGAATCCTTGCCGTATTTCTCTGCAAGCATGGCCGTCGTCGTCGCCGCCGGCATCGACGCGGACAGCGTGACCACGCCTGATGTAAGCGGATCGACCCGCAAGAGCGTCAATGCGCCAAACGTGATTGCCGGAATCGCAATTAGCCTGATAAACGAGTAATACAAGCACCTCAAGTCCAGCATCTCTCTTGGCTTGACCTCGCTGAGAATGGACCCGATGATGAACATGGTCAGCACCATCGTGCAATTCCCGATCATCACGATAGTTCCGGACAAAACCTCCGGCAACTCAAAGGAAGACAACGCATATGCAAACCCCAGAATAACGGCCCAAATGCAAGGATGCGTGGCGACAGTCTTGAAACTCTGCTTCTTATCCGTCTTGGTAAACAGCGACAGCCCCGACGTCCACATAAAAATCCTTATCGGAATCAACACGATAGCCCCATAAAGCAACCCAACGTCGCCAAACACGGACTCTATCACCGGCAACCCCATAAAACCGGCATTGTTCACCATCGTAGCGTATTGAACCACCGTGCGCTGCCCAAGCGGGAATTTATTATACAACAGCCTGTTCAGTATCATATAGAAAATCTGCAACGCAAACGCCGCGATCAGGACGATCGCGCATTGCCGCAGGGTCTCGGGCGTTATTCCTTTGTGGAAGGAGGCGAAAATATTGCACGGCAAAATCAGATAGATGATGACGTTTGTCAAATCCACCCTTGCCTTCGAGGAAAACAACCCCGCTCTTGTTATGATAAAGGCAAGCGCCATAATTATAAGAATGGATAATTGCGTCTTAAGAATTGATATCACCCCGCTTGAGACAGTGTACAATTTACAGTGTACAGTGTACAGTGTACAGTGTACAAATACTCCTTGTCAGCTATATGCTGATGCTTGTAACCATTATGCTTTGCCGCACACGTAATTCAATCACGCAGACAATATTGACTTGTCCTAATCTGTACACTGTACACTGTACACTGTACACTGTAATTCGCCGTAGGCGCTGCGGATTTCTCCCGATAAGTACAGGGAGCCGAGGGCGCAGACTATGCCGTCTTTGCCGGCGCTGCTAACAGCCTCAGCGACCCCTTCTTCAATGCTGTCAAATGCGTAAACCGGTACGCCAAAGCGCGAAAGCGACTCGGAAAGTCTTTTCGTATCCATCGCGCGCGGGGAATCCGGCCTTACCGCGAAAAACTCCTTTGCCAACGGCGCGATATGCCCGAGCATCGAACCGACATCCTTATCCGCAAGGACGCCAATGACGAAGCTGATTTTTTGCCCGCCAAAATGGCGCCGCAGGCTGTCCGCCGCCGCCTCCATCCCCTGCGGGTTGTGCGCCCCGTCTACAATGAAAACCGGATCGCGCCCGAGAAGCTCAAACCTGCCCGGCCAATTAACGGCGGCAAGCCCCGCTTTTATATCTTCATCTCTGATGGCATATCCCTTTTCCCTAAGCGTCTCAACCGCGGTCACTGCGACCATCGCATTTTTCGGCTGATATGCGCCTATGAGAGGAAGCTCCATTTCGCCGTACGGCTCAATTCGCATTTGAACTCCGTCAAGAGAAAGGCTTTCGCGCGTTATCCTATTGAAGTCTGCCCTGAGCAATCTTGCCTTCCGCTCCGCGCATACGTTTTCAAATACTTCCTCAACCTCCGGCGGGCCTCCGTAAACCACCACGTCGCCGCCCTTGATGATCCCCGCCTTTGCTTTGGCGATGTCCCGCAGCGTGGGGCCAAGCTCTTTCACATGATCGTACCCGATATTAGTAATGACCGCAACCTCCGGCGTCTCGATGACATTTGTAGAGTCCAACTCACCGCCCATCCCCACTTCAAGAACTACGATATCGCAGTTTTTGTGTGAAAAATACTTCATTGCGAGCGCCGTGATTATCTCGAATTCCGTAGGCGGGTCTTTCATCAAGTCGGCGCACGGGCGTATTTCATCCGTGAACCGCTCAAGCTCCTCATCCGTTATATGCACGCCGTCAACCTGCATCCGTTCATTGAAGCGGAGGACGAACGGCGATGTGTAAAGGCCGGTCCTGAAGCCCGAGGAACGCAGAATGGAATCGATGCACGCCGCCGTCGAGCCTTTGCCGTTTGTTCCCGCAATGTGGACGAATTTCAAAGATTTCTCCGGATTGCCGAGCGCGGCAAGCAGCTCACGCGTACGCCCAAGCCCCGGCTTGCTCCCCTGCCATTTTACGCTATGAATATATTCAAGAGTCTCTTTGATGCCCATTTACACCCCACACTCTCAACTCTCAACTCTCAACTCGTCCAGCATTTCCTTCACCGTCTTGCCCAGAATTGGATGCATGATATTCGGCGCGATTTCAGACAAAGGCGCCAGGACAAACTCCCTTTTATGCGCCTCGGCGTGCGGCAGCCTCAAAACATCGCAGGACATGACCACATCATCATAGAAAATGATATCCAGGTCAAGCGTCCGAGGCCCCCATCGCCGATCGCGCGTCCGCCCTGCTTTAGCCTCGATTTCATTAAGCAGCTCCAGAAGTTCGATTGGCGTGAGGAGCGTATCGAGCGAAAGGCAGCCATTTAAGAATATGTCCTGCTCGGGGCATCCATATGGCTCTGTGTCAATGAACCCCGACACCGATAAGACGCGGCAGCCGCTTGCCTTTCCAATCTCGTCCACCGCAAAGCTCAGATAGGCTTCCCTTTTGCCAATGTTCGATCCGAGCGAGATATAGGCCAAATGCCGGGAACGCTCTATTTCAATCGAAACCGCGTCAAGGTGCATCGCCAGCGGCGCCCACGGTTTCTTTATCTCCAGAGCGACCTTTTGAACGGACGTGTTTTCGGAAAGAAGTTTCTCCGCCAGCCTTTCCGCGACAGTTTCAATCAATCTGAACGTATTCCTGTCCACAAAGCTCTTTATCGTATGGCAAACCTTGCCATAATCCAGCGACTCTTCAAAATCGTCCGATTTCCCCGCGCACCTCAAATCCATGAACAGTTCCGCGGAAACGACGAATTTCTGCCCGAGCGAGTTTTCTTCGGGAAATACGCCGTGCTTTGCAAATACCTCTAGGTTTTTAATGCATATTTTGTCCATATTCCCTATTCCCTATTCCCTATTCCCTAAAATCGCTTCAGTCATCGTGATCGCGCGTTTAGCCTCTTTCACGTCATGCACGCGGACAAACGAGCATCCGCGCATCAGCCCGACGACCGTCGTGGCAAGCGTACCCTCTGTGCGATCCTCCACGGGCAGGCCCAAAGCCGTTCCGATTACCCTTTTTCGCGACGCTCCGAGCAAAACGGGATATCCCAGTTCAACTATCATGTCCAGCTTGTTGATTACCTCAAGATCCCACTCGTATGATTTTGCGAAACCCACGCCAGGATCCAGAATAATCTTGCCGGCCGCGATGCCGGCGCTTTTCGCTATCTGAGCGGACTCGCCCAAATCACGGATCACATCACTCATGAAATCGCCATATGCCGTGTTTTTTCTGTTATGCATTAAACAACATGCCGCGCCGCTTCGCCCGATGAGCCCCGCCATGTCCGGATCGTGCTTTAATCCCCAAACGTCGTTGACAAGGGCAGCCCCGGCGTCAAGAGCCGCGGCCGCGACCGCGCTTTTATACGTATCGACCGAAATCGGAATGTCAAAACGGCGACGAATCGCTTCTATTACCGGCGCGGTCCTGCCGATTTCTTCGCCCTCCGAAACCGTCGTATGCCCCGGCCTCGTCGACTCCCCACCGACATCGATAATGTCCGCGCCCTCGGCGGCCATCTCGTCCGCGCGGCGCAGGGCCCCGTCAAGCGTCGCCCATTTCCCGCCATCGGAAAATGAATCCGGCGTCACATTGAGGATCCCCATGACATAGCATCTGTTTTTCGTATCAAACTCGCGGCTGCCTATAATCATGTTTTGATCGTTTCCAAAAACAGCCTTTGCCGCTCATAATCATCCCTGAACAGCCCTCTTGTCGCCGTCGTAATGGTCTTGACACCCGGCTTTTTGACCCCCCGCATGGTCATGCAAGTGTGTTCGGCCTCAATTATGATCATTACGCCCTTTGGCGACAAAAACCGCTCAATGGCATCCGCGACCTGCACCGTCATCTGTTCCTGTATTTGCAGCCTGCGCGCAAACACTTCAACGGTGCGGGGAAGTTTGCTGAATCCCGCTACTTTTCCATCCGGGATATACGCGATATGCACCTTCCCGAAAAACGGCAGCAAGTGGTGTTCACAGATTGAATAAAAAACGATATCCTTTTCTATCACAAGCTCGCTGTCCGGCGCGGGAAACTGCTTGGAAAGATGGTCGCCCGGATTCTCGTTTATTCCGCCGAGAATCTCCTCCATCATGCGCGCGACCCTCTCAGGCGTCTCTTTAAGCCCCTCGCGATTCGGATCCTCGCCAATCCCTTCAAGAAGCAATTTGACCGCAGCAATGACTTTTTCCCTATCTACCATAGCATTATTTCCTTTTTCACAAAGTTACCATAGATAATATCACATTTAAAAACCTTATAGCAACTATTACTATCAGTTTTACAACAAAATAATGGACTTTTCAATAAAACACGATTATAATACAATACTTGAAAGGCGGAATTAAAATGATTTCAGAAAAAATGATAAAACTCTCGCAGAATAACAGCACCATCCGCGCCATGTTTGAGGAAGGCAACAGGCTTGCCGCGATATACGGACGCGAGAACGTCTATGATTTCAGCCTTGGCAACCCTAATTTCCCCGCGCCCGAAGCCGTCAGGACGGCAGTCATAGACATCATAACGAAAGAAGACCCTGTCGTGCTTCACGGATATATGTCCAACATCGGTTATGCGGACGTCCGGACAGCGGTCGCGGATTCGCTGAACGCAAGGTTTGGCACCTCATTTGACGCAAATAACATAATCATGTCCTCTGGGGCGGCAGGCGGATTGAACGTCGTCTTCAAGACTTTGCTCAACCCCGGCGACGAAGTCATTGCGATATCGCCATATTTCGTCGAGTACGGCAATTACGTGGGCAACTACGACGGAAATATCGTCGTTGTGCCAGCAAACCCCGCTGATTTCCAGCCAGACCCCGAAGCCCTGCGCGCCGCGATCACGCCTCGGACAAAGGCCATCATCCTCAACTCCCCCAACAACCCCACGGGAGTGATATACCCCGCGGACGTCATAAAAAGCCTGGCGGCGGTATTGGAGGAAAAATCGCGGGAGAACGGCGCGCCGATATATATAGTATCGGATGAACCCTACCGCGAATTAGCCTACGACGGAATCGAAGTCCCGTTTCTTACCAAATATTACAAAAACACGATCGCGTGCTATTCATGGTCGAAGTCGCTCTCGCTCTCCGGGGAACGGATTGGATATATTGCGATTCCAAGCGAAATCGACGATTATCAGCTAATCTTCGACGCAGCCGGCATAGCGACGCGAATCCTCGGGTTCGTGAACGCGCCGTCGCTCATTCAAAAAACCGTCGCAAGATGCCTCGACGAAACGACCGACATTGCCGCATACGATGCGAACAGGAAACTGCTTTACAAATGCCTCGTCGATTGCGGTTTTGATCCCGTATTCCCGCAGGGCGCGTTCTATATGTGGGTCAAAACGCGGGGAGACGATAAAGAATTCGTCGATGCGGCCAAGAAGCATAATATCCTGCTCGTGCCCGGCGCTTCGTTTGCCTGTCCCGGATATGCCCGAATCGCTTACTGCGTCGCAAAAAAGACGATTGAGGACGCAATGCCGGGATTCAGGAAGCTCGCAAAGGATCTGGGAATCTAAGAAAGGCTTTTCCAATCTATTTGGAATCAGGAGATTAACAATGGAAACAAAAAAAACCATACTGTCAGGCATTCAGCCGAGCGGCGCGCTGACCTTGGGCTCATATCTGGGGGCTTTGAAAAACTGGGCCGCGCTGTCTGACGAATATGAGTGCTACTACACGATAGTCGACATGCACGCGATAGTGGCAAGGCAGGAACCGGCCGCCCTCCGCAGGACGGCGCTTGAACAGCTCGCCCAATACATAGCCTGCGGCATAGACCCGGATAAAAACACGCTGTTCATCCAGAGCCATGTCCCGGCGCATTCGCAGCTTTCGTGGGTTCTGGGATGCTACACGATGTTCGGCGAACTGTCCCGCATGACGCAGTTTAAGGACAAATCCTCCAAAAACACGGACAACATCAACGCCGGCTTGTTCACATACCCGGTGCTGCAGGCCGCCGACATACTGCTCTATCAGGCCGACCTTGTCCCCGTCGGGGCGGATCAGAAACAGCACATTGAAATCACGCGCGACATCGCCGTGCGCTTCAACGGGATATACGGGGACGTCTTCAAACTTCCTGACGCATACATACCGGAAGTAGGGGCAAGAATCATGGATCTGCAAACGCCGGAAAACAAAATGTCAAAATCACAAATAACCGATGGCGGCTGCGTGCTGATCATGGACAAGCCCGAAGACATAGCGCGCATGTTCAAGCGGGCAGTCACCGACAGCGAGACGGCAGTGCGTTATGACCCGGAAAAAAAGCCCGGAGTGTCCAACCTCATGCAGATATACTCCGTATGCGCGGGAAAAAACTTCGCTGAAATCGAAGACGAATTTTCCTCGCAGGGCTACGGCGCGTTCAAACAGCGCGTCGGCGAGGCTGTCATAGAAACGTTGCGCCCCATACGGGAAGAAGCGCAGAAGCTCCTCGGGGACAAGGCTTATCTGGAAAGCATCTACAAACAAGGCGCGGAAAAGGCATCCCGCACCGCAAACAAAACGCTGAATAAAGTTTACAAAAAAATCGGCTTCATTATAAATTAGAGGTTCTCATTATGCCAATATACTTAAAAATCGGACTCGCGGTAATATCGGCTCTTGTATTCAGCCTTGCGACGACCCCCCTGGCAATACGGCTAGCCAATCGCATCGGGGCAATGGACGTCCCCAAAGACTCCAGAAGGGTACACAAAAGCCCGATACCGCGCCTCGGCGGGCTTGCGATTTTCGTCGGCTTCATGATCAGCGCCATAATTTTTTCTGAAATCACGCCGCAGATACGAGGCGTCCTGATTGGCGCGGTCGTAATCGTCATCATCGGCGTTTTCGACGACATCATGCATCTCCCCGCCCTGCTAAAACTTGCCGTCCAGATAATCGCCGCCCTAATCGCGATCTGGCACGGAGTTGTCATCGAGGCTTTTTCTAACCCCTTCGTGTTCAGCGATTCCGCATATTGGATGCTTAGTTCCCTTTCGATCCCGATAACAGTGATTTGGATCGTCGCGATAACAAATTCCGTCAATCTTATCGACGGGCTTGACGGCCTTGCGGTCGGTGTGTCCACGATTTCCTCAATCGTCATGCTCATAATCGCGCTGATGGTGTCCGATCCGAACATCGCTCTGGTCATGGCGGCGCTGACTGGCGCATGCCTCGGCTTTCTGCCGTACAATTTCAACCCGGCGAAAATATTCATGGGCGACACAGGCGCGCTGCTGCTTGGCTACATACTGGCGACCATGTCGATTCTCGGCTTGTTCAAATTCTATGCGGTAGTATCGTTCGCCGCGCCTTTCCTCGTTCTTGCGCTGCCGCTTTTCGACACGTCATTCGCTTTTATGCGGCGGCTTCTAAAAGGAAAGAATCCCCTCTCTCCCGATCGCGGGCACTTTCACCACCGCTTGCTTGACATGGGCCTGAGCCAGAAACAGGCCGTCGTGATACTCTACACAATAAGCGGATTATTGGGGCTTGCCGCCGTAGTGGTCACAACGAGTGGCAAAATCAGGGCACTGATTCTGGTCATCGCCCTGCTGATCGCGGCAGGAATCGTATTCTTCGTCTACAGAAGCAAGAGGACGAAATGAGTATAAAAAGGCTAGTTTGGATAACGATTCTCGGCGTGCTCTTTATTGCCGCCGTCATTGGCGTGATGCTGATCACGTCATACATAAGGCGCGACAACGACGTCATAACGCTTCCGGAGGTCCCAACGCCGACGGAACCGGCCGAGGCTTCGGAACCGGACGCGCTTGACCGCATCGAAATCACGCAGGAGAACATTCAGGCGGTCGTTTCCACGATGTCCCGCCCCGATGTCTACAGCCGAAGCGTCATGATAGAAACCTTCTGGGAAAATGGCCAAGCGGCCTATTCCATCAGCGCCGATACCGCGCATGGGATGACATCGCTGCGAATAATACAGCCCGACGGCGCGGAAAAACGGATCATCGTCACCGATGACAAACTTTATATTTGGTACGGCGGCGACAGATATCCTTTCATAGCTTCTGCGGAAGATGCCGGCGATGCGCACAGGACCGCCGATGAGTGGCAGATGCTCATCACGTACGAGGATATATTAAAGCTCGAAAAAAACGCGATAGTCAGGGCGGGGTATACTGAATTCGGCGGCGAGGACTGCATTTTCATCGAGTATCGCTCCCCCCTGCTCGGATATCTCAGGGAGTGCTACGTCTCAATAGAATTTGGGCTGATAGTAGGCGCGCAGGAATACGACGAAACCGGCGCGCTCATATATCGTATGACGGTTTCCGAAAGCATCGAAGGAGAAACAGACCCAACGGCCTTCACCTTGCCCGACGGCACAGATTTGCTGCAGTAGCAATCACAGTTCAAAGTCATCGCGGGACAAGTCCGTGGCCTTTAGAGTCGGCAATTCAGGCGGAACCCTCTTCGTAGGCTCATAGCGGAATTCGACGCAAGAACCGTCGCCATGCATGATGCCATGCTTCACGCAGGCAAATTCGTAGCGGCCCAAAGAAACGCTATGACGGCAATAATTACACTTCGGCTCAATATTTGGATCAAATAACATAAATCTCTCCCCTATTCCCTAATTCCGTTCCCCTGTTCCCTGTCCCCTTGCGGTCTCAAGGCCGCTTCTGTCAGGCTCAGGGATTTTCTGCGCAAGCAGCGCGGATCCGATAAGCAAGGCGGCGGAAACCGCAAGAATCGTCACATATGAACCCGTTATATCATATAGCAAGCCCGGCACCCATGACCCGGCGGCGCCGCCAAGCTGGTGGCTCACGGCAACCAGGCCCATTACCGTGCCCTTCGAGTACTTCTCAAACAATTGGACTATCAGTGAATTGGTCGGCGCGATTGAAGCCATTTCCATAGCCCCATATATTACGGCGAAAGGAAACAGCAGCCACGGACGCTGGATGGCTATCAGAAAAACAAACGTAACCGCCCTGATCAAATATATTATCCCCAACTGCCGCTTTCGGCTGAATCTATCGGACAAATATCCCGTAACGATTGCCCCGCCGATATTCAACGCCGCAATAAGCCCGGACGCGATTGCGACGATCGACAGATCATCAAACCCCTTCCATTCAGCTATGGGGATCAGATGCGTTTGAATCAAACCCACGTCGGTAAAACCGCAAATGAAATACGGAATGGTCAGCAGCCAGAAAGCTCTCTGCTTGAGCACGTCGATAACCGACAGCGAGATTTTTTCGGCCGCTTTTTCGTCGTCCCCGCGCTCAATCCCATCCTCGGCCTCCAAATATCCGTAAGGTTTCATGCCTTTTTCCTCGGGCTTGGAACGCATGAGGAATATAAAGAGGGGAGCCACGACGATCACGATGATTATGCTCAGCGTCGCCATCGTGCTTCTCCAGCCAAATTCCCGAATCATAAATAAATTTACAGGGACAAGGATCAGCTGCCCCACGGCCGAGCCTGACGTGACTAGCCCCAACGCAAAGCCTCTCTTTTTGACGAACCAATTAGAGACCGAAACCATTGCTACGACATTGCTGCATCCTGTGGCCCCGATGGAAAACCCCACGCCGTATAGCATGAATACCTGCCATATATGAGTTGCCCGCGAAGTCATGTATAGACAAATCCCAAAAAGGAAAATGCTGACGGCAGGAACAAAGTTCTTCCCCAAGCTGTCGTTCAACCTACCCAAAAGCGGCTGCGCGAATGCGAGGACGGCAAAGCTCAGCACCGATATGGCGGTAACTATTGTTCTGCTTGTGGCAAAATCCTGTTCCCATGATGAAATATACGCCCCAAAAGACGCACGCATGCCGAAGGTTACGATTCCGGCCACGTAGAGCACGGCAAGAATCACCCAGGCATACGAAACTCCCGCGCCCCGCCCAGCTTGTTTCCTCAATACCACATCCCCTTTCATCCCCCGTCCACCGTACACTGTACACTGTACACTGTACACTGTACACTGTACACTCGACTCTCAACTCTCAACTCTCAACTTCTTCGTCCATTCCCCTCTATGGAGGGGTGGCCGCGAAGCGGACGGGGTGGTTCACCCCTGTCCCTTGAATTACAAAACTCCGCAATACTGCAACTCCCGCAGGCCGGGTTTCTCGCCGTGCATACCGCGCGCCCGTGCAGCACGAGGCGATGGCAGAAATCCGACGACTTCTCGGGCGGCAGGATTTTACGCAGCGCCGTTTCAATTTTCACGGGATCCTTCGTATCGACCAGACCTATCCGGTTTGAAAGCCTTATGCAGTGCGTGTCCACGACGACTGCCGGCTTATGGTGGATGTCCCCGAGCATGAGGTTCGCCGTTTTTCGGCCGACGCCGGGCAAACGCAGCAACTCTTCCATCGTATCAGGGACGCGCCCGCCAAACTCCGAGCGCAGCATCGCCGCCGCCGCCGAAATGTCCCGCGCTTTCGTCCTAAAGAACCCGCAAGGGTGTATGATTCTCTCAATCTCCGCCAAATCCGCGTCGGCAAGCGCGTCGAGAGTGGGATATTTGCCGAAAAGGACCGGAGTAATCGTGTTCACGCGCGCGTCGGTACACTGTGCCGCGAGGCGCGCGGAAAAGAGCAGTTCGTAATCTTTGGAGTAATCAAGCGCGCAGTACGGCTCCGGATAGCATTCCTCCAGCAATCTAATGATTTCATTAATCTCCGCCTCAGTACGCATCCCATCCCCTCCCTCGCCCACTGTACACTGTACACTGTACACTGTACACTGTACACTGTACGCTCCCTATAATACCACAAATGCACACGTTTGTATCGTATTGACTAAATTTAAATAATCGGTTGAAATGATATGCCCGTTTCTGTATAATGGCATGGATTACGAATAATGGAGGAACGTCAGTGATTAAAGAAATGATGTCGTTGATTGTTAAGCACGACCCGGAAGTCGGAAACGCGATTGAAAAAGAATTCGCCCGCCAGCGCAGGCATATAGAGCTGATCGCATCCGAGAATTTTGTCAGCGAACCAGTATTGGCCGCCGCAGGCAGCATACTCACCAACAAATACGCGGAAGGATACCCCGGCCAACGCTATTACGGCGGCTGCGAAGAGGTAGACAAGGTTGAGTCCATCGCCATACAGCGCGTGTGCGAACTGTTTGGGGCGAAATACGCGAATGTGCAGCCGCATTCCGGCGCGAACGCAAATTATGTCGCATACATGGTTTTGTGCAAACCCGGCGACACCGTCCTGGGCATGGACCTTGACCACGGAGGCCATTTGACGCACGGCAGCCCGGCGAACTATTCGGGCAAATACCACAACATCGTCTCATACGGCGTCACCCCGGATGCCAACCTTATCGATTATGACGAACTTTTCAACCTCGCAAAAAAACACAAGCCGAAAATGATCGTCGCCGGCGCCTCAGCATACCCGAGGGTAATCGACTTCGCGCGTTTTTCGGAGATTGCCAAAGAAGTCTGCGCATACCTCATGGTCGATACCGCGCACATCAGCGGGCTCATCGCCGCCGGCGAACATCCAAGCCCCGTTCCATACGCCGACATTGTCACGAGCACGACGCACAAAACCCTGCGCGGCCCCCGAGGCGGATTCATATTGACAAACGACGAAAAATTGGCAAAAAAAATCAATTCGGCGGTCTTTCCCGGCTCGCAAGGCGGCCCGCTTATGCATATTATCGCGGCAAAAGCGATCGCGTTCGGCGAAGCGCTTAAACCGGAATTCAAAGAATACCAGCGCCAAATACTCAAGAACGCGAAAGCGCTTGCAGACTCTCTCCTGGGTTTTGGCTTCGACCTCGTATCCGGCGGGACGGACAACCACCTGATGCTTGTAGACCTTCGCAAGTTCAACATCACAGGCAGCGAGATGGAGCAGAAACTTGACACGGTATACATCACCGCAAACAAAAATAAAATACCAAACGATCCGCAGTCCGCGTCCGTGACGAGCGGCATCCGCCTGGGGGCGCCGGCGGCGACCAGCCGAGGCTTCCTGGAGCCCGACATGCAAAAAATCGCGGAACTGATCTACCTCACCGCTTCGGACTATGATAACAAAGCGGACCATATCCGCGCCCAAGTAAATCAATTGTGCGAAAAATACCCTCTTTATTAGGAATTATATGTAAAAAACATTGAAAGAAAACATCAAACATGAGCTTTTCACTCATACCCCGCTACACTTTTCGGGAATTTGCCGACGTTTCGCCCGCTTTTCTCAAAAAACTCGGCGTTGGATTCTTGATGCTTGACTTGGACAATACGATAGCCCTCTACGCCAATCACAAGCCGACAGATTCCGTCAGGCAATGGGTTGAAGAAATAAAAGGCAGCGGCATGGAATTATTCTTCATCTCAAACACCAAAAGAGAAAACAGGATAGAGCGCTTCGCGGATGAACTCAAAATCGGATTCATCAAAAACGCGGGCAAGCCGTCGCCTGCGGGCATATTGCGCGCGTTGGAAATAAAGGGATACCGCCCCGACGAGTCGGCCTTCCTCGGCGACCAGATTTTCACAGACACCCTTGCGGCAAACCGCGCGGGCGTCATATCGATAATCGTAAAGCCCCTGAGCATGAAAAACCCGCTTTTTGCCATCAGATTCGCGGTTGAATCACCTTTCCGCGCCGCATGCACTTTGAAAATGCAGGAGGGTGACAAAGCTTGAACAATATCGAAAAAATCAGGAGCGCGCTGTCCGGGCAGGAATACGGCGCGATACTCATCACCGATCAGGCAAACAGGCTGTTCGCCACGGGCTTTAGCTCCGGTGACGGGGCATTGCTGGTGACGGAAAGCAAAGCGTGCTTTTTTACCGACTCGCGATACATTGAGGCGGCCCAAGCCGCAATCACGGACGCGGATGTGCTACAGGTGGACGTCGACAATCCTTACCATGCGCGCATAAAAACCGTGCTGGATGATTGCGGAATCTCTTCAATCGGCTTTGAGGACAATTCCGTCACATATGCCGGGTACGTCAATTGGCAGGAAAAGCTCGGGTGCGGGCTGACCCCGATAAAAAAAATGCTCAGTGACCTGCGAGCGGTGAAATCCGCGGACGATCTTGCTCAAATGAAAAAAGCGCAGCGAATCGCCGAAAAATCATTTGAGGAAATATTGCCGCTCGTGAGCGTCGAAATAACGGAAAAAGAGCTTGCCGCTGAACTATTATACAGATTCCTGAAAAACGGGGCCGACGACAAAGCTTTCGACACAATCGTCGTGTCCGGGCCAAAATCGAGCATGCCGCATGGGACGCCCGGGGACGTTAAAATTGGAAAAGGTTTCTTGACCATTGATTTTGGGGTGCGGTTTAACGGCTGGTGCAGCGACACGACGAGAACCCTGTGCATTGGCAAGCCTGACGAAGAAATGATCCGCGTATATGACACCGTGCTCAAGGCGCAAAAAGCCGGGATCGAAGCGGCGTGCGCGGGAATCGAGGCTAGCGAAGTGGACGCCCGGGCCCGCGCCGTAATCGAAAGCGCCGGCTATGGCGAATTCTTCGGACACGGCTTCGGGCACGGAGTCGGGCTTGAGATACACGAAAGCCCCGTGGCGTCGAAGTCATCCAAAGACATGCTGCCCGCAGGCGCGGTCATATCGGCGGAACCCGGAATATATTTCCCCGGGCGTTATGGCGTAAGGATCGAGGATGTCCTATACATAACGGAAACCGGCTGCGAAAATATGACAAATCTGCCAAAGAAGCTGCTCGTCATATAATTCTCCTTGCATTATATGAAAAAGTACGTTAGAATAAATCCGTCAGAAAGGTCGGGCAAGGAAACCCGGCCCCGCACTCTCAATTCTCAATTCTCACATTAGGGGGTTTCTCATGATTTCAGCAGGCGATTTTCGGAACGGCGTTACTTTCGAGATGGACGGAAAAGTAATGCAAGTAGTTGAGTTTCAGCATGTGAAACCGGGGAAAGGCGCCGCTTTTGTCCGCACAAAGATTAAAAACGTCATTACCGGATCAGTCATCGAGACCTCATTCAGTCCATCGGACAAGTTTGAGAACGCTGTCGTCGAACGCCGCGAAATGGAGTACAGCTATAACGATGGCAATCTATATTACTTCATGAACCTTGACACGTATGAGCTTGACCCCATCGACCAAAACCTTCTAGGGGACAACTTTAGGTTCGTTAAAGAGAACATGAACTGCATCGTTCAGTCATACAAGGGAAAAGTTTTCAGCGTCGAACCTCCCAATTTCGTCGATTTGACCATAATCTCAACCGATCCGGGCTTCAAAGGCGATACGGCGACCAATGTCACGAAGCCGGCGACCGTAGAAACCGGCGCCGAGGTCAAGGTGCCGCTCTTCATCAACGAAGGCGAAAAAATACGCATAGACACAAGGACGGGCGAATATCTTGAACGCTCAAAAGGATAATATGGAGGTATTATAATGTCATTACAGGAAAAAGTCGCATATTTGAAAGGTCTTTCCGAAGGACTGGGGCTTGATGCCGAAACAAAGGAAGGAAAACTTTTTTTGACAATCATCGACACTCTTTCCGCGATGGCGGAAGAAATCGATGAATTGAACGAAAACGCCCTTGACATCGGCGAGGAGCTAGACGCAATCTCGGATGATTTGGCGGACGTTGAGGAGTTTTTGTTCGACGACGACTATAACGACGATGATTTTGACGATTTTGATGATTTTGACGATATCGACGGCGCCGACGGCGATTATGAAGCAGATCATTGCGACTGCGCCTTTTGCAACGGTGATGATTTCACCTTTCAAGTCGGATGCCCGAGCTGCAGTGCGGAAATCGACATTAACGAATCTGACCTTATAAACGGCAGCGCGACTTGCCCGTCCTGCGGCGAGGAACTTGAACTTGAGTTCGACGACGCGGGCGACGATAGCATCGAGATTGAAAAGGAGGCGGATTAACCGCCCCCGCAGCCGCACGACGGACAACGCGCCGGCGGGTTTTGAGTTTCCCGCAGGCGCACTCTCTGCGTGATTGTTTAGACAACAATGCCTTTTTCCGATTGACAGATTGCCGTTCATCTGATAGTATCGCGTCACCGGTGGCTTAAATGAGAAAAAAACTTAATACGGGCTCGTAGCTCAGCTGGGAGAGCGCCGCGTTCGCAATGCGGAGGTCGAGAGTTCGATCCTCTTCGAGTCCACCAAAACAGGAATCTTTTGAGTGAATAACTCATTAGATTCCTGTAAATTTAGGCAGATTCATCAATTTTTTGACAATTCTTGTCAAAAAGGCAAACCAGTGCGCAGGGAAAGCCATTCGGTTTTTACAGAGGTTTTGAGATAATCCCGCTGGATATCGAAAATGGCGGCGACGCTTTGGGGCAAAGGCTAAAACAAAGCAAAACAAGAAAGCTCAAAGCCTTGTAATTCAATGGCAGCAGATATATAATACCTACATGAATCTGCCGAAAGGACTACCCGGATATGGATTATAGCAGACTTAACCGCAAGCGCGATTATTATCAGGCGCACAAACATTTGCTGCCGCCTGAGAGTGTAAGCAATTATGAGGCCGCGTTCCTCGTTGAATATACGCACAATTCCACCGCTATCGAGGGCAACACGCTTTCGCTGATCGAAACGAAGCTGCTGCTGGAAGATAAGCTTACGGTAGGCGGAAAAGAACTGAGGGAGATTTACGAGATCACGAACCATGCGAAAGCTTTCGCCTATGTGAAGCAATGCGTCGCAGAGGGCCGCCCGCTGGATGAAAATACCGTCAAGGACATTCACCAGATGCTGATGGAAAATATATTCCCCGGCGGCATTTACCGCAACGTGAACGTCCGCATTTCCGGCGCTGGCTTCAGCCCGCCAAGCCCAAACGAGATGTACATTCAGGTAAAAAACTTCTTCGCTGACATTCCTTTTAAGACAGACATACCGCCACTTGAACTAGCGGCGTGGATACATGCGGAGTTTGTCCGTGTACATCCATTCAAAGACGGCAATGGGCGCATTTCGCGCATGATCATGAACTACCAGCTCATGCTGTCCGGCTGGCTGCCTGTTTCCGTGCCGAAAGAGGAACGGTTTAGATACTATGAGGCTCTGGAGGCATATGCGGTCGGCGGGGATATTCACCCTTTCGCCGCATTTGTCGCGGAACTGGAAAACAAAGAATTTGACAACATGATCGTAATGATTGAGCAGGTAGCAGGGCAGGACGAACCAGATGAAATGCATCCCGCCAATGGCGAGGACGATTGGAAAGCGGAACTGTAACGCAATAAATACATGTAAAAACGGCGGTAAAAACTTATTGCAATTAAGCGTGTTTTGTGGTACAATCGGGATACAATTAGCGCAAGGAGGTTTTGACAATGCCTAAAACAGAATTCGTCAGGGCGCGGATAGACGAACGCTTGAAAGCAAATGTAGAAATGCTGTTTTCCCGGCTCGGACTGACCATGAACGAAGCCA
>Ga0099364_10003329_pt1 | contig 24932 bp, 24 predicted proteins | sample TergutTh196P3_FD_73070 | JGI IMG/M metagenome (GOLD analysis project Ga0099364, IMG submission 73070) | Microcerotermes parvus P3 segment gut microbial communities from Pointe-Noire, Republic of the Congo - Th196 P3 | ecosystem: Host-associated > Arthropoda: Insects > Digestive system > Gut ...
TCGTCCTTATTGTCAGAATAGGTAAACCCATTGCTTCTGCGCTCGTCTTGCAGCTTTGCCCATGCTTCCATCCCATGCTCCCGAAGCAGGGCGTTGTCTTGCTTGAGTGTTGGATAGCCTACGCTCTGCTGGAAAAACGCATCGAATTTCTCAAGGGTATGTTTCACAAAAGGCGCATACCTCAACAGATTTTTCCTTGGCGCAGATTCTGACCGCACAGCCCGGATTTCCGCCTACCACAGTCAACACGACAACAGTATGTCATCGGCGGGCATCCCTTTTTTGAATCTACATACGATGTTCGCAACTGTTTTCTGTATTGAACATATCATAACACGACAACACCCTGTCTTGTTTGATTTTTGCAAATAACAGATTTCGAATAAAAAACGGAGGCGGGATGCCGTATTGACGGTTTACTTTTTATAGGCTATAATTTGGTAGTGCAAAAGATAAATGGGAAAAAGCAAATACAAATGAGGAAGCGGGAGCGTAAATGAAAAAAACTAAAGTAAACCCGATTTTTAAGGTTCTCTTTCTACTTTTTCTCGCTTATGCGGTTTTTACGTTTTTTGATCAGCAAAAACTGATAGACGATAAGAACTATGAACTGGCGAGGGTCAAGAGCCAGATTGAGGTTGAGAGGAGAAATCTGCTGGACCTCGAAAAAGAAAAAGACATGCTGATGAGTGACGAATCGTTAGAGAGGATAGCAAGGGAGAAGCTCGGGATGGTAAAGCCTGGCGAGCGTGTTTTCATAGACCTTAACAGGCAATAGGTGTATAATCCTTGCATGAAAGAATACAATTTGTTTTTAGATACCATAGAAAAAATTGCAAATACAGAGTTTAAGGATTGTGATTTCGCAAATCCAGACATGCTCAACCCCCTTGTCCTTGCCTATGTCGGCGATTCGGTGTTTGAACTATATATCAGGACGATGCTTGTTCAAAATGAGACAGGCAACGTAAATAAGCTTCACAGGGCTGCGACCGATTATGTCAAGTCGGGGTCTCAGGCTAGGATTGCCAGGGATATTTCCGAAATGTTAAGCGATGAAGAAAAAGACATACTTAGGCGTGGGAGAAACATGCATTCCGGCTACGTGCCAAAAAACGCCATAGTTTCAGAATACAGGTACGCAACAGGCTTCGAAGCTCTGGTGGGCTATTTGTATCTTAAAGGAAGCATTAAAAGGCTTATGGAAATACTGAGGTTTTCTGGTGAACAAACAAATACAGAGTGACATGATAGTTGGCAGAAATCCTGTTTTAGAGGCTATTAAGGCAGGGCGGCCGATTAACAAGATATTCATATTGAGGGGCGAGCGCGAAGGCACTGCAAGGGTAATTGAGGCAATGGCTATGGAGCGGGGGTTCGTTGTGCAGCATGTCGCAAAGGCAAAGCTTGACGGGCTTACCGGCGGCGGAACCCATCAGGGCGTTATTGCAATGGCTTCGTCGAAGCAGTATTCTGACGTTGAGGACATATTTAATATTGCCAAGGAAAGGAACGAGCCAGAATTTATTGTCATTTTGGATGAGGTAGAGGATCCGCACAACCTTGGTTCTATCATCAGGTCGTGCGAGGCGGTTGGCGTCCACGGCGTCATAATACCAAAGCGGCGATCGGCTGCGCTTACCCCAATCGTTGGGAAATCTTCGGCAGGCGCTATAGAATACATAGCTGTTGCCAGGGTACCGAACCTCTCCGAGACAATGAAACAGCTTAAAAAAAGGGGCGTTTGGATCATTGGGGCTGATGCGGGCGGGGGCATTCCGTTTACCGAATGCGATATGAAAGGCAGCATCGCCCTAGTCGTAGGCGGGGAAGGCAAGGGGCTGGGAAGGCTCGTGAAGGAAACATGCGATTTTGTTGTAAACTTGCCGATGAAGGGAAAAATAGAGTCATTGAACGCATCGGTTGCGGCGGGCGTAATGCTGTACGAAGCCCTACGCCAGCGGATGGCATAACTTTTTTTGATTGGTCATGTTTTGGAGGTGTGTACTGTGCATTCGGATAAACCTTGTGATACCGAATCAATTAAGAATTATAGCGCGCTTCACGAAGAAACCTTGATTAAGGCGCAACAAGGAGACAATAGCGCGTTGGAGTGTGTTATCGAAATGTACAAAGGCGACGTTCGGGCAAAGTCAAGATCATATTTTTTGATTGGCGCAGACAAAGAAGACCTAATACAGGAGGGGATGATCGGGCTTTATAAGGCGATACGGGACTTCAACCCCCAGAAGCATTCTGGGTTCAGGTCATTTGCCGAACTGTGTATAACCCGGCAGATAATCACGGCGGTTAAAGCCGCTACCCGGCAGAAACATATTCCACTTAATTCTTACATTTCGCTAAGCAAAATGGCGTTTGAGAATGATGCGTCAAGTACAATGCTGATGGATATGCTAAACAAGGCGGATGTTAATAATCCAGAGGAAATGATGATCAACAGGGAAAAAAGGGCTGGCTTAGAAAACAGGCTCAAAACAATTCTCAGCCCTCTGGAAAGAAATGTGCTAACATCCTACCTGAACGGCGACACATATGGCGAAATATCCGAAAAAATCGACAGGCCCGTGAAGTCCATTGACAATGCCCTGCAAAGGGTAAAAAGAAAACTTGAAAAATACCTTGAAGAAGAGATGAGTTAGTGCTATAATGCTGTTGCGTGCGGGTGTAATTCAATGGCAGAATTTCAGCTTCCCAAGCTGACAGCGTGGGTTCGATTCCCATCACCCGCTTCCTCATATAACAACGCAGACCCGCCGAAAACCAATGCTGTCGGCGGTTTTTGCATGTCTAGGAGAAAAAGCTAATGAACTACGCCTATGTCCTCCGCTGTGCCGACGGAACGCTGTACACGGGCTGGACAAACAATCTTGAAAAACGTTTAATCGCTCACTGCAATGGCACGGGCGGCAAGTATACCCGTTCACGGTTGCCCGTCGAGCTTGTTTACAGTGAAAAGTTTGATGAAAAACAAGACGCGCAACGACGGGAGTATGCAATCAAACAGATGTCGCGGCAGGAAAAAGAACGTCTGGTGGCAGGACAAAACAACTCAGATAATGTGATTGTATGTCTGTACGATACACTTCTTGCTCATTATGGCAACTTGCACTGGTGGCCGGCGAAAACACCCTACGAGGTGATGGTTGGCGCGGTATTGACGCAGAATACGGCTTGGAGCAATGTTGAAAAAGCAATCGCCAACTTCGGTGGGGATCTTACACCTGAATTTTTGACGGACATTGATTCCGCCGCACTTGTCGAGATTATACGGCCTGCAGGGTTTTTTAACCAAAAAGCGGCCTACTTGAAAGCAATGACGGCGTGGTATGCGCAATACGGATTTGATGTAGAAACAGCTAAGCGAGAGCCACTTGCTAAGTTGCGGGCTGAACTGCTTTCCGTGAAAGGCATAGGACAGGAAACTGCCGATTCCATATTGCTGTACGCTTTCGGTTTTCCTACATTCGTGGTGGACGCTTACACCAATAGGCTTTGCGAACGGTATCCTATCAAAGCGGGGGATAACTATGCCGATGTAAAAGCGTATTTTGAGGAAAACATACCACAGAGTGCGGAGATCTTCAACAGCTTTCACGCCCTTATTGTGATAAATGCAAAGGAACATTGCCGTAAGAAACCGTTATGCGAAGGTTGCCCGCTCCGCTATAGCTGTGGGCGGCATGGCGTATGACGCGATGAGCGGTATAGCATATGATGCGGCATGTGGCATGGCATATGACGCGGCGGGATGCATGGCATATGATGTAGGGGGTGGCATGGCATATGATGTAGGGGGCGGCATGGCATATGACGCGATGGGCGGCATGGCATATGATGTTGGGGCGGATGGTATCCGCCCCTATGTTTATTTGTGAATGGTACGGGCATCAACGCGTAAGCTTTTTCAAAACCAGCATCATTGCAATCCCTGCCACAGCACAGCATGATGCTATTACAAATGCTGGAAACATGAGATTTATATCTGCGGCAGACACGTTTTTATAGTAGCCGGCTATTTGCGAGGAAATAATCGCCCCGGCGCCAAAACCCAACAGCACAAAGCCATAGTTTGTCGCCATATGCTTTGCGCCAAAGATGTCGGCTGTTAGCGACGGGTAGTTGCTTAGCAAACCTCCATAGAAGAACCCTATCAGTGCAATCAAGGCATAAATCCAATACCCGTTCACTGCGGTTACAAAAAGGGATAGCACGGCGCCACCGGTCAACAGTATTATGATTGTGTATTTTCTCCCAAGCTTATCCGATATTATGCCCCAAAGCAGCCTGCCAAGCGAATTGAACATCGAGATTGCCAAAACGCCTAGTGTCGCGGTTTCCTCAAGGCCTTTGGCAACCGCGATAGGTTTGGCGAAACCTATCATCATAAGCCCGCCCATACAAGCAAGCATGAAAGAGACAGCGACTAAATAAAACTGTGGGGATTTCAGCATTTCCGACGGGGTGTATTCGTTACCCGCTTTAGCAGGGGCAGAATTTGATGCAGTAGGCGCCGGGGATTTCAGCATTTCCGACGGGGTGTATTTGTTCCCTGTTTTGACCGGGGCGGCATTTGGCGCAGTGGGCGCCGCCGCAGAGTAATCTGCCGGAGGGTCCTTCAAAAAAATGCTGCCTGCAGAACACACAACCAGAAATATTACACTGAGAACCATAAAGGTTTTCGGCTCCCCAACGCCAGGGCCGCCAAATGACTGTATCAAGTATTCAACAATAGGCGTAAATACAACGCCGCCAAGCCCCAGGGCGGAAACAATAACCCCCGTCACAAGGCCTTTCTTATGCGGGAACCACTTTTGGGCGCACGCAATTGTCGTAGAGTATGTAAAACCCATTCCGACCCCGCCCATTAGCCCATATGTTAGCCACAGCATCCACGAAATGCTTGCGGTCACAAAGGACGCCAGGAAAAATCCAGCTCCAAGTATTATTCCGCCAATAAAAACAACTATACGGGTCGAGTACTTAATGGCTAGTTTGCCGCCAAGTACAGATCCTATGGTCAACGTTGCGAGCAAAAGTGAAAACGTAAGCCCTGCCGCAGCGTTGTCGCCGCCAAAAACACTGTCTGCAATACCTGTTTGAAAGACGCTCCAAATGTATGCTATCCCAAGCGTGAGTTGTACTGCTATGGATGCAAGAACTGGGTAAATCCCTCGGTTTTTCGTTGATTCTGATTTCATTGTAGCCCTCCGTTTTTTGGCAAAACAAAACGCGCCCGCCGCAATCACCTTTGATTGCCACGGGCGCGCGTTTTGCTGTAAATTTACAATCTTAGCGCGTTCTTCCTGGCAACCGAGTGCGTAATAATAAACAAGCCTATAAACGAAGCTATTATGTTAATAGCCCCGCCGCTAAGCAAGCTGTTCATTTTACGATTGCGGTTTTCCATTTTGAACCTCCAAGACTGCGATGTAACCCATTGTACAGTAGTACGTTTCCACTGTCAAGAAAAACCAACATGTTAACTGACAGAAAAACCAACATGTTAACTGACAGAAAAACCAACGAAAAACCAACGTGTTGTTACAATCCAGAAAAACCTAGGTTAATTGAAAAACTAAATGCAATTTTGAAGAAGTAAATGCAACCCAAGTTGTTAGAACTGATTTCGGGAGAAGTAAATGCAACCGCCAAAAGGCAGTTAATACAAGGGTTTGATCGTTGGCAGTTGCTTTTTTGTGAGAATGATATAAAATATTCTTAATTGGCGTGCGCACGACTCTGGATTTTTGGAAACAACAATACAAGGTTGTGGTTTATCTGATTTTTTGGGAAATAGTAAACGCAACCGTTTGTAGTTTGTTTTTTTTCGGTGTTTTGCGAGTGCTAGTAGTTAATTATTTAAGAAGCTTTGGTGTTAGACATATATCGTCTGTGGGGACGCGTTCAATGCCGAGCTTCTTTGCTATTTCGGAACCGTATATACTCTCAAATAAATCTATCGGTGATTTGTAGTTAAACTTCTCTCTCCCGTATGAGTTAATATGGTTCATCATCTTGTTTATATCATTCTGAGTAAGTCCATCCAGGCTCGTCCCTTTAGGAATAACATATCTGATGAATTCATGATTTCTTTCACAAGGGCTTTTTTGGTTTGTGTTTTGCGGGTCGCAGTAAAATAAGCTGCATTGTATTTCGCCAGTTTCGTAGTCCACTTCAATTTTCCGAGGGTCAGAAAACTCAGTACCTCGATCTGCAAGGAAAACAGAAAACAACCTGCAAAATTCATCAGGTGTCAATGTTTTACGCAACCCTTTGAATTTCTTTTGTACAGAAGCGGCATCATTATGTTCTCTTAAAAAGCCGAGTTGCAGAGTGCAGTTTGTGAAGAGCATAGTAAGCAATACTTTTCCGCCCCTTTTGCCTTCGACGGTGTCTAGTTGGACTACTGACTTATCCTGGTTATTTGCCATGTAGGCTTTATAGTCGTCGTAAGTGCGTCCAATTCTGCATTTGTTGTCTACCAATTTGGTTGGACCTGGCTTTTTCCTCACCTTTCGTTGAACGTAACGCTTTAAATCAAAAGGGTTGGCGTTCAATAATCCTTTCGCCAAATATTTGTAGATAGTTTTGCTAGATACAACTAGCTCGTCGCCCTTTTGCGAGCAAATGTAAGGAATCGACTGCCCTTTTTTCAAAAGAGGGCTGACCATTTCATCTACTTGCGCTAATTCTGTTTCACTCAAGGCTATCCCTTTCCTTGAATTGGAGAGAACTCCTCTGTAGTCAATGTCCGCATATTTTGCGTCGTAGATCCACTTGCTCAAAGGGCAGCTGGGCTTTTTGCGACAACAATTACATACATAGGGCACCTTGTCACAGTTGCTACAAATTTCCTCCTTGAAAGTCTTGCAGTAGCCATTGCACTTGCCACATAACTTACAGTTTTTGCTTCGCTTATAGCATGTCGGGCTTTTACAGTTTTCCTTTATGTTGCACTTGAATCTTTCAATGCAAACATTTTTTGTCTGCAGTGTCGAAACGTCTGTGTAATGAATGAACCTCCTCCTTAACAAGACCTCCCTGCTGACTGTGGTCTTGCTCTTTCCAATTTCATTTGCTATCTCAGTAAAATTTTTTCCATCTTTTAGTCCCACTTGAATTCCAGTCCGATCATCAAAATTTAAGTGCTTTCCCATAATCCCCTCCAATTCCAGCACTCACAAAACACTCCTCTAATAATACATTATTTGACGGCATTGAGAAGCCTTTTATTAGGGGAGTATGTCAAACCATGAACCCACATCATCTTGCCATGGTGAAATACAGCGTGTAAACCCTTGCCCCCGCCCTGTGCTTCCCGAGATAATGATAAACGCTTCGCACCATTATCTCCCGCCAAGCCCGAGCCGCGCCGTACGGGGGCGTTTTGGTCGGCATCACGTGCAAAATCAAAAGATAAGATCAAAAGATGAAAAGGATAAAAAAGCTAAGGCTTTTTGCCAGGGTAAGTCATGCGGGCAAAACCTTGCCCCCGTTCTGTGCTTCCCGAGATAATGATAAACGCTTCGCATCATTATCTCCCGCCAAACCCGAGCCGCACCGGGCGGGGTTTCTGGGTCGGCATCACAGGCAAAATCAAAAGATAAGATCAAAAGATGAAAAGGATAAAAAAGCTAAGGCTTTTTGCCAGGGCAAGTCATGCGGGCAAAACCTTGCCCCCGCCCGGCGCTTCCCGAGATAATGATAAACGCTTCGCATCATTATCTCCCGCCAAACCCGAGCCGCACCGGGCGGGGGCGTCCGGGTCGACATCACGGGTAAAATCAAAAGATAAGATCAAAAGATGAAAAGGATAAAAAAGCTAAAGCTTTTTGCCAGGGTGAAGTCATGCGGGTATAAACACATGACTTGAAGACTTTTCGAGCATTCCGTTTGGCTAAATTAAAGTCAAGGGACTCCAAAATTTTTGAGAAAAGCACTCAAAATTTTTGGAGCCTCCCCTTGACTTTAATTTTTGCGCGTACAAGGGTATTGCAGGGCGACGGGGGTTGAAGGGGACGTGCATGACGAAAAAATGGAACCCCCGTCGTCATTCTAAATTGTAGCACGCGCAATCGCCAAACTGCTTTTTAGGCCCCATGACGTAAGGGCTCTGAAAGTATCAGCTAAACATGCATGTCGAAAAAACCAAAGGGCTTTGTGTTGAGGCAAGGGGAGTAGCATCTGGCCTGTCTTTGTTTTGGGGTGACCACTCCAGAAATGCATATCAATGTTGCGTTGCATGTCTCGGTCATTAAGCCTGTGACTTTGCGAACATAGCCTACGATCTTACACCGTATTTATCTACTTGGGATTCATGTAGGCACAGTCTCACGCAATGAAGAGCAAAAGATTAAGATTATTTATGTGCGTTGTAACGGCGTTTCCACTTTTAAGGGTTCTGTTTGAATTATGGGGTGAAAAGGTAAATGCATCTTCGATTAGTGCTACACATAATATGATCTTCGTAATAGTAAATGCAACTGTGAAAAAGTAAATGCAACTGGGTGGTTGCATTTACTTTTTCATTTAACCCCAGAAAAACCTAAATACAAAAATTCGTTGCTTATTAGGCCTGATTGTGATAAACTTTATGAACCGAAGATGGTACACAATTTTGTAGGAATGTTGCCGGGTGCGCCAAAAAACAAGCCAACCGACATAACGACAAAACACAAAGCACAAAGCTTTAAGGCATTTGGTAGCAACGGATATGCGTACATTAATTATTAACCTTACTAACTGACAGCGTGGGTTCGATTCTTGTCACCCGCTTACTTACGATACCGCCGATAATCAACATTTTAGGCGGTGTTTTGTTTGTGGCTAGCCCACAGGGAATGAGATTTGAGACAGTTCATAATTGGGCGCAAGAGATTTAAGACAGTTCATTATTGGGTGAAAGAGATTTTAGGCAGTTCATTGTTGGGTGAAAGAGATTTTAGGCAGTTCATTGTTGGGTGCAAAAGATTTGATACAGTTCATTGTTGGGCGCAAGAGATAGTGACGCAATTATTATGAAAAGTAGGCAGGTTTAATGAACATACAGATTTTCGGCAAGAAAAAATGCTTTGACACAAAAAAAGCCGAACGATATTTTAAGGAGCGGGGCATTAAGTTTCAAAGCATAGACGTAGCCAGATATGGTATGAGCAGGGGGGAGTATCAAAGCGTGAAAGCGGCGGTGGGCGGCATGGCACAATTGTTGGATGAAAGGTCAAAGGAATATAAAATCCATCACATTAAGTACCTTGCCAGTGATGACGACAAGGAAGAGAGGCTTCTTTCCAACCCGTCCATGTTCAAGGCGCCAATTGTCAGAAACGGCAAAGCGGCAACAGTAGGATACAAGCCAGATATTTGGAGGACTTGGGAATAATTCAGAAATGAATGGCTTTGCCTAAACTATGGAATAGAGGAGGGTAATGTATTAGTATTATGAGAAAAATTATTATTTTTTGGCTATTGCTAGTTTTCATTTTGTTCATGCTCACTGCTTGTTCGGGCCCGCCAAAACTAGAGGAGGGGGAGCGGTATTATGAAGGCGCTGTCTCCTTTGAATATGCCGATAGCTGTACGTTTAGCTGTGTACTGGAGGCTGACGGTCAGAACATAAGGGCAGCTAGGGTCAACATGAAGAATTGGGCTTTCAAGTACGATTGGCAAAGCGGGGGCCGGAGCTACAGCATAAATGAAAAAACTTCAAATAGGTCTTACAGCATTGCGGGTAAACACCCAATAGATGCGGACGGCAACGTGGAAATCCTATCACGCGAGATTAATGTTTGGCTAAGCTTTGACTCAAGCGGCGCACATGGTGAAATGGAATACAACTACAAATCAGAATCAAGCGACTCAAATAGAATCGACATTTCGCTGGGGGTTTACCCCTTTACAATGGAGGACAAAACGGATGCGATCGGAGGGCAGTAATTACAAAGAGAGCTGGGCAAATGCAAAAAATCATTAATGTAATGAATCATTAATGCAAAAAACCGTTTTATTGCATAAAAATGTAATTAATTGTAAGTAAACCTTGCAGGGCAACGCAATTGCCGAATTATTGGAAGCCATCGAATATGTTACCTCATAGTAAAACGCAGAAAAGGAATTATATAAAAATGAAAGGTGGAAAATGATGCGTAATAAATTTGTTGTGATATTAATATTGATGATGATTATAGGAACAGCAAATACAACATACGCGACACAGAACACAATAGATGCGATATTTAATGAGATACAATTATATTTGAATGGAACACAGATAGAAAAAGAAACATTGTTATATAATGACACGACATATATTCCACTTAGAGTAATATCTGAAATGTTAAACTTAGAAACAAGTTATATTCATGAAACGAAAAGTGTTGAATTGAATGAAACGGACAAGAAAATTGAAATAACAGATACATATACAAGACCAGATATAATAGCGGATGAGCTTGAAATTATGAGTTATGTTGATTATGCAAATGATAAAATGTTAGTTGATTATACGAATAATACTAGATATACGATTACGCGATATGTAATAGGTTTAATAGATGAACGTGATGGAGCAGTTATTTCTTTTGACTGTGGAAAAACAAATCCTGGACAAACATCTGAAAGAGTTGTAGGAATAGATTTAGAATATGAAACACCAACAGATAGTTCATATTTGGGAAATATTCAGAAAACAGTGTATCAAACTTTGATTGTTTACATAGATGAAAATGGTAGGGAAGCAAGGCGGCTTACACGTAGTGCGACACATGCTATATATTACAAGACAATAGATGTTTCTTTTGATGAAATACAATTATATTTGAATAATATAAAAGTTGAAAAAGAGACATTATTATATAATGGAACAACATATGTGCCTTTACGTGCAATTAGTGAAATGTTAAACTTAGAAATAGATTATGATAATGATACAAAAAGTGTTTATTTAAGAAAACCAATGAGTGATGAAACAATAGCTATGTTGGAAGAATTCTTCAAAGAAGACAACAGAATAATTAAAGATAAAGAATTAGCAGATAAAGTAGATAAATTTAGAATTGGTGATGTGCGCATAGGACTTCAAAGAGTAAATGTGCTTGATTATAGCACTGTAAAATATTTAGATGGAAGACGCTCGACACATATGAAAGTAATATATCAACCTAATTGGGATGAAAGTGATCCATATCTTTATAATTATGATTGGGAAAATGAACGTGGTTTTGTAGTAGGAACAGTTCGTCGTGATTTACTATTATTGAAAATTTTAAATAATTCAGATCTTACAATATATGGAGTTGGATATCATGGAATTGACACAAGGGATAATAGTGAAGTTGTGGCATATAAATTAGCAAGTGGGGTTTATTTAGGAATTACGCCAAATTCAAATGATTTTGGATCTGCTAGTGAAATAAGTTTGCCGTTATTAAAAAGGGCACAAGATAATAGTTTTGTATCATATTATGATTTCGAATATATAAAACCAGTAAAATATGAGATAATTGTTAGTGAACAAATATTGCCTGATAACGTATATGATATAATGATGGAATCTGATCCAAATAAATTAAAACCAGAATTTGTAGTAATTGAATATGATGTAATAAATAATGTATACAATATTAACATGAATAGCAATATATACAATGAATCAAAATTGTATTATGAATCATATTATTCAAATGAAAGGAGGTAAGTATTATGAAAGAAGAAATAATAACTGAAGTATATACTTTCGATCGAAATAGTGATGTATTAATAGATACTATCATTATGATTGATGAAGAAGATAATACAAAGGATCATTATTGTATTAAGTCTTGATGTTGCGAATTATTATGGAGCGGGGAGGAAAAGTAATGCCAATAGATAAGCAAACAGTACTTGCACAGGCACCGGGGGCGTTGAACAAGCCCGGGCAGCCATGGGAAGCTACAGTGGAGGGGGACTCCATCGTTGCCCGCTGGAAATGGATGGACGCAACGTTCTTTTCCCCACACGAGGTAAACGATGCAACAAGGTCATTTACGTTTACTGCCACCCTTGGTGACAAGGGTAAATGGAAGGAAATTGACAAGACTGAAAGCCAGTCGTCGAAAGTAAATATGGGAGGCGGAAAGCTCAGTTTTGGAATGTCGTCGAGTACTTTTGTAGGCAAGACCAACCAAAAATCATTCACCTTCGGCGCAGGAAAAAACAATCAGACCGGGGAGACTGGCTTTATTAGCACAAAATTCGATACCACAGCAGTAAAGAAGCCTATACGCGACTACCTGACGGCCTGTGGTTGGAAAAAAGCAGGGTTGTTCGGATAATTAGGGCGAAGCAGCGGACTATGCAGCGGACGAAGCAGCGAAGCAGCGGATCAGCCGCAAATAAAAAATAATACTATGATTCCCGCCGTGTTTAAGATATAATTCAAGAATGAGGTGCGGATTATGATAAACACGTGGTATCCACATATTGACACAGTAGCGTTATACGCTCTGTTGGGCGATTATGGCCGCCTTACGCAGAGCCGTCCACATTCGGCGGTTGTGACGCGTCATTTTGATGAGTTCCGGGCGTCATATATTTATAACACGAACGCCATTGAGGGCAACCCGATTACCCTTGACGATACAGCGTTTATCATAAACAGCAATAGCTTTTTAGAAAACTACTCCACAACGCACAATATGGAAGTCATCGGGAGCAACAAAGCGTGGGATTATGTGTTGTCCCAGCCACTTGTAACACGGGAAACCATTCTGAATATCCATCGGCGTATTTTATTCTTCGACGAGGAAAACGCCGGGATATTCAGAAACTCACCCGTTTGTGTGGGCGAAAAGCAAATGCCGGAGCCGGATCAGATAGAGGGGAGCATCGTGGCACTGTTTAAACTGGGCGAAGAAGACGTTTTCCGACAGATTGCCCTGTTTCACCTGTGTTTTGAAAACATCCACCCGTTTATCGACGGCAATGGGCGCACGGGGCGCATGCTGATTAACCTACAACTTATGAGTGCAGGTTTTCTGCCTATCAATATTAAGCATAACGACGTGGGGCGGTATTACCGCTGTTTTCGGCAGTATGATATTTCCGCTGAAAAAGGTATCCAGGAAATGTATAGCCTTGTCACGAAATATGAGCATGAAGAACTGACAGGGCTGATAGATGCAATAGAAAAGAACGGCAACGGTCGTTAGAATAAGCGCGAAATTGAAGGATATGAGATGAACGAATGCGGTGTTTACGACGGCGACGCTAACAACGAGGACTGTGATGTTTGAGACGTTGACTACGAGGATAAGCTTACACACAACATAAAACATAACGACAACATTGAATGAGGGGAGCATCTAGGTATGAAAAAGAAAATATTAACACTTAACCTTGCGTTGGTCATTGTACTGAGCATGTTTTCTATTACTGCTTATGCCACAACTGGCGACATTGACTATACGAGCGGAAAGGGGTTTTCCCTAACAATTCCCGCCGACTGGGCAGGCAAATACCGCGTTTCGGATTTCTCCGTCGCCGTAGAGTTCATCAACATCGGCAATGAATCGGCAGGGTACGGCGGGTTTCTGTTTAGTATTATGATTCAAGACAACTTGGAACCACTGGACTGGAACGGGTTTAAGCTATTGGGGCAAAGCGGGGGATTGTATTACTTTGGCGGCCGCCCATCCGATGTACAGTTCGATTACAGCAATAATTCCCTGACGGATGAATATCTTAAGATGTCTGAAGACATCGACGCCATATTCAATAGCTTTCGCATAAGTACAGCTGATTCCGCCGATAATCTAACAATCAGTCTTGACGGTACGAAGGTTACTACCGATGTTGCACCGTTTATCGACGCTAACAGCAGGACGATGGTTCCCGTCAGGTTCATCAGCGAGGCCCTTGACGCTGAGGTTGAGTGGAACGGAAACACCCGCTTGGTTACGGTCACGAAAGGCGCGACCATAATTAATCTGACCATCGGAAGCAACCAAATTATCACGAACGGAAAAGCCGACACGATGGACACCGCTGCTATTATTGTGGATGGGCGCACGTTTGTACCAGTGAGGTTTATCGCAGAGGCTCTAGGGCTGGCTGTTGGCTGGGACGGCGCGACGCAGACTGTGATCCTCACCTCCGCTGGTTCAATGGATCGGGCTGATGCCACATACTACGGGCTGTGGCACGCTTCTCCGATTATGCCTTCAGGATTCGCGGAACGTCTGGCTCTTAATGCCCATAAAAACACAAAAGAACACGTAGAACACGAAAGTACATGAAAAAAGCTGAAAATAACTAAAAAAACTGAAAATAACCCTGAAAATAACCGAAATAACCGACGTGTAAACGCGAAAAAACCGACGTGTAAACGCGAAAAAAATGTATTGCGAACGCAAACAATCTATGATACAATTCATGAGCGGTTTGAGTACGTCGGTTGTTGTTGTGCCTCAAGTGGAAAAGCGGAGCGTTGGCGATGGTTAGTATCTGGTTTCATCCCCGTATTATACAAAACCACAGGAGGCCTGCAATCCTCAAAATTTATTATGCTGCTATAGCTCAGGCGGTAGAGCGCGTCCTTGGTAAGGACGAGGTCTCCGGTTCAATCCCGGATAGCAGCTCCATTTCAACGTTTTCCGAACCCGCATAGCAAAAAGCTTTGCGGGTTCGTTGTGTTTTCTGGGGCTTTGCGCAGAGTTCAAATGAGAAAGACGAACCCGAAAGATAACGCTCAATTCCATTCGCATCAATAGGATAATATTGTGTTTACAGAAATAAGTATGAAAGTATCATAAGTTTTTTCTCTGTATAGAAATAATTTTGCATTTCCTTGTGGTTATGGTATAATGTAAGCGTTTGGGAGGTGGTCTGCGTGTTCCAACGAAAAGAATATCTTGACCAGCTGACAAGCTGGCGTGAACGCCAGCTTGTCAAGGTTGTAACCGGAGTTAGGCGGTGCGGCAAGTCCACGTTGTTTTCACTGTATATAGACCACTTGAAACAAATAGGCATTGCCGACGAGCAAATCATATACATCAACCTTGAGGATGTGGACAACGAATTTTTGCTTGACTACAGGACGCTACATGCTTATGTCAAAGACCGTCTTTGCAGTAATAAATACACGTATGTCTTTATTGACGAGGTTCAGCAATGCCCGCAGTTTGAAAAGGCTGTTGACAGCCTGTTTATCAAAAAAAACATCGATGTATATATAACTGGCTCAAACGCGCATATGCTTTCGGGAGAACTGGCTACGCTTTTATCGGGAAGGTATGTCGAAGTTCCTATGCTGCCCTTGTCGTTTTCGGAATACCTTGAATTCATTGCCGCAGATAAACGTGGAAACAACTTAAGGTCGGATTTTAATAATTACCTCCGCTTCGGGTCGTTCCCATACATAGCCGCGCTTGGACAGGATAAATCCGTTATTAGAGGGTATATCGACGGTATTTATAACACCATCCTTGTGAAAGATGTTGCAAAACGCGAGGGTATATCAGACATTGCCATACTCGAAAACATAACAAAGTTTTTATGCGGTAATGTCGGAAGCCCTATTTCGGCAAAAAAAATCAGCGATACCATCAATTCAGGAGGAAGGAGAATATCGGTCAACACAGTTGAGCGGTATCTACGGGCACTCTGCGACAGTTTTTTGTTCTACAAAGTAGCCCGATATGATATAAAGGAGAAGCAGATCTTAAAGACTTTGGGCAAGTATTATATCGTTGATACAGGGCTCCGTGATATATTAGTCAGTTCAAGTAGCGGTGATTTAGGGCATCTGCTTGAGAACATCGTTTACCTTGAGTTGCTTCGAAGGGGTTATAAAGTCAATATAGGCAAACTCGCTTCGATCGAAGTTGATTTTGTCGCGGACAATGCCGATGGACTGACGTATATACAAGTATCGGCATCCACGCTTGACGAGAACACGCTGAAGCGCGAACTCGATCCGTTGCAGAAAATCCGCGACAACCATCCTAAGCTCTTATTGACGATGGATGAATATTTGCCAAACGTTAATTACGATGGCATACGGAAGATGAGCGTACCCGAATGGCTACTGAGTAGCAGTGGCCCAAATATGTCAGGTAAATAGCTTTCCGTAATCAGCAAGCACCGATTCGAACCGGACGCCCATGCGGGGGCCTGTGCCGTCCTCTGCCGTAAGCCGTATTGCCGCGCAAGTGTATTCCACCGCGACCTTTGTAGATTCGGCTAGATTTCGCCCGCGCATGAGTGCGCCTAACAGGAACGACCCGAAAACATCCCCGGTTCCGTGGTACATCCCCTCGATGCGTTTTTCCATAATGTAGTCAACTTGCCCTGTCGCAGAGTCAAAGCAAGCGGCACCCAAGTCGTCGTCGCCGAAATGCACCCCGGTCAGCACAACCTGTTTTGCCCCCAACCCTGCAAGATCTTTTAGGAGGCTTGTAACATCACCCTCAGTCATGGGGCCTTCCTTATAATCGCGCTCCAGCATAAATGCGGCTTCAGTACGGTTAGGGATAATGACGTCGGCGTGTCCACAAAGCATTGCCATGCCTTTTACATGGTCTAGAGTAAAAAGATTGTACAACTCCCCATGATCCGCCATAACAGGGTCTACCATTATCAAGATTTCAGGTGTGCGGAACATCTCAAATACATCGCGCACAATGTCGATCTGGCCTAGAGAACCCAGATAGCCGCTGTAAAAAGCGTCAAAACTGATATTCTCCTTTTGCCAATGATTCGCAATGGGGCGCAGGTCGTAGGTCAAATCGCGGAAAGTAAACCCTTCAAACCCCCCTGTATGCGTTGACAGCACTGCCGTTGGCATAGCCGCGCATTCTACGCCGGCAGCTGAAATGATTGGCAGAGCCACCGTTAGAGAACATTTGCCAACGCCTGATATGTCGTGGATTGCCGCGACCCTTTTTAATTTACCCATTCGATTATACTCCTTATACTTTTATTCCAAATGCTCCTATTCCAGGAACTTTTATTTTGTAGGCTTTTATTACAAGAACTTCTATTTGTATACTTTTATTACAAGAACTTCTATTTCTATGCTTTTACTCTTAATTCCTATTACTTTTATTCGTTTCTACCACGCTATACTCCAGTTCATTATTTTTCAGATACACCCTGCTGTTTGGCGGCACGGATTCTGTTAGAAACACGTTTCCGCCTATGACGCTGCCTTTTCCGATAACCGTATCGCCCCCAAGGATGGATGCGCCGGAGTACACCGTCACATCGTCTTCCAGCGTGGGGTGACGCTTTTTTCCCCTATAGCTCTGCCCGCCGCGAGTAGACAGGGCCCCCAGGGTTACGCCTTGGTACAGCTTGGCATACGAGCCTATTATGGTCGTTTCCCCTATGACAACACCGGTTCCATGGTCAATGAAGAAGTGATGGCCTATTTTTGCGCCAGGGTGTATATCAATGCCTGTCAAACTGTGCGCATACTCGGTCATCATTCTTGGAATGAGCGGGACGGAAAGCAGGTGCAGCTCGTGAGCCAAGCGGTAAATGCTTGTTGCGAAGATTCCTGGATAGGCGAAAATGATCTCATGCTCGCTTCGCGCGGCGGGGTCGCCATCATATGCCGCCCTTACGTCGGCAAGGAGCATACCGATCAAATCTGGGATTTTATTAAGGAAGGCACAGCATATCCCGCTGGCTTTGTTGAACATTTCGCCGCAATTCTCATTTTTGTGGGTTTCAAGGTTTAAGGAGCGGCATATCTGACGCGACAGTTTGTACTCGGCAGTCGTAACCAAACTGCGAACGGCACTCTCAGGGTCCTTTTCGCTTATTTCGTTATCGTCAAAATACCCTGGGAACAGAAGCTTCCGTAGTAGCACAATAACTTCCGTCACCTCGCCCTTATCCGGCAAAAAATCCGGGTGCCTTATTTCGTTGCCTAGATACTCGTTATGGCTTAATATTATCTTTTTTGCCAGGTCGTCTATATTAATGCTCCGATGCACTGGCATCACCCCTCTCATTAAGGATCAACAAGGCTTTATGGCTTTTATGCTTCTCCTTGGCCTTGTGTAAGGCTATGCTTCTCCTTGGCTTTGTGTAAGTATATGCTTCTTCTTGGCCTTGTGTAAGGCTATACCACTTCTTGCCTTGCGCAAGTCTAAGTAGCTTCTTATGCTTTTGTGTTGTATAGGGTTAATTCCTTAACAACCTCCCCGGCGATAATCAAACCGACAACAGGCGGAACAAAGGCGTTGCTGCCGGGAATCTGGCGGCGCTGGGTGCATTTTCTTGCCGTGTCGGTCGGGCATATGCAATTTGTGTTGCAATTTTCGTCCATGTCTTCCTTTAACGCAATCGGAGGCTCTTTTGAATACACCACCTTTAGTTTCTTGATTCCACGTTTACGAAGCTCATATCGCATTACTTTCGCCAGGGGGCATACTGAAGTGCCATATATATCGGCCACCTCAAATGCCGCAGCATTCACTTTGTTTCCGGCCCCCATTGAACTGATTATTTTAGCGCCGTACTCATCCGCCTTTACTGCAAGCTCTATTTTCCCCGAGACGGTGTCTATTGCGTCAATTATATAGTCGTACTGAGAAAAATCAACAAGCCCCGACGTGCCCGGAAGAAAAAACATTTTATGCGCATTGACCTCAGCACCAGGATTGATTTCTAATACTCGTTCCTTGGCGGCGTCTACCTTGTACCTCCCCACGCTTTTTCTTGTGGCGTGTAACTGGCGGTTGATATTGGTCAGGCACACTTTATCGTCATCAAATAAATCCATTCTCCCTATTCCGCTCCGGGCAAGCGCTTCAACAGCGTAACCGCCGACTCCGCCAATGCCGAAAACCGCTATTTTCGATTTAAACAGCTTCGACATACCCTCTTTGCCGAATATCAACTCTGTTCTAGAAAACTGATCGATCATACCATTAGTATCCCAGTCATGTCATTTTATATCATAGTCATGCCATCTTAATATCCCAGCCATGTCATTTTATATCATAGTCATGCCATCTTAATATCCCAGCCATGTCATTTTAAAATCCCAGTTACCATATTAATATCATAGTTATGCCATCTTAATATCATAGTTGCGTGTAACACCTAAAAGCTTTTTCATATTAAGCAGTTTTTCAAAATACTGCATTGCTCATTGGTAAAATACCTGTGGGGATTCGCCCTCTTCCGCATAATCGCTACACACATAATTCATATGTGTTTGCAAGGTGGAATCTTATCATTTCTTCGTGAAGTTGTCAATTCTTCGCGTAGTTGTCAACCCAGCAACATTACCACTACGGTGTCTATTTAAATACCCCCTCTTCGTCATTGCGAGGAGCGTAGCGACGGAGCAATCCAGTCTGTAAAATCTCTGTTTTGCTATATTTTCCGGTTAATTCGGTGTCTGGATTGCTTCGCTTTGCTCGCAATGACGAGGGGTATTTGAATAATCACCGGTAATCACCCGCTACGTTAACAGGAAGTACCCCTTGTAAAAAAAGCAATTTGTGAATATAATTTGACTCACACCAGGGCGAATGCTGTACAGATTTTGTATCTTACTATTTAAGGATATTGGATATGGATTTTTTTCTTTATACCAAAAAAGGTCATGTCATAATACTTATTGTTATTGTGCTTTTTATTTTAGGATTATTTATTATTGATTTACCATTTTGTTTTAACAATCCAAATGGCACGGTGTTTATTGCTCAAAGATTGTATGAAAGGAGCAATCATACATTCGGACTATCATTATCAACAGGCGAGACATTATGGGGATTTGGACATGCTTCCAATATTCGATACATAAGCAATATTCCCCCCTATAATGATTTAGACGAATTAGAGATTTTGTTTATTGTGGCTTATCAAGGTATTCATGAAGGGGATAAACTAAGAATTAAATACTTGCCGACTACCGGGCTTATTTTATCGATAGAAGTGAAAGTCGAACCACCCTCTATCACATACTTACAGCTATACACTATAGATCATCAAATATTCATTCTGATTATCGCTATTATTGTGATAGGTATATTTGGTTATTATAAGTTAGAGCGGATAAATAATGGATAATAGTAAGATGTGGTTTTGTGTGGGTTATTTAAAGAAATCTCGTGAAGTCGGTGTATGCCGCTAATATCGCTGGCGTATCCAATATCGGCCTTGACAGGGGCGAAGAATCGATACATGGTTGTGAACACTTTCCTTCTTTTCAACACAAAAAATTATAAAAAACATGACAGTATTATGTTGTAATAATGGGGGGCGTATGCGATAATGTGTTAAGTATTTTTTGGAGAGGAAACCAATTCATGAAGGCTGATTTGCATATTCATTCCAATGTTTCTGATTGCAGTGACTCAATTGAGACAGTAGTTGGCTTGGCAAAAGAAAAAGGGCTGGACGCGATTGCAATTACAGATCATGACACAATGTCCCATTTGTCAAAAATACCAACAGACTCGGGCATAATAATTATCGGCGGCGTCGAAATATCGGCGATACACCGTAAGACAAAATACCGGGTACATATTTTGGGGTATAACATAAAAAACCCAGCGGTCGTATCCTCTCTGACCCAACCCCTTTTGGAGGCGCGCAACGAAAATTCCGAAAAACAGGTGCGGTACCTTAAGCAGTTCGGCTGTCAGATTGACATTGACAAGCTTCCTCGGGCTGATGGGAAATACTTGTACAAGCAGCACATTATGGATTGGCTTGTCACGACCGGGCAAGTTCCTGACATGTTTGGGGACTTCTATGAGAAGACTTTCAAGAAAGGCGGCCTCTGCGCTTTCGATATTGAGTACGTAGGCGTATGCGAAGCCATAAGGGCTATTAAAGAAGCCGGTGGGCTGGCTGTGCTAGCGCACCCGGGGCACCAGCAGAATTTCAGAATAATCCCGGAACTCGTAAAGATTGGGTTGGACGGCATTGAATTAAACCATCATGCCAATAACGAAAAGGACAAAACGAAAATACGGAGCTACGCTGAAAGATTCGGTTTATTTATGACAGGCGGTAGCGACTACCACGGAAAATACGAACCACATTCCCCCGAAATCGGCGATTTTTTATCAGATGAGAGTGGAGTAAGGGCAATACTGGCATGAACCGCGTCCCCCGAAATCGGCGGCGCTTTGTCCGATGAGTGTGGAGTAAGGGCAATACATACATGAACCACGCCCCCCGAAATGCGAAGTATTGACGTTGAATATCGGTGCGGAATATTTGAAACTGGCGTGGTGTGGAATTGGTGTGGAATGGGTGTGGATTATTTGAAACTGGCGCGTGTGGATATTGACAAAGGGCTGGATTTGTTTTAGAATGTTAATTGTTTTGGTGGATATAGTTCAGTTGGTTAGAGCGCCAGATTGTGGATCTGGAGGTCGAGGGTTCGAATCCCTCTATTCACCCTAAATAAAAGCCGATTTGGAATGATTCTAAATTGGCTTTTTGCAATCAGATACATGAAGCTATACTCGAGAGCGTAAAAATTTGCATGTTTTTACGCAGGATTATTGTTGTTAGAAAGGCAAAACAGTACAAGGATGGGTTTTGAAAGGCAAAAAAGCATAAGGAATTTTTGCATTATCGCGCATATCGACCATGGAAAGTCTACGCTTGCGGACAGGATGATTGAAGCGACGGGCGTTCTTGCCAAAAGGGAGATGGACGACCAGGTGCTTGACAACATGGACATTGAGCGCGAAAGGGGCATCACTATTAAGGCGCAGGCGGTCAGGATGCCGTATACCTCGGTTGACGGGGGGGAGTATGTTTTTAACCTGATAGACACTCCCGGGCATGTCGATTTTAACTATGAGGTTTCCCGAAGCCTTGCGGCATGCGAGGGGGCTGTGCTTGTGGTAGACGCGGTTCAGGGCATTGAGGCGCAAACACTGGCCAATGTGTACCTTGCATCGGATCATGGGCTAGAAATACTGCCTGTAATAAACAAAATCGACCTGCCGGGCGCACGGGCCGGCGAAGTAAAAAAAGAGATTGAGGAAATTATTGGGATTGAAGCGGGCGACGCCCCTGAAATATCTGCAAAAAACAGTGTCAACATTGACCAGGTTCTCGAAAGGATAGCAAGAAAAATACCTTCTCCAAGCGGGAACGAAAGCCGTCCCCTCAAGGCGTTGGTTTTTGACTCGTATTATGACAGCTACAAGGGGATCATACCGCATGTGCGGGTATTTGACGGGGGCATGGAAGTTGGGGAAACTGTTAAGATGATGTCAACTGGGAAGGAATTTGTCGTAACCGAAGTGGGGTATTTCAAGCCGGGCAGGTATATGCCGGTGGAGAAGCTGCTCGCCGGGGACGTAGGGTACTTTGCGGCAAGCATCAAAAACGTCAGGGACGCAAGGGTAGGGGATACGGTCACTTCGGTCGAAAGGCCAGCGGAATCGCCGATGCCAGGCTACCAGAAAGTCAAGTCGATGGTCTATTGCGGGGTGTACCCTGCTGACAAGGCAAAGTATGACGATTTGCGGGAGGCTCTTGAAAAGTTGCAATTGAACGACGCAGCGCTGTCGTTTGAAATGGAAACGTCCGTTGCGTTAGGGTTCGGTTTTCGTTGCGGTTTTCTTGGTTTATTGCACCTTGAAGTTGTACAGGAGCGTTTGGAAAGGGAGTTTGACATCGACTTGGTTACCACATCGCCAAGTGTTGTGTATAGAGTGGCGAAGCGCGGCGGAGAGATATCAGAGATCGACAACCCAACAAACCTGCCGCCCCCCGCCGATATAGAATACATGGAAGAACCTATAACGAAAGTAATGATCATGACGCCGTCCGAATATGTCGGCAACGTCATGGAATTGTCGCAGGAGAGGCGTGGCACGTTTTTGGACATGTCTTACCTCGACGAAACAAGGGTTATGCTTTCGTACGAGATGCCATTAAACGAGATAATTTATGACTTCTTCGACTCCCTTAAATCAAGGAGCAGGGGTTATGCTTCACTTGATTATGAACTAACTGGATACAAGAGGTCGAAGCTTATTAAACTTGACTTTATGCTAAACGGGGAGATCGTGGACGCCCTTTCTTTTATAGTATTTGAAGACAACGCCTATGCCCGCGGGAGAAGAATCGCGGAAAAACTGAAAGACGCTATACCAAGGCACCAGTTCGAAATACCAATACAAGCGTGCATCGGGGGCAAAATCATCGCTCGGGAAACGGTGAAGGCGTACAGAAAAGACGTGCTTGCCAAATGCTATGGAGGCGACATTACAAGAAAGAAAAAGTTGCTGGAAAAGCAAAAAGAGGGAAAGAAAAGGATGCGGCAGATCGGAAACGTAGAAATTCCACAGGAAGCATTTATGAGCGTGCTAAAGCTATGAGACAGAATAGGGAGGATTGTGACAATGAAAAAGTGGAATGCAATTATTTATGGTACTGATGTCAATGGTTCAAATGTAAATGGTTCAAGTGTAAATAGTTCAAATGCAAATGCATCAATTGTAAATAATAAAAATGGAAATGGACCAAATATGTATGGCAAGAGTATAAATGGCAAAAATGGAAAATTAACAATAAAGCACGCTTCGAGCAGAATGGGAGCTAAACCAAAGATTGCCATAAAATGCGTCGCGTCGCTGGTCACATTTTGTCTGTTCATAAGCTCATCAATAGCGTTCAGCAGCCATATGCTGGTCAGTGCTGCCAGCAGCGCTAACACTACCAGCACTACCACAAGTAATGCCAGTAATGCCAGCGCTGCCAGCAATGCTAGCACTACCAGCACTACCATCAGTTCTGGCGAGGTTGCCGGGGGCAGTTCCGGGAATGACAGAAAAGCCGATTCGCTTGCCATGGTTGTAGAATTGGCTATTAAGATGGCGCGGCAGGATGTTGGCTCAACATATGCCGAAGCCGAAGCTGAGGCTGTTGCGGAGGCGGCTAGGAAAGAGGCCGAGGCAAGGGCTGCTGCTGAGAAAGCCGCAGCGGAAGCAGCAGCGGCTGCGGCGGCTGCCGAGAGGCCTTCTTCCCAACAGTCCACGTCCACTGGGGGCAGTAGTTCGGGCGGCAGAAAGATTGTCTACATAACAGTTGATGACGGCCCTTCAAGCCTTACTGGGAAATTCCTTGATATATTTGAAAAACATGGCGTGCGTGCTACATTTTTTGTGGTAGGAAAGCAAGCGGAAAGGTACCCCGAACAAATAAAGAGAATGCAGAGGAATAACCATTACATAGCGAACCACAGCTACTCACACGACTATTCCTCGCTGTATAGTTCAAAAAGCTCGCTTTCGTCGGAGCTAAAAAAATGGGACGAGGCAATAAGCAAGATACTGGGAACCAGCTACCATGCTAGGGTGTTCAGGTTTCCGGGGGGTAGCACATATAGCCGCGCAAGGCAATACCGCGACTACGTAAAAGAACTGGGGTACTCTTATTATGACTGGACTTGTTTGAATGGCGACGCTGAAATCAGCAACAGGACCGCAAACAATTTGTATAACTACCTGGTGCAGACATACAAAGGCAGGAATGAAGAAATAGTTTTGATCCACGACACAAGCGGCAAGCAAACGACGGTCGATATGTTGGAAAGGATGATTAAGTTCTTCAAAGACAATGGCTATGAGTTCAGGACCCTCGCTCAAAAATAGCTCAATGCGGAGTATTGGCCGGAATACTAACTGGGGTATTGGCCGGGGTATTGGCGTATATATTCATATACCGTTCTGCGTATCGCGTTGCAGCTATTGCGATTTCAATACTTATAGTGGAATGGAACCTCATATTGAAAGATATATTGATTCCCTGTGTACGGAAATTGGAAATTTTTTCTGTGAAAAGACGACAAGCGTGTTGAAAATCGAAACTATTTTTATAGGGGGCGGAACACCGTCTTGTATTGATGCCCGGTACATTGAAAAGGTGTTGAAGAAGTT
>Ga0099364_10003330_pt1 | contig 24929 bp, 36 predicted proteins | sample TergutTh196P3_FD_73070 | JGI IMG/M metagenome (GOLD analysis project Ga0099364, IMG submission 73070) | Microcerotermes parvus P3 segment gut microbial communities from Pointe-Noire, Republic of the Congo - Th196 P3 | ecosystem: Host-associated > Arthropoda: Insects > Digestive system > Gut ...
CGTCTGCGGACGGCACCCCTCCACGGAGGGGAATTAATAAAACTCCGGAACTGTCGCAAATTCCCCTCCGTGGAGGGGTGGCAGCGACGTTAAGTCGCTGACGGGGTGGTCGTTTCCCTTTGAATACAACTTTTAAATCGCAAAATCCGCGGGGGCTGAAAATTCTCAACCCCCGCGAATTTTTTATTTTATCGCGTATCGCTTAATTTTACACCTGATAATAATCGGACAGCCTCGTGAGTTTCTTGTATTTCTCTTCCGCGATTTTCACGGCGTCGGCGAATAATTTTTCCGCTCTGTCCGGGAACGAACGCTTGAGAGAACTGTATCTGACTTCAGACTCTATAAACTCCCTGTATGATTTACTCGGCGCTTTCGAATCGAGTTTGAACGGATTCTTACCCTCCGCTATAAGCGCGGGATTATATCTGAACAAATGCCAGTAGCCCGATTCGACCGCGTTTTTCATTGCGAGCATAGAATTGCTCATGCCGCCTTTTATGCCGTGTCTCAAACACGTCGCGTAGGCTATAACGACGGACGGCCCGGGATATTTTTCAGCCTCGGTTATCGCGTCTATAGTTTGCTTATAGTCCGCGCCCATCGCGATTTGCGCGACGTAAACGTTACCGTAACTCATCGCGATTGCCGCAAGGTCTTTTTTCGGCGCGAGTTTACCCGCGTACGCGAACTGCGCGACCGAACCCGTCGGGGTAGCTTTGGAAGCCTGTCCGCCCGTATTAGAATAAACTTCCGTGTCCATTACGAACATATTTATATCGAGACCCATAGCGATAACGTGGTCAAGACCGCCGAAGCCTATGTCATAAGCCCAGCCGTCTCCTCCGAACGACCAGAAAGATTTCTTAACCAGAACGTCTTTCATCGCGAGAAGCTGTTTATAAACGGCGTCGAGTTCGCAGCCGCAGCTTCCGCAATCTTCAACCGCTTTTTCAAGGGCCGCGACAAACTCTGCAGACGCGCCTTTCGAAGCTTCGCCGTCGTTGAACGCTTCAAGCCAGGCCTTCGCCGGCCCTTCGATAACGTCCCAGCCGGAATCCGCGAGTTTCTTCGCGAGCATCGCCGCCTTTTCGCGTCTCTGGAAGATTGCGAGCATCATGCCGAAACTAAATTCCGCCGTGTCTTCAAACAGCGAGTTCGCCCACGTCGGGCCTTTGCCGTCTTTGTTTAAGCAATACGGCGTGGACGGAGCGGAACCTCCCCAAATCGAAGAACAGCCCGTAGCGTTGCCGATATATATCCTGTCGCCGAATAACTGGGTGATTAACTTCGTGTAAGGCGTTTCGCCGCACCCCGCGCACGCTCCCGAATATTCGAGAAGCGGCTGCTTGAACTGACTGCCCTTGACTGATTCGGGCTTGAATTTCGCGAGAACGCTCGCGTCGTCGCAGTATTTATACGCGAGCTCTATATCGTCTTTTTTGTCTGTCTGGGTGTCTATAGGCAGCATTTCGAGGGCTTTCGCTCCTTTTCTTCCCGGGCAAACCTGAGCGCACACCGCGCAGCCCGTGCAGTCGAGAGTAGAAACCGCCATAGAAAATTTATATCCCGGCATTCCCGTCATAGCGACCGTCTCGAGAGTCTCTGGTATTTCGTCTCCCTCGGGGATTGCGAGAGGTCTTATTACGGCGTGAGGGCAGACATAAGAACAGAAGTTGCACTGTATGCAGTTTTCGGGAATCCAGTTGGGAACGTCTATGGCTATGCCGCGTTTTTCGTAAGCCGCCGAACCCTGCGGGAACGTTCCGTCCTCAACGCCGTTAAACGTCGAAACGGGCAGGCTGTCGCCTCTCTGCGTAACGATTGGGCTCAGTATATCTTTAATAAAGCCGGCCATATCGCCTTTGCCTTCGATTTTATATTCCGGAGCGGAATTGCCGTCGTCCGCGTTCGCCCACTCTGCCGGCACTTGCATTTCTTTAATATTTTCTATGCCTTTATCGACCGCCGCATAGTTCATTGCGACTACTTTTTCGCCCTTGCTGCCGTATGCGTCGACAATCGCCGATTTCAGATATTTTACAGCGTCCTCAACCGGAACTATATTCGCGAGCTTGAAGAAAGCCGACTGCAAAATCATGTTTATTCTGCCGCCCAAGCCTATTTCTCTCGCTATGCCTATGCCGTCAATAGTGTAAAACTTGATTTTTCTGTTCGCCAAATCCCGTTTCATTTTTGCCGGCAGTCTTTTTGAACACTCGTCTATATCCCACGCGCAGTTTAAAACAAACGTCCCGCCGTCGTTTAAATCGTGAGTCATGTCGTATTTGTCTACATAAGACGGGTTATGGCACGCGACGTAATCAGCCTTTGAGATATAATAAGTCGAGCGTATGGGTTTATCGCCGAATCTCAAATGCGAAATCGTTATGCCGCTTGTTTTCTTTGAGTCGTACGCAAAATAACCCTGGACGTATTTATCAGTATGGTCTCCGATGATTTCGACCGCGCTATGGTTCGCGCCGACCGTTCCGTCTCCGCCGATTCCCCAGAATTTGCAAGACACGGTTCCCTGCGGAGTCGTGTCGGGATTCTCGCCTATGGGCAGAGAGTGATTCGTAACGTCGTCCGTTATGCCGATAGTAAACCCGCCTTTGGGAAACTCGTTTTTAAGATTTTCGTAAACCGCGATAATCTGCGCGGGCGTAGTATCTTTCGAACCGAGACCGTAACGTCCGCCGGCTACCGGAATATTTGCGAATTTCGAGCCGCTCAACGCGGTTACAACGTCCAGATACAACGGCTCGCCGGGGGAACCGGGCTCTTTCGTCCTGTCGAGAACCGCGATTTTCTTGACAGTTTCCGGAATCTCGTCTAATAACAAATTATTATTGAACGGTCTGTATAATCTGACTTTTATAAGCCCGACTTTTTCGCCTTTCGCGTTAAGATAATCTATAGTCTCTTCGATTGTGTCGCAGACCGAACCCATAGCGATTATAATTTTCTCGGCGTCCGGCGCGCCGTAATAATTAAACGGCTTGTAATTAGTCCCGACCCTTTTATTAACTTCGTCCATATAGTTTATAACTATGCCCGTGACTTCGTCGTAATATTTATTGCACGCTTCCCTCGCCTGGAAATATATATCGGGATTCTGCGCCGTTCCTCTCAAAACGGGATGTTCGGGATTAAGCGCCCTGTCTCTGAACGCCTGAATAGCGTCGAAATCCGTCATTTCCGCCAGTTCGTCATAATCCCACGCCTCTATTTTCTGGATTTCGTGGCTTGTCCTGAACCCGTCGAAAAACTGCACGAACGGCACTCTGCCCTTTATTGCCGAGAGATGCGTAACCGCTCCGAGGTCCATAACTTCCTGCGGATTCCCCGCGCACATCATAGCGAATCCCGTCGCGCGGCAGCCCATAACGTCCTGGTGGTCGCCGAATATAGACAGGGCGTGCGACGCGAGAGCCCTCGCCGAAACGTGTATAACCCCCGGGAGGAGCTCGCCCGCCATTTTATACATATTGGGTATCATGAGAAGTAAACCCTGCGAAGCGGTATAAGTCGTGGTCAAAGCTCCCGCGGCGAGCGAGCCGTGAACGACCGCGGCGGCTCCCGCTTCAGACTGCATTTCAATAATATTAACGGTCTGACCGAAAATATTTTTCAGTCCCTTAGCCGCCCACTCGTCCGTATATTCCGCCATAGTCGAAGAAGGGGTTATAGGATATATCCCCGCAACTTCGGTAAACGCATAGGACACATGGGCGGCGGCGGTGTTTCCGTCCATCATTTTCTTTTTTCTTGCCATTAACAAAAATCCTCCTGATATAACTTTAATATTTTTTTATAATTTACATTTTAGCATATTTTATAAACGAATGTAAAAATAAACTGTAAATATTTCGAATATTTATTAGACTTTTTTCAAGACCACCCCGTCAACACTCCGTGTTGCCACCCCTCCACGGAGGGGAATTTGCGACAGTTCCGGAGTTTTATTAATTCCCCTCCGTGGAGGGGTGGCAGGCGGCTTGTCCGCCTGACGGGGTGGTCTCGTTTTCCTTTGAACATGCCTTCTATATCATCTAATATTCAAATCTTTTACCCTGACTTCCGACTTCGGCATATTCACGTCGAACAGGGTGAATCTTCCGACGGGGGAAATCTCCCCGTAAATTTCGTCCGGATTTCTATCCGTATCTATATCTGATTCAAGATAAATATATAATTCTATTTTTGTATTCGCGTAATCTATTTTTATATTATCGAAAGCGTAAACGAAATATCTGTATCTCGCCGTTTCCCTGCCGAACGATTTTATATCAACGGCCCCGAATAAATCTTCCGAATCAGAATCATCGCCCGAAACTTTCAAAACAGCCCGAAACGGCGTACTTACGTTAAGATTCCCCCCGTCCAGACGGCTCGTCTTGAACCTAAGCGTAAGCTGGAGATTTTCAGCCCGCTCTATATAATATATATTGTCGGCAAACAGCGCGTCTCCTCCCGAGAACGGATTGCGTACGCTTATTTTATAAACCCCGAGACTTTCACCCAGTTCAATATAAGCATTCGCGACCGATTCGCTCCCGATAATATAATTTTTGAGTTCCCCCGGAGCTCTCATAGAGACCGTGCGGAAAATTACCGACCCCAGTATAATTACGCAGATTAAATATATAATCCACCTCATCACCGTTCCGGCAGTTATCCCTCTCTTTTTTTCTTCGCTGACCGAATTATTCATGCCGCAGTAATCCCTCCTTCCCGAGCGTTAAACCCCGTACGAAAAAACATAAGGCGGATTTTATATCCGCCCTTTTTTATTTTTTTATTTATTCGGCAGACGTTTCTTTTTTTACTTCTCCCGATTCTTCTTTCGCTTCTTTCTCTTTTGTTTCTTTTGCGTCTTTCACTTCTTTCGTTTCTTTTTCTTTCTCTTTTTTACCCGACCCCGCCTTGTCTTTTTTGCCTTTCAACTCATAGTTTACCAGTTCTATAATAGCCATCTCCGCGCCGTCTCCCCTCCGGGGTCCCAGCTTCAAGACTCTCGTGTAGCCGCCTTTCCTTTCCTCGAACGACGGGGCGATTTGGTCGAACAGTTTCTTCACCACGTCCTCTTTGGTTATATAACCCATCGCCGCGCGCTTCGCCGCGAGCGTATTCTTTTTGCCTATGGTTATCATTTTGTCCGCGACTCTCTGCAGCTCCTTCGCCCTGAAAAGAGTCGTCTCTATCCTTCCTTTATCTAAAAGCAGCGTAACCATTCCGCGCAGCATCGCGCGCCTCTGGTCCGTTCTCCTGCCTAACTTTCTGCCTGAGGGCATATCCTGTATTCCTCCTTCTATAATCTATAATTATATAATTATAACTACTCTTCCTCTTTCTTCAGTCCAAGTCCCAGATACTGGAGCTTGTGTATAACTTCCTCCAGAGATTTCTTGCCTAAATTCCTGACTTTTATCATGTCTTCTTCGGTTCTGTTGATTAAATCCTCGACCGTATCGATGCCCGCGCGTTTCAGACAGTTAAACGAACGCACGGACATGTCAAGCTCTTCAATGGTCATCTCAAGAACTTTCTCTTTTATATTCTCTTCCCGCTCAACCATGATTTCTGCTTTTTTGCCCTCGTCGGACAGTTCCACAAACAGATTGAGATGTTCATTGAGTATCTTGGCCGCGAGGGAGACCGCTTCTTTCGCCGATATGGTCCCGTTAGTCTTCAACTCCATAAGCAGCTTATCGTAATCCGTTATGTTCCCCACGCGCGTGTTCTCCACCGAATAATTCATCATCAATACGGGTGTAAAAATCGAGTCTACGTATATGACCCCGATAGCCGGGTTCGCGACGTCCGTCTTGTTTTTCTCGGCCGATACATATCCCCTGCCCCTGTCGAACGTCAGCTCCATATAGAGCCTCGCGCGTTCGCCGAGGGTCGCTATATGATGTTCGGGGTTCAGTATTTCCAGTTCGGCGTCCGTCTTGATAGCTCCCGCGGTGACGATTCCCTCTCCCTGAGCGTCTATCAAAACAGTTTTACTGCCCTCTCCGTTGAATCTGGCAGTTATTCCCTTTATATTCAGCACTATCTGCGTTACGTCTTCTTTCACATTAGGGATTGTGGATATCTCGTGCAAAACGCCGTCTATTTTAACCGAAGTCACCGCCACTCCCGGCAGCGACGACAGCAGGATTCTCCTCAGCGAGTTCCCGAGCGTCGTTCCGTATCCCCTTTCCAAGGGTTCAATCACGAAATTTCCGTGAGCGCCGTCTCTATCGAGATAGGACTGGGTAATAACGGGCTTTTCTATCATATTAATAATACACCCTCCTAATCAATTAACTAATAACTAATAACTAATAGTTAATAACTGAATCAATTTATTTACCGTCAGCTATTCACTATTCGCTATTCACTATTCACTATCAGAGTTATTCGCTATTTCGAGTACAGCTCGACTATGAGATGCTCTTTGAACGGGAAGTCCACGTCTTCTCTCGCCGGAACGGCGTTGATTCTTGCCGATACCTTGCTTCTGTCCGTATCGAGCCATTTGACCGTCTGCCTGTTGTCCAGGTTCGCAATCAAATCCTTTATCTTCTCCAGCGAACGGCTTCCGTCTTTCAGAGCGACGACGTCGTTAAGCCTCAGGGTCATCGACGGTATGTCGGCTCTCCTGCCGTTTACCGTGAAATGCCCGTGAGTGACGAGCTGCCTCGCTTCTTTTCTGCTTTCAGCCATACCCATTTTATAAACAATATTATCCAGGCGCAGTTCGAGCAGGACAAGAAGATTAACCCCCGCCATTCCCTCTTTTTTCTCCGCCCTTTTGAAAAGGTTCTTAAACTGGGTCTCGTGGAGTCCGTAAATTCTCTTCGCCTTCTGTTTTTCCCTGAGCTGATTTCCGTATTCCTTCGCTTTTTTCTGCGCCGCGCCGTGCTGACCGGGAGCGAGCGACTTATATCTCCTCACTACCGCGCACTTATCCGTATAGCACCTCTCGCCTTTTAAAAACAACTTCTCGCCCTCTCTGCGGCACTGCCTGCATACGGGGCCCGTGTATCTTGACATATTTTAAATTACAACCTCCAGTTTCAATAACTAATAACTAATAACTAATAACTAATAGTTAATAACTATATAATTACCAATCAGTATCTTGTCATTTTTTTATTTATTCACTATTCACTATTACTTATTCACTAAAAATTATATGCGTCTGCGTTTAGGCGGTCTGCATCCGTTATGGGGTATGGGCGTAACGTCCCTTATCATAGTCACTTCGAGACCCGCGGTCTGCAATGACCTGATTGCCGACTCTCTTCCCTGTCCCGGGCCTTTCACGTAAACGTCCACGATTTTCAGCCCGTGCTCCATAGCCTGCTTGGCCGCGGCCTCGGCGGCCTGCTGGGCCGCGAACGGCGTGGATTTCCTCGAGCCCTTAAAGCCCATCTCTCCGCCGGAAGCCCACGAAATCACGTTCCCTCCGACGTCGCTTATCGTCACTATAGTATTATTGAACGTCGAACGGATATGGGCCGTTCCCCTCTCTATATTCTTACGCTCGCGGCGCCTTGTTCTGACCGCCGCCTTTCTAGCCGTTTGTTTCGCCATTTTTCCTCCTTTTAACAATTAACAATCAATAATCATTAATTAATAATTATTATTTCTTCTTGTTCGCAATAGTTTTAGCCGGACCCTTACGAGTCCTCGCGTTAGTCCTGGTTCTCTGACCTCTTACGGGGAGTCCTTTCCTGTGCCTTATTCCCCTGTAGCAGCCTATTTCGACCATTCTCTTTATATCCATCGCGACGTTTCTTCTCAAATCTCCCTCGACCGTGTAGCCGTTGTCGATTAACTCCCTTATCTTCGCGACGTCGTCCTCCGATAAATCTTTAACCCTCGTATCGGGATTTATCCCCGTTTCGGAGAGAATCTTATTCGCGCTCGTTCTGCCTATGCCGAATATATAAGTCAGACCGATTTCAACGCGCTTCTCCCTCGGTATATCCACACCTGCAATACGCGCCATACTTTAATACTCCTTTCTTACTGTTTTATCATCATTTTCCGCAGTGTTTGCAAACTTTTATACTCGTCTCTCCCTCGACCTTCGTCCACATCAGCTTTACGCCCGTCCTCTTGCACGACGGGCACGTTCCCCTCCAGTTCGGGGTAGACTTAATCGCCCCGCCTCGTTTCGTTTTCGTTGCCATAAAAATACCATTCTCCTTTTCCGCTTATTTACTTAAGGATTCGACCCGCCTCGCGAGCCCTGTCTCTGTTTGTGCTTCGGGTTCTCGCAGATTACCATTACCCTGCTGTTCCTTTTTATTATTTTGCATTTCTCGCATATCGGTTTAACCGACGGTCTCACTTTCATTTTTTATTACCCTCGCTTTCTGACTTATTTTGCTCTCCATGTTATTCTGCCTTTTTCCAAATCATAGACCGAAACCTCGACCGTGACTTTATCCCCGGGCAGAATCCTTATATAATTCATCCTCAGCTTACCCGATATATGAGCCGTAACTACGTGCTCGTTCGGAAGCTTCACTTTAAAAACGGCGTTGGGCAACGCCTCTGTCACGACGCCTTCAAACTCTATAACATCTTCTTTCGGCAGAACAACTCCCCCTTTTTATAACTAATAATTATTTTTTTGCTCTTCGCTTAATATTTTTCTGATAACGGAATTTGTAAACTTACCGTTTTTCAGATTTTTCAGATTTAGACTTCCGGCGAAATCTTCCCCGGCGGCTTTTAAAAGTTCCGTGTGCTTGATTTTCTTCTTTTTGGGAAAATCGGCCTTTCTCGATTTGCCGTCGGCAATCAAAACGTGATTTTCGTCGAAAATCCCGACGACGATAAAAACCTTTCCGGAGTCCCTGCCCGCCGTCGCCGCTACTATATCGCCGGCGCTTAACATAAATTCCAAGCCTCCCAATCTCATCTATACAGTCTCTACTCCGCGACCGTCAGTATCTCGCAGCCGTTTTTCTTGATTAAGACAGTATTCTCGTAATGGGCCGACAAACTGCCGTCGACCGTTTTCACCGTCCATTTATCGTCGTGGACTTTGACCTCTTTGCCTCCCGCGTTCACCATAGGTTCGACCGCGATTACCATGTTCGCGCCGAGTCTCGTACCTTTGCCCTTACCCGGCTCGACGTAATGGGGTATATCCGGCTTTTCGTGCAGTTTCCTGCCCACCGCGTGACCTATATATTCCCTCACTATCGAAAACCCGTTCGACTCGACGCATTTCTGGACGGCTTCGCCTATATCGCCTATTCTGTTTCCCGCGGACGCCATTTTTATCCCCTCGAAAAAACTCCGTTTCGCCGTCTCTATAAGCTTCTTGATTTCCGGGTCCATATTTTCAGGGTCTCCGCAGTAGAACGTGTTCGCGCAGTCTCCGTGATAACCGTTGAACTTCGCTCCGACGTCGATTTTTACTATATCCCCTTCTTTTATTATCCTGTCTTCTCTCGGTATCCCGTGTATAACTTCGTCGTTGACGCTTATGCACGCGTTCGCCGGAAAATTATTATATCCGAAAAACGACGGCGCAGCTCCGCGGCTCGTTATATATTTTTTTATATGGGAATCAAGCTTTTTCGTCGACACTCCGGGAACTATAATCTCTCCCGCGGTCTTTAACGCTCCGGCGGCGATTTTCGCCGCTCTCCGCATGATTTCTATTTCCCTCTCCGATTTTATACTTATCATAATATATTATACTACTTCTTCGCGGACGCGATAAACTCTTCGAGAGTTTCCATCGTCAGTCTCGTAGTTTCGGAGAGTTCGTCCTGTCCCTCGACCGTTTTGAGAACGCCTTTTTTACTATAGAAATCTTTCACGGGCATCGTCTGGCTGTGATAAATCTTGAGCCTGTCCAAAACGACCTCCGGTTTATCGTCGTTCCTGATAATCAGTCTGCTTTCGCACCTGCCGCATATATCACCCCTGTGCGACGGCCTATGCCTGAGATGATACGTCGCGCCGCACGACGGGCACATTCTTCTGCCGCCCATTCTCTCGGTTATCTTCCCGTCCGAAACATATATGTCTATAACCAAATCGATTCTTACTCCGGCTTCGTCAATATATTCCGCCTGCGCCATAGTACGGGGAAACCCGTCGAGAATAAATCCGGCTTCGCAGTCCGGCTTCGCGATTCTCTCTTTTATAACGCCTATGACGATTTCGTCGGGAACGAGTTCGCCCCTGTCCATATACTCTTTCGCTTTCAGCCCCGACTCCGTTCTTTCAGCCGCCGCTTCGCGCAGTATAGCTCCCGTCGATATTACGGGAATATTAAGTCTCTCCCTGATATTTTCAGCCTGGGTGCCTTTACCCGAACCGGGCGCGCCCAGTAAAATAATATTCATAAATCTTTCCCCGCATTTATTCACTTATATTTATTTTCGTAGGGGCGGCCATTGGCCGTCCGTCTGAAAAACTTCAAAATCACGCTGATTTTGCGGACGCGCAATGCGCGCCGCGGATTTCATCCTGTCATCGGCGGCATACTGCGGACGCGCAATGCGCGCCCCTACAGGCAGCCTATTCTAAAAACCCTTTGTAATGCCTCATGGTCATTTGGGCCTCGATTTCCCTCGTCGTTTCCAGAGCGACCCCAACGACGATTAACAGCGACGACCCTCCGAACGCAATCGCGCCGAAAGTTCCCAGATTAAACGCCGAAGATACCGCGTTTACTATCAACGGGAAAACCGCTACCGCTCCCAAAAACAATCCGCCGATTAACACTATTTTATTTAAGATTTTCGTTATATAAGCCGTCGTCGGTTTGCCCGGTCTTATACCCGGGATAAATCCGCCGTTTTTCATTAAGTTATTCGAAACTTCAAGAGGATTGAACGAAATCGCTATATAAAAATATGAGAACGCTATGATAAAAGCGAACGTCAGGACTATATACAGCGGACTCGTCGTGCTGAAAAGATTCCACAAAACCCTCGTAAATCCTCCCGTCGGACTCTGTCCTCCGGACGTAAAGCTTATTACCGTTATCGGTATAGACACCATCGACGACGCGAAAATAATCGGCATAACCCCGGACATATTTACTTTCATAGGCAGATAAGTGCTCTGCCCTCCGTACATTTTACGTCCGACCACTCTCTTCGAATACTGCACCGAAAGTCTTCTCTCCGCGTTCGACATGAACACTACGAAAGCGACTATAACCAAAGCCACGGACAATATAACCAAACCCGTCAAAATCTCAAACGCTACGGCTCCCGCCACGTTTCCCGTCACGTTTCCGCTCGTTATAGGATATATTATATTGCTGATTTGCCCGAATACTCCGCTCGGGAGTCTCGAAACTATATTCGCGAATAATATTATAGAAATCCCGTTGCCTATGCCGCTTTCGTTTATTTTTTCACCCAGCCACATAATCAGCGACGTTCCCGCGCTGTAACAAGTCACTATAACTATTCCCGCGAACCAATGTCTGTTCGTCAGGACTCCGCCGTTAGCGAGAGTCACATAATATCCGTATCCCGTGATTACTCCCAGAACGACAGTCAGATATCTCGTTATCTGCGTGATTTTCTTCCTGCCGTCTTCTCCGCTTTTCTGGAGTTTTTCAAGCGCGGGGATAGCGATTGTCAAAAGCTGCATAACAATCGACGACGTAATATACGGCCCGATACCCAGAGCGAACAGAGTCGCCTGCGAGAAAGCGTTCCCCGACAGAATATTCAGATAGCCGAATATCGTGTCTCCCGCCTCTGAAAACAGCGTACTCATCGCAACCGGGTCGATAAACGGCACCGGAATCGCCGTTCCCAGCCTGTACAGAATAACGACTATCAGAGTAAATATCAGCTTCGACCTGAGTTCCGGTATTTTAAAGGCGTTCCTGAACGTTGCGAACATTCCCGACATATCAGACCACCTCCGCCTTTCCGCCGACGGCTTCTATTTTATCCTTCGCGTTTCCCGAGAAAACGTCGGCCCGTATTATTAACTTCTTCGTCAATTCCCCGGAAGCCAGAATCTTCACGCCGTCGAGTCTCTTTTTTATTACGCGCAACTCGAGCAGCTTGTCAACCGTAACTTCGTCTCCGTCGTTAAACTTCGCTTCGAGCGTTTTAAGATTCACTATGGCGTATTCTTTTTTAAACAGAAAATTCTTGAACCCGCGTTTAGGCAGTCTCCGGTACAACGGGAGCTGTCCTCCCTCGAATCCGGGTCTCACACCTCCGCCCGCTCTTGCGTTCTGCCCTTTATGACCCTTTCCGGCCGTTTTTCCGTTGCCGGAACCGATTCCTCTGCCCTTTCTGAATCTGCTTTTGACAGAACCGGGCGCGGGCGATAATTCATGGAGCTTCATTTTTTTCCTCCTTTTCGATTTTTCTATAGTATCGTTAGTTCAGCTATTTCCCCACCTGTACCAGGTGTGAAATAACCCTTATTTTCCCGTCTAAAACAGGACCTTCTTCGTGGGACGAGACGTCCCCGATTTTTCGCAGTCCCAGCGAAGCGGCCGTTTTTATTTGCTTATCGCTTCTGCCAATGAGACTCTTCACAAGCTTTATATTAATCTTCGGCATAACTAAACTCCTTATTTATACTGCTTTATATATCCGAGACGGCTTTTCCTCTCGTTTTCGCGACTTCCTCAGCCGTCCGCAAAGCTCTCAAACCCTCGAAAGTAGCCTTTACTACATTCGTCGGGTTATTCGACCTCAGGCATTTCGTCCTTATGTCTCTTATCCCCGCCATATCGAGAACGGCTCTGACCGCTCCGCCCGCGATAACCCCGGTTCCCTCGGCCGCGGGTTTAAGCAGAACCCTGCCCGCTCCGAACTCCCCGACTATTTCGTGGGGTATAGTCGTGCCTTTAACAGAAATTTTTATTACGTTTTTTCTCGCGTCTTCAATCGCTTTTCTGATTGCGTCGGGAATTTCAGCCGCTTTGCCCAGACCGTATCCGACGTGACCGTTTTCGTCGCCGACGACCATCAGAGCCGTAAAACGTCTTATACGGCCGCCTTTGACTGTTTTTGACACGCTTTTCGTCGCAACCAGACGCTCTTTTATATCAAGCGCGGCGACGTCTATTTTCTCTGCCATGTTTACTCCCTTTCATATATATTTTGTATCGTTTTTCTCTCTCTGTTTTTATCGTTTTTCTTTGCTTACTTTCTTTTTTCGCAAAAAGAAAGTAAGACTAAAACTCCAGACCGCCTTCGCGCGCGCCTTCGGCGAGTTCTTTAACCCTGCCGTGGTACTGATAGCCGCCCCTGTCGAAAACCACCGTTTTTATCCCCGACTTAACGGCTTTCGCCGCGACTGCCACCCCGACTTTCTTAGCGCTTTCTTTTTTTGTTTTCCCCGCCTCGAAATCTTTTTCGAGCGAGGACGCCGAAACGAGAGTCCTGCCGCTTACGTCGTCTATAATCTGCGCGTATATATTAGTGTTCGACCGGAACACGCACAAACGGGGATTCTCGGGCGTTCCCGAAAGCTTGTTCCTTATTCTCGCATGGCGTTTTTTCCTTGCGTCGTTAGAAGAAATCTTATTAATCATAATATCCGTTTCATCCTTTTTTCAGTTTTTCAGTTACATTGCGTACACGCAAACCACGTGTCCGTCTTTATTTATTTAACTATTTCTTGCCCGCTTTACCGGCTTTGCGCCTTATTCTCTCGCCCGCGTACTTAATCCCGTGACCCAGATACGGCTCGGGCAGCCTGAACTCCCTGATTTCCGCGGCGACCTGACCCACTCTCTGCTTATCCGCTCCGGATATTATCACCTGAGTCGGAGACGGTACGTCGATAGTTATGCCCTCTTCTTCGTTCACGGTCACGGGGTGAGAATACCCTATGTTGAACACGACGCTCTTGCCCTGTTTCTGCGCTCTCCAGCCCACGCCGTTTATATCCAGCGTCTTCGCGTAGCCGTCGGTCACCCCGACGACCATATTGTTTATCAGAGACCTCGTCAGTCCGTGCAGAGCCTTATGCTGCTTCTCTTCACTCGGACGGCTCACCAAAATCTTCCCGTCCTCGACTTTCACGGTCATATCTTTATGCATAACCTGATTCAGCGTACCCTTCGGACCTTTCACCGTTACGCTGCTGCCGCCATCATTCCGGTCTATATCGACCGTCACGCCCATTGGTATTACCACGGGCATCCTTCCGATTCTCGACATATTTATTCCTCCAAACTTTTCTAATTTACACTACCAGACAAACGCGAGGATTTCTCCGCCGACGTTTTCTTTCTTCGCGTTCTTACCCGTCATAATCCCTTTGGACGTCGAAACTATGGCAATCCCGAGACCTCTTAGAACCGACGGCATTTCCTCGCACGTCGAATATTTCCTCAGTCCGGGCTTGGACACCCTGCGTATCCCCTGAATCGTCCTCTGCTTGCCCGGTCCGTACTTCAAAGTGATTCTGATAATTCCCTGTTTGCCGTCTTCTATAATCTGATAACTTTTTATATATCCCTCGTCAACCAAAATATCGGCGATTGATTTCTTGATTTTGGAGGCGGGGACGTCCACCGATTCATGCTTTGCGCCGTTCGCGTTCCTTATGCGGGTAAGCATATCCGCGATTGCGTCTGTTATCTGCATTTAACTTTCCTCCTTGATTGATTAGTATTTATTCTACCAGCTTGCCTTTCTTACCCCGGGTATGTGACCTTTGTACGCAAGCTCTCTGAAGCAAATCCGGCACACTCCGTATTTTCTCAGATAGGCGTGGGGCCGTCCGCAGATATTGCACCGGTTATATTCCCGGGTCGAAAACTTCTGCGGTCTCTGCTGTTTTAAAATCATCGATTTCTTTGCCAAGCCAACTCCTCCTGTTCTAAATATTACTATAAAATTATTCTCTCGCGAACGGCGCGCCCAGCAAAGTCAGAAGTTCCCTCGCCTGTTCGTCCGTTTTCGCAGTCGTGACTATAACGATATCCATTCCCCTGATTTTGTCGATTTTGTCGTATTCTATTTCGGGGAAAATCAACTGCTCTTTTATTCCCAGAGCGTAATTTCCCCTGCCGTCGAAGGCGTTCGGGTTCACGCCCTTGAAGTCTCTCACCCTCGGAAGGGCGAGATTAAACAGCCTGTCGAGAAACTCGTACATTCTGTCGCCCCGGAGAGTCACCTTAACCCCGACTTTCGTTCCCGCGCGGAGCTTGAAGTTAGCGACCGATTTCTTCGCCGTCGTCGAGACGGCCTTCTGCCCGCTTATAACGCCCAAATCGTCCGTCACCGAATCTATAATCTTCGGATTGTCCTTGGCGTCGCCGCAGCCGACGTTTATTATAACTTTCTCGAGCCTGGGAATCTGCATGACCGATTTGTAGCTGAACTTCTTCATCAGCTCCGGCGCGGCAGAAGTCTCAAACTGCTCTTTAAGTCTTGAAGCCATATTTTTTTACTCCTTTCTCTGCAATTCTTATAACTCTTCCTTGCATTTCGCGCATATTCTAACGCTTTTCTTATCTCCGTCTCTCTTGTTCTGTACCCTTACTCCCTTGCCGCATCTCGAACAGTACGGCATGACTTTACAGGCGTACAACGCCGACGGAGCCTTTATTATTCCCCCGGGCTGCCCCTGACGGCGGGGCTTGACGTGCTTCGACACGATATTTACGCCGTCCACGATTACTTTACCCTCTCTGGGCGAAACCGCGATTACTTTTCCCCTCTTGCCCTTATCGTCTCCCGAAACGACTATGACTTCGTCGTCCGTCTTGATATGGACGCTGGAACGGCTCTTATCAACGCTCTTGTATAATCCCATTTTAAACTTACCTCCCGCCTTACAATACTTCCGGAGCGAGAGACAAAATCTTAACGTAATCTTTTTCTCTCAGCTCTCTCGCCACAGGACCGAAAATACGGGTTCCCCTGGGGTTTTTGTCTTCTTTTATAATCACCGCGGCGTTCTCGTCGAACCTGATATCCGAGCCGTCCGCTCTTCTTAACCCGCTGACGCTCCTGACGATTACCGCTCTGACCACTTCGCCTTTTTTCACGACCCCTCCGGGCGTGGCTTTCTTCACCGAGGCGACCACGACGTCGCCTATATTGGCGTATCTCCTGCGCGTCCCCCCGAGAACTCTTATGCACATCAGCTCTTTGGCTCCCGTGTTATCGGCGACTTTCATAAAGGACTGCTGCTGTATCATCCGATTTTCCTCCCTATTTACTTGACTTTTTCGAGTATTTTAACGAGCCTGAAGCGTTTGTCCCTGGACAGCGGTCTCGTCTCCATTATCAAAACCTTATCGCCGGCGTCGCACTCGTTGTTCTCGTCGTGCGCCTTGAACTTAATCGAACGCTTCATGATTTTGCCGTATTTCGCGTGCTTCACGCTCTCTTGTATCTTAACGACTATCGTCTTGTCCATCTTATTGCTCACGACTATGCCGGTTCTCTCTTTTCTTAAATTTCTCTCTGTAACTTTATCCATCAGATAACGCAACTCCTTTCGCTGTATTTCTTTGTTCGGTTATTTCTCTCTCCCTGAGGATAGTCATCGACCTCGCGATATCTTTTTTAACGTGGTTCAGTCTCGTCGGATTGTCAAGCTGATTTATCGCGTGCTGAAACCGGAGATTAAAAAGTTCTTCTTTAAGTTCTTTTATTTTCTTCTGGATTTCTTCCCTGCCGAGTTCTCTTATTTCTGACGCTTTCATAATAAAATTTAATCTCCTCTCTTAAATTTTCGCCGCTTTCTCTTCTCTCGCCTGTTTCGCGGCCGCTTTTTCTTCGGCTTTCTTCGCCTGCATTTCCTCGATGATTTTCTTCGTGACGAACTTGCACCTCACGGGCAGCTTATGCATCGCCAGACGCATCGCCTCCCTCGCCTGCTCTTCGCTCACCCCGTCCATCTCGAACATGATTCTCCCCGGTTTCACGACCGCTACCCAGTATTCGGGAGAGCCTTTGCCCGAGCCCATTCTGGTTTCCGCGGGTTTTTCAGTCACCGGCTTATCCGGGAATATCTTAATCCAGACGTTTCCGCCCCTTCTGATAAAGCGCGTCATAGATATACGCGCGGCCTCTATTTGGTTGCTCTTTATCCAGCAGGGCTCCATCGCCATCAGCCCGAAGTCTCCGTAAGCCAAAGTGTTTCCTCTCGCCGCCTTGCCTTTCATTCTGCCCCTGTGGACTCTCCTGTACTTAACTCTCTTAGGCATTAACATCGTTATTACCTCCCGTTTCCGTTACGACGCTCTCTTCCGTTTCAGCGGGTTTTTGACGCTGAACCCTCTGCGAGCCCATAATTCTGTTACCGTAATTACTCGGCGGCGCGGGAGGACCGTCTTTGTTGAATCTTCCTCTGCCGTCTCCTCTTCCTCCGCCTCCTCCGTAAGGTCTTCCTCCTCCGCCGTCTCTGTTATCCCTCGGCTGATACGGTCTGTCGCTTCTGCCTTCGCCTCTGCCCGGACCGCCTCTCCTGTCGCCGTCTCTGTCTCCCCTGTCCGGACGTCTGTCTCTTCTTCCCCTGTCGGGTCTGTCGCTTCTCTCGCTCCTCTCGCCGTCGGCTCTGTTCTCGTCGCGTCTTACTTTCGTGAGAACCTCGCCCTTATATATCCAGACTTTTATGCCTATCAGACCCATTTTAGTCTTCGCGGCGTGCTGCCCGTAGTCTATATCCGCCCTAATCGTCTGCAGCGGAATCGTACCCTCGTGATAATGCTCCGTCCTCGCTATATCCGCTCCGCCCAAAAGTCCCGAAACGGCTACTTTTATCCCCTTCGCGCCAAGCTTCATAGTTCCCGCTATCGCCTGCTTCATCGCCCTTCTGAACGATATTCTCCTCTCGAGCTGTTCGGCGATTTTCTCGGCCACGAGCTGCGCGTTCAAATCCGGCGATTTCACTTCGACTATATTCACCGACGCCGGTTTGCCGAGTATTCTCTCTATTTCCGGACGCAGCTTGTCGATTTCGCTGCCGTTCTTGCCTATCACTCTTCCGGGTCTCGCGCAGTGTATTATAACTCTCGCTCTCTGATTGTCTCTCTCGATTTCTATTTTAGGTATCCCCGCGTCGTAAAGCTGCTTTTTCAGGAACTTCCTGAGATTATAGTCCGAAACGAGAGCCTTGCCGAAATCGGCGTCTTTCACGAACCATCTGGAATCCCAATTCTTTATTACGCCCACGCGCAGCCCGTGCGGATTAACTTTCTGACCCATCTAATCCAATTCTCCTCCTTTGGTTTTTTGTTTTGGCATATATTTTTTTCACTCCGCCTTTTCTTTTACGGCGATAGTTATATGCGACATTCTTTTATTTATCCGAAACGCCCTTCCCTGAGCTCTCGGCATCACCCTTTTCATAATCGGTCCCGGACACACGAAGCATTCGCTCACGTAGAGTCTCGACGGGTCCATCCTGTGGTTGTTCTCGGCGTTCGCCACCGCCGAATTAAGCAGCTTAAATAGATATTCCGACGCGCTCTTCGGCGTGGTCTTTAATATTCCCGCCGCTCTGCCGACGTCTTTTCCCCTGATTAAATCGAGGACTATCTTAACTTTACGCGGCGAAATGCGCGCGTATTTGAGATGCGCTCTCGCGTCTCTTATATCTGTACCTGTTCCCGGCGTCATTTTTATTCTTCTCCTCTCTTTTTGCAGTTTGCAATCTGTATCTATAAATTTTATTTAGACGTGTTGGACGTTTTCGAACCCGAATGTCCCCTGAATATTCTCGTCGGCGAAAACTCGCCGAGCTTGTGCCCGACCATATCCTCGGTCACATAGACGGGAACGTGCTTTCTTCCGTCGTAGACCGCGATTGTGTGACCGACGAATTCGGGGAATATCGTCGAAGCTCTCGACCACGTCTTTATGAGTTTCTTTTCGTTCTTTTCGTTCATCGCCTCTATTCTCTTATAGAGTTTCGTTTCGACAAAAGGCCCTTTTTTAACGCTTCTGCTCACTTTCGATTTCTTCTCCTCTCCAAATAAAATATTTTGCAGTTATTAATTATTTATCGTACCTGCGTTTCACTATCAGCTTATCCGTTCTCGCCTTTTTATTCCTCGTCTTGAGTCCGAGCGCGGGCTTACCCCACGGGGTCAAAGGTCCGGGATGCCCTATCGGGGATTTGCCTTCGCCTCCGCCGTGCGGGTGGTCTACCGGGTTCATGACCGAACCCCTGACCGTCGGGCGTATGCCTTTGTGCCTCGTCTTTCCCGCTTTGCCCACTCTGACGTTCTCATGCTCTATATTACCGACCTGCCCGATTGTCGCCTTGCAGTCGATTTTAACGATTCTGACCTCGCCCGACGGCAGCCTGACCTGCGCGTTGACTGCGTCCTTCGCCATAAGCTGCGCGGACGAACCCGCCGAACGTACGAGCTGCGCGCCTTTACCGGGGGTAAGTTCTATGTTGTTTATAACGGTACCCAACGGTATATTTTTTATGGGGAGCGTGTTGCCGGGTTTTATATCGGCCGCCTCGCCCGATTCTACGACGTCCCCGACCTTTAAGCCGTGAGGCGCGACTATATAACTCTTTTTGCCGTCCTGATTCTCCAGAAGAGCTATATACGCCGTCCTGTTGGGGTCGTACTCGACCGCCGTCACTTTCGCCGGTCCGGAGTTCGTACGCTTGAAATCTATAATCCTGTACTTTCTTTTGTTTCCGCCGCCCCTGTGGCGTACGGTGATTCTGCCCGTGTTATTCCTGCCGGCGTTCTTTTTGAGGATTCTAATCAGACTCTTTTCGGGGGTTTTCTTCGTGATTTCCGCGAAGTCCGGAACGCTCATATTACGCCTGCCCGCAGTCATGGGCTTATATTTAATCGTAGGCATTTCAATATCTCTCCTTTAAAATAAACTAAAACATACCGTCGAAGAACGCGATTGTCTCAGAGTCCGGGTCAAGCGTGACTATCGCTTTTTTCCAGTCCGGGGTCATACCCTGCTTTCTCGAGCCGAGCCTTCTTTTCTTTCCGGGCATATTCGCCGTGTTCACCGCTTTTACTTTAACTTTGAAAACTTCCTCGACGGCGTATTTGATTTCCGTCTTCGAAGCGTTCTTCATCACCTTAAAAACGTATCTCTTGTCTTTCGCCATATCCATGCTGCGTTCCGTTATTACGGGTCTCACTATAATATCATGAGCGGTTTTCATTATGCGTAAACCTCCTCGATTTTATCTATCGCGCCCGACGAGACTATAAAACTGTCGCAGTTCAGTATATCGTAAACGTTCAAATTGTCCGCAACCGCCGTTTTAACTCCCGGTATATTCGCCGCGCTTTTGATTAGTTTCCGGTTATGCTCCTCGACCACTATCATCGCTTTTTTCTTCGAACCGAGCGCGTTCAGCATTTTGATAACCGGTTTCGTTTTAAATTCGTCGAAACTAATACTGTCCACGACGACCAATTCGCCGCCCCTGACTTTCGAAGTGAGCGCGCTTTTGAGAGCGGCTCTCCTCGCTTTTTTATTGACGGAAACCCTGTAGTTTCTCGGCTTCGGTCCGAAAGCCACGCCTCCGTGAGTCCACTGCGGACTTCTCGTCGAACCCTGTCTCGCCCTGCCCGTGCCTTTCTGCCGCCACGGCTTTCTTCCGCCGCCGCGAACTTCCGCGCGCGTCAGCGTAGAGTGGGTACCGACCCTCTGATTCAATAAATACGCCCTGACGGCGCCGTGCAGAAGGGCTTCGTTGACTTTCGCGTCGAATATATCCCCGTTCAGCTCTCTCTCTCCCGCGCCTCCGCCGGACATATCATACAACTTTACTTTTACATTCGGCATTATTTTATTCTTCCCCTTTCAAAAATTTCAAACTATTTCAAAAATCAAAAACCCTAACTCTTGACCGCGCTTCTTATAAACACCACCGCGCCTTTCGGTCCGGGCACCGCGCCTTTCACGGCTATGAGATTCTGCCCCTCGTCTATTTTTATAACCTCGAGATTTAAAACCGTGACTTTCTCGTGTCCGTACTGACCGGGCATCTTCTTGTTCTTCATGATTCTGGACGGGTCGCTGTTCGCCCCGAGAGAACCCACGTGCCTGTGCACCGGACCTCCGCCGTGGCTCTTCTTCTGAATACCCAGCCCCCAGCGTTTAACTCCTCCGGAGAACCCGCGGCCCTTCGTCATTCCGGTCACGTCTACTTTCTCCCCGGCCTTGAAAGCCCCCGCCGATATTTCGTCGCCGACGTTCAACTCTCCGGCGTTTTTGAGCCTGAACTCTTTAAGATGTCTCTTGGGCGCGACCCCGGCTTTCGTGAAATGACCTCTCCTGGGTTTTGTTATTTTCTTCTCTCTTTTTTCAGTATAGCTCATAAACCCGAGCTGCACCGCTCTGTAGCCGTCGTTAATATCGGTCTTTTTCTGAACCACGTGACAGGGCCCCGCTTCTATAACCGTAACGGGAACGACGTTTCCGTTATCGGGGTTAAATATCTGAGTCATTCCGAGTTTTCTGCCTATAATGCCTTTTTCCACCGGCATTCTGCTCATATTTTGTTTCCTCCTTTAATACTTCTAATATCAAAATTACGCGTCCGCCGGATTTTATAACTTAACTTCGATTTCCACGCCCGCCGGCAGTTCCAGCTCCTGGAGAACCGATATCATTTTGGGCGTCGGCTTTATTATATCGATTAGTCTCTTATGGGTTCTGTTCTCGAATTGCTCCCTCGAATCTTTGTATTTGTGGACCGCCCTTAGAATAGTAACTATTTCTTTCTCCGTCGGCAGGGGAATCGGACCCGAAATCTCCGCTCCCTGAAGCCTTGCGAACTCCACTATTTTCTGCGCCGCCTGGTCGATTAGGGTGTGGTCGTACGATTTCAGTCTGATTCTGATTTTTTCTTTTGCCATTTAATTTTTGCCTCCTGTCTTGTTTATTGATTTTGTTTTTGATGTTAAGGCAGGTATCCTGATTGACAACTTATCCGCGCGTGTCTTGTTCCCGGATAAAAAATACGGACAGAGAACACTCTTTTATCCGGATTCTAATCTTTACAAGCCGCGCATATGTTTAATTATTTTTTCGACTATACAATCAACAACCGCCGCCCGATAATAACGGACATACTCCGCGGAAACTACCGTTTTTCCGTTGTAATCCGAAAAAACGCAACCTCCCGTTTCATCGCATAACCCCGCGGATATTTCAACAGAACAATCCGCAGACCTATGCAGTATACCAGATTTTTTAAACAATGTCAAGTATTTTTTTCAACTTTTTTAAAATTTTTTTTATTTTTATGCAAAACTGCAAATAAAACTGTAGGGCGCGCCGCCCTCGGCGCGCCGCGTATGGACTAAAGCCCTCTTTTTTAAAGAGGGTGGCAGTCGCGTAAGCGGCTGACGGGTGTTTTTGAAATTTGATGTTGCTACGGGGAGACGAAAACACCCGCCGTCTGCGGACGGCACCCTCTTTACGAAAGAGGGCTGGGAGCTTTGGAGTCTGCTAACCCAAAAATATTAAAAAAAAATTTCAAAAACAGTAAAATTGTTGTTGCAATTTCAATTTAGATGTGATATAATATGACGGTACAGTTGAAGTTTATTGATTAAGGGAGTGGTTTTCCACTCTCTTAAAATTTGTATACGGGAGTATTTTAATAGACTTCTTGCGAAATCACGTTACTATGTAGGGGCGGCCATTGGCCGTCCGTCTGAAAAACGTCTGCATTAATTTTGCGGACGCGCAATGCGCGCCCCTACAATTAGGATTTTAATTTCGCAAGAAGTCCAAATATAAACATCTATGAAGAAAAAACAAATCGAGAAGACTATCCGGGAGATTACGGCCGGAATAATAGAAAATCTGGGATATGAACTCTGGAACGTGGAATATTATCACGACGGGGCGGAACAGCTCCTTGAAATTACGATAGATTCGGCAGATTCGGGCATATCCCTTGACGACTGCGAAAAAGTAACCCGCGCGGTAATTCCCGCAATAGACGAAGCAGACCCGATAGAGTGCGCTTACTCTCTCGCGGTGTCCTCTCCCGGACTTAACCGGGAGTTAAAAAACGGCGCGCACTTAGACAAATATATAAATAAAGAAGTGACGGTGAAATTATTCGCGAAAAACGATTCGATTAAAACCGGGGAGAAATCTTTTAACGCGGTTCTGAAAGAATTTTCGAGGGAAAGCTTTAGCTTTGAGATAATCCCCGGGAATACGCCGGTTACTATTATAAAAAAAGAAATAGCCCGCATATGCGCATACGATAAAATAAATATTTGATTTTTTAGATTGCAGGAGGATACTATCAAAAAATGAACGTCGAATTTTTCGCGGCGCTTGACGCCCTTCAGACAGAAACAGGAATACCGAAAGAATATATGGTCGAAAAAATAGAAACCGCGCTTATTACCGCTTTCCGGAGAGACGTTAACAACGCGAACGTGAAAGTCTTTCTCGACGAGAACAAGAAAGAGATGAAAGTCTTTCAGCTTAAAGACGTGGTCGAAACCGTCGAGAACCCGGACTTGCAAATAGATTTGGAAAGCGCGAGGAAAATCAGGCGCAGATACGATATAGGCTCGGTCGCGGAAATCGAGTTCAAACCCAAAAATTTCGGGAGGATTTCGGCGCAGACCGCAAAGCAGGTCATAATCCAGGGAATAAGAGAAGCCGAGAGAGGGATTTTACTGAAAGAATACGAGAGTAAAAAAGAAGAGTTGATATCGGCGAACGTATATAAAATAGACCCTCCGACCGGAAACGCCATACTTGACATAGGCAAGGGCGAAGCCGTCCTGACGAAATCGGAGCAGATACCGGGAGAAGTGATAAGGGAAGGCGAACGCATAAGGGTTTACGTCATAGAAGTCAAGAACCAGCACAGAGGGCCGCTAATCACCCTGTCGAGACGGCACTCGGGTATGGTGAGGAGGCTTTTCGAGCTTGAAGTTCCGGAGATAAGCGACGGGACGGTTATAATAAACGCAATCGCGAGAGAGCCGGGTTCAAGGACGAAAATCGCGGTGAGTTCGACGAACCCGGACGTCGACCCGATAGGCTCGTGCATAGGCTCCAAAGGCGGCAGGATAAACGCGGTCGTAAGCGAACTCGGGGAAGAGAAAATCGATATAATAAAATATTCCGAAGACCCGGTCGAGTATATAAAGTCGGCGCTTTCGCCCGCTAACGCCATCGAAGTCGACGTGAACGAAGAGGAGAGGAGCTGCAGGGTGACGGTCGAGCCGTCGCAGCTATCCCTCGCCATAGGCAAAGAGGGGCAGAACGCGAGACTCGCGGCGAAGCTCACGGGGTATAAAATCGACATAAAGACTTCGGCGGCGGTGTAAGAGGCATTGCGCATTATTTTAGGAGGGAAATCAGATGCAGGCATATGAAGCATATTATAACAAAGGGTTGTTTGTGCCGCTGGGCATAGGTAAGCTGCCGGAGGGAACGCGGGCAATCGTAACGATTCTTAATGAAGTACCGCGGGATATACAATCGAGGCTCAGAGAATTTGACTCCCTTGTGAATGAGATACGAGCCGCGTCCGACGACGAAATGCCGGAAATTGAGCGGATTAAGTTTCGCGGGGCGGATATATGATTTACGCTCTTGACACAAATATAATATCATATTTTATTCAGGATAACCCTCGTATAATATCACGATTCCGGTCGGCGTTAGCGGCAGGACATTCAATTATAATCCCGCCGCCGGCATATTATGAAATACGGAGAGGTTTCAGACATAAAAGCGCGCCGCGAAAAGAACAGTCATTTTTACGGATGTGTAATATATACTCTGTAGGAGAAATGAATCTGGCTGTCTGGGAACAAGCCGCCGATATATACGGCCGCGCCCGTAAAGCGGGCAGTCCTGTCGAGGATACGGATATTCTGATTGCCGCGTTTTGTATCGTGAACGGTTACACTCTCGTAACGAACAACCTGAAGCATTTTAACGGCATAGGTGATTTGCGTCTTA
>Ga0099364_10003331_pt1 | contig 24928 bp, 19 predicted proteins | sample TergutTh196P3_FD_73070 | JGI IMG/M metagenome (GOLD analysis project Ga0099364, IMG submission 73070) | Microcerotermes parvus P3 segment gut microbial communities from Pointe-Noire, Republic of the Congo - Th196 P3 | ecosystem: Host-associated > Arthropoda: Insects > Digestive system > Gut ...
CCGAGCCGCAATCCCCTCGAAATCCGCAGGGGATTGCGGGTCAAGCCCGCAATGACGGGAGGGGTTTCTGTGAAGTTACCTCTCAATTAAGATTAAAGCCCTCGTACGTACTTCAGCCAGAAACGCCCAAAGATATTCATGTTCCGGCTTGTGCTTTCGGCCATCTCATTAGCGTAACCGACGACGGCCGCAAGCTCGTCCCCGGACATGTAATGCAGGCTGAAGCGCGCTTTGAGAGCAATCTCTTCAATTGACTCCGGTGGTGGTTTCCGGCCGCACAGCCTAGTAATATACCTCCAGGCGCAAAGAACCGCCGCGTTTGTGTCCGCTTGGGAAAAGGCTTTTTCCCTGCTTTTGACCGCTATACGCCGGCGCAGCGCAAACCCGGCGCACAGCAGTACTATAATGGCCGCTGCCGTTACGACTGTGTAGTCCCTTTCCTGTCCTGTCTGCTCAGCGCTTGTTCCCGACCTTAGCGGCAGTTGCTCGTCAACACCGTACATCAAATCCCAATCTTCAAAATAATCTTCTTCGAGCCATGCCCAGGACTCGAGAGATTCGCTTTGCGGTGAGTGTGATATCCCCGAGGCGGGTATGCCGGAGTCCGGGGACGACGGCGTCACTTCCAAGGGCATCCAGCCAATGTCGTCATAATATACCTCGACCCAGGCATGAGCCTCGGCGTCTGTAATCACAATGCTATTACCCGCGTTAATGAATGAGACCGGAACAAGAAATCCGCTTGTAAATCTGGCGGGGACGTCAAGCGCGCGGAGCATCAGCGTGGCTGCAGTGGCAAAATGTATGCAGTAGCCCCGCTGGGAGGTTTGCAGAAAATAGAGGACAAAATCCTCATCGTCAGGTATTGGCCGGGGCGAAAGAGTGTACTGCGCCGACGAGGATATTAACCTTGCCACCTGGTCGGCGATTGCAGCGCGGTCTGCCACCGAGTGCTGTCCTGCGACCGGTGTGATCCCGGCCTGCTCCGCAATCTCAAGCAGCCCCTCGGCTGTTGACGCTTCAATTTGCGTATAAGCCTCTACAATGCCTTCTCTGTAAGAGGGGGGTATTGACCAGCTATAGCCCATTTCTTCCTCAAGCTTTGAGGCCATGCTGATGATACTTTCGTCAGAATATAAGAACTCTACGATATAGTCTTCGGCCTGATTAGGCGGGTACGATGCTTCAGCCTCGTTAATAATAGATATATTCATGCCTGTTTGATCAGTGTAATACGGGATATAGACTATGTCTGTGTTGTCGCCTGTCCTGGCAACTGTCATATTAGCCAGTGTCGGCGCGTTTTCCGGATAATTCCAATAATATGAATATGCAATATAAGCGGGCATTATTTCCGACGCCGCATAGCCATACCCCCGTACTCTATCTGCCGAATTGTCAAGCCATGTGTTCCCGTCAAACCTTTGCATGGAGTAGCCCCTCAAATAGAAAACCCCCGGATGCGAGGCGGTTATCTCCAAGAGTTCGCGGTTTGAAATAGCGCGCGCCCCCGCGCCGGAGACTGATACATAATCGGTGTTGAACTGCCAATTGTCATATGGCAGCACCGGCCAGCCGATGCCGGGCCCGCTTTTTATGACAAGTCCAAGCCTCTCAGCCGCGATTCTCAACTGAATGTTGGCAGCCCCGACAAAATCAATGCGCCTGTAACTCTCAGGCGGCGCCACAAAATATGTAACTCCCAGAAACAAAGCGGCAAATGCGATGGCGGGAAAAGCCGCCCTCCCCCTTTTGATGAAATCATCCGGATGTAAGGCGCTGCATATCAGCATGGAAAGATAAACTGCCAGAAGTCCGACAAGAAACCTTGTGTCCGGCGGAAAGTCCAGGAGTATGAACGTCAGCAGAACCGGCGGAAGGGTGAGGATTGCCGTAAACAGAGTGCTTCTCCGCAGGCAAACCGAAAATGAGAGCAGAAATGTGAGCAATACGCCGGCAACGGCCAAAAAGAGCGTCAGATAATAAACATGCTCCTCAGCGCCGTCAAATAAAACCGGTACGTCAAGCCAGTTATTAAACTCACTTGAAATAGAAAATGCAGCCCACTTTCCTCCTTCAGCTATCTCTGTCCGCATCCATAATACCGCGGCGAGAACCGGCGGAGTCAGCGTCAATATCCCTTTTACGCGCAAACGGGTCGCGAGGGCAGTAAGTAATAAAGCGAAAACCAGCCAGACGCCAAACAGGCGCCATATATCCACCGGGAATGAAAACGCGGTTATAAGCGCGCCCATAGTACAAAAGGCTGCGGCAAGTACAAAAATGAAACCACCGCAAAACCTGACCAAATAAGCGTTTTTCTCGATTTTCACTTACAACTCTCTACTTTCAAATAAAAACTCTCAGTTCTTAACCCTCAACTCTTAACTCTCAGCTCTCATCTGCCGGCCGCGATGCTCCGCCGCACTCTCGCCGTCCACGCGAAACACCCATGAAAACCGGGATGGCAGCGAAGGGTGTGCAAGGGGCTGAGGCGCCTTTTCATCCAACATTCGTAAAAGATAATCAACCAAATCCACTTCCCGGGTTATATGCTCGACCGGGCCTTCTTCACCGAGCCTCACAAAGTAGTGCAAACCCCGCTTAAGCAAATATTCCGAAACCCACCACAAGCGGCCCAGAATAATATCCCGCTCCCGCACGCCTCTCCAAACCTCAACATGGATAAGACGGCTGTGCGGGGTTGGTATCAGCGGCTCGCGGACGATAAGTGCGTCATATTTCGCAGAGAGCTTCCAGTGAACGCTTTTCAGCGGATCGCCCTGTCGGAACGGGCGCAAGTCATGATCCTCAGAAAATGTGCCGCTCTGCTCCGGCCGCAAAACCGCGACGCGCGGCAATTGAACAGCGCGCGGAGGTATCTGCGGCGGTGGCAACACAAGAACGCCGGCCCTGCTTTCCGCAGCGACCGGTAGGGAAAATAATCCCAATAAACTCGTTGCCCAAAATCGATTCAGGTCAAACGCAGTGAAACCGCTGCGAGATGTGTCGATCGCCATTTCATACCGTGCGCCGTGATCCGCATAGCATCTCATGCGGCGCCACCGTGTTCCTTCTTCGCCGGTCTCGCGCAGACGGATCTTTAGCCTGCCTACGGGAAGCGGCCTTTTTCGCAGCGTAGTAACAGCCAGCGCCCCGTCCGCGCCCTGCTTTAGCATTTTTGGCGATGTAATTAAAATGCGCCAACTAAACATCCCCGGCAGGCTGCAAATCAAATCAAACGGTATCAGCAGCAGAACCAGAACCAGAAGATACCATGAAAACCATCGGGGATAAAGAGTATAGAAAACAAGCGCGCTGATCAGCAGCAATTGGTATAATAAACGATGCTTACCCATAAACCAGCACTAACTAATCCGGGGGGTTTGAACGGAGCGCAGTATGTCGTTGAGAATTTTTTCGGCTGCCGCGTTTTCTTTTTCGATCTCAGCCCGCAGAATTAGTCTGTGTGCGAGCGTGTCTGTAAACAGAGGGTGGATGTCCTTTGGAACAACATAATCCCGCCCTTGCAGATAGGCTACAGCCTTTGAAATTCCGGTGAGGGCAATAGAAGCGCGAGGGCTTGCGCCCAGGAGGACGCCGGAGTGCCGGCGGGTTTCTGTGACCAAGTTTACTATATAGCTGAGAATTGCGGGATCTACATGAATCCGATCCACTTCCTCGCGCATAAGCTCAAGGTCGCCGCTCACAAGCACAGACTCGACAAGATCGAGAAGGTTTTTCCCCTGTCTGCGTTTGAGCAAATCCAGCTCATCTTCACGCTCCGGATACCCCAAAGATAAGCGTACCATAAACCGATCCATCTGGGAATCCGGCAGAAGCTGCGTACCTACAGCGCCTACCGGGTTTTGCGTGGCGATGACAATAAATGGCTGCGGGATGGCGTGGGAGACGCCGTCTACCGTCACCTGCCCTTCCTCCATTGACTCTAACAGCGCCGACTGCGCGCGGCTGGTGGCTCGGTTTAGCTCATCCGCCAGAAACAGATTGCACATTACGGCGCCCGGTGAGTATTCCATTTTTCCGGTATCCTTGTCAAATATTGAAAACCCCACAACATCTGACGGCAGCACGTCAGGGTTAAACTGCACACGGCTGTATTTCAGGTTTAGGGCTTTTGAAAACGCGATAGCCAATGTGGTTTTTCCAACGCCCGGAATATCCTCTAATAGAATATGCCCCCTTGCCAGGACAGCCAGAAACACGCGTAAGATCACTTCGTCCTTGCCAATAATAGCGTTTGAGACAGTTTCCAAAACGCGGCGCCCAGCCATAAACCGCTGATCTTTTGATTCCATACTCATATATTCCCTATCCCGATTCATTGTTATACCTATGATTGTACACTATGATACTGTTTTGTCAATATTTCTCTGATTACATTCGCAACTCCTTATTGTAAAATTAATTTGAAAAACCGGATAAAAAAGCAAAAAGCGCGTGGGGGTTATTGACAAACGCAACGATAACTGATAATAATAGTCAATTACATCTGTGTATAATTAAGAGGGCGGATTTGATGTTTGAGCAGTTTTTTCTGCAGACCGGCAGGAAAATAATTATTACAGGGCATTACGGCAGCGGGAAAACCGAACTCTCCGTGTCCCTCGCAATGCTCTTTGCAGCCCTTCATACCGGCCAAAAGCTTGCTATTGTCGATCTGGACATTGTAAACCCCTATTTTCGCTCCCGTGAGCGGCGGGACATACTTGAAAAAGCGGGCGTCGAAGTATACGGCAGCATATATAAAATGGAAGTTACCGCAGAAATACCCGCTCTGAGCGCAAGCGTCCGCGCTCCGCTTGAAGACAAAAACTGCCGGGTAATAGTCGATGCGGGCGGAAACGACAGCGGCGCGATCGTATTAAATCAGTTTACAAAATACTTTTTGGACGACGATACTACGGCACTGGCAGTCGTCAACGCAAACCGGCCCGAGACCCGTGACCCGGACGGCGCCCTCTCCCATATCGCCGCTATCGAGTCCGCAACCGGGCTTGCGATAACGGGAATAATAAACAACTGCCATCTGCTGCGTGAGACAACCGCCGATACAATAGCAAAAGGGCATGATCTGTGCAAAAAGATTTGTGCGGCTTCGGGCAAAAAACTGCTCGGCGACTGCTATCCCGAGGGCATCGTTGCGCCGGATTCCCTACCTAAGCTTTCTGAAACCCTCATCCCGATGGGCCTTCACATGCGCCCAACATGGCTGGACCGCTAGTGCTGCCACCATCCTTGCGCCTCATCGGTGCGAATTGATGCGTATTGTTAACTACTCAGAACCCCCTCCCGTAATTGCGGGCTTGACCCGCAATCCCCTGCGGATTTCGAGGGGATTGCGGCTCGGAGGCCGCAATGACGAGGCTTGGAAGGTTTATCAGCGGGGTACTGAGCAGTTACGCATATTGTTGAAAATGTAAATTTTTTACTGCTTAATAAAGGAGAATCAAAGTATGGCAAAATTTGAGGTACGTTTCGACGGAGACGTCTGCAAAGGCTGTGGGTTGTGCCGCATTAACTGCCCTAAAGGGATTATTGTGATGAGCTCACACATCAGCAACAGGGGTTACAGTCCTGCGGAGATCACTAATCAGGACGAATGCATCGGCTGTAAGGCCTGCGCGCTTATGTGTCCCGACGGGGCAATAGAAATTTTCAAGGAGGATGCGGCCAAATGAGTGAAAAAGTGCTTATGAAGGGTAACGAGGCATTTGCCGAAGCGGCTATCCGAGGCGGCTGCCGGTATTATTTCGGCTACCCGATAACACCGCAAAACGAAATCCCGGAATTTATGTCCCGCGAACTGCCGAAGCGAGGCGGGCACTTCATTCAAGCTGAGAGCGAAATTGGCGCTATCAACATGGCATACGGCGCCGGCGCATCCGGAGGCAGGGTATTTATCACTTCTTCCTCGCCCGGTATCGCGCTGATGCAGGAAGGGATGAGCTTCCTCTGTTCGGCGGAGGTCCCGACCGTCGTGCTGACAGTTTGCCGCGGCGGACCCGGAATAGGCGGAATACAGCCCAGCCAGGCGGACTATTTTCAAGTAACGCGCGGCGGCGGCAACGGAGACTACAAGATTCCCGTATTCGCGCCGTCCAGTATTCAAGAAGGCGTCGATCTTATCTTTGAGGCAATGGATCTTGCCGACAAATGGCAAAATCCAATAGTGATATACACCGACGGTATTTTAGCCCAGATGATGGAACCGCTTGTGCTTCCGGATCCCATACCTGAAATAAAATACTCTGACATCAAAAAGCTAAAGCCTTGGGCGCTCACAGGTTATGGCGACGACGACTCGAAACGTGTGATCGTCAAATCCCTCCGTCTGCAGCCCGATGAACTGGAAAAGCATGTCGAAAAGCTATTCAAAAAATACGAGATAGCCGAAAAAGAACTCGTCCGCGTCGAGACCATCGGCATTGAGGATGCGGAAATAGTTTTTGTCGCGTTTGGCACAGTCGCCCGTATTACTAAGGAAGCAATAGAGCTTCTGCGTGACCGCGGCATCAAAGCGGGACTCATCCGTCCTATTTCCCTCTGGCCGTTCCCATATGACGCGTTTAAAAATATTACCGATAAGACAAAAGTCGTCATTTCCGCCGAATTGTCAATGGGTCAGCTTATTCAGGACGTTAAAATAGGAATTGGCGACCGCTTGCCGTTAAAACTCATCAGCCGAACGGGCGGAATGATCCCAACATCTCTGGAAGTTGCGGAGCGGGCGGAAAAGATCTTTAAAGAAATCGTAACTACTCACAATCCCCTCCCGTCATTGCGGGCTTGACCCGCAATCCCCTGCGGATTTCGAGGGGATTGCGGCTCGGAGGCCGAAATGACGAGGCTTGGAAGGTTTCAGCAGTGGGGTACTGAGCAGTTACAAGGAATCTAAGTTACCGCGATCGCGACCCCGTCTGCCAACAACTGATTAACCTACAACAATTTTGAAGGAGATTATTATGCAACCTGTATTTACATACACAAAGGGTATGAACCGGGTAGAGACAAACTACTGTCCGGGATGTACCCACGGGATATCGCACAGGCTCATCATGGAGACGCTGGAGGAGATGGGCAAGCTCGGCCATACGATAGGCGTCGGCCCTATCGGATGCAGCGTCCAGGCTCATAAGTTCATGAATGTTGATATGTGCGAGGCTGCACACGGACGCGCCCCTGCTGTCGCTTCCGGAATCCGCCGCGTACACCCCGACAAACTGGTTTTCACATACCAGGGCGACGGCGACCTCGCCTCGATCGGCACCGGCGAAATCATACACGCGGCCGCGCGCGGCGAAAAGATAACAACTTTCTTTGTCAACAACGGTATTTACGGTATGACCGGCGGGCAGATGGCCCCGACTACCCTTGAAGGACAGAAATCAACAACATCCCAGGCCGGGCGCGAAATTGCCCGGGCGGGCGCGCCGATGCGTATATGCGAAATGCTTGCAACGCTGGACTGCGCGGTCTATGTCGAGCGCGTTTCTCTCGACGGCCCTGCCAGTGTCAACAAGGCAAAGAAGGCGGTAAGGCGCGCTTTTGAGGTACAGGAAAAGGGCCTCGGCTTCTCCTTTATCGAGTTTTTGTCCACCTGTCCGACTAACTGGGGCGTGACGCCTGAGGAAGCCATGAAGTGGCTCAAGGAGCGCATGATACCGTATTTCCCTGTAAAAGTATTCAGATCACCGGAAGGAGGGCAGTAATTTGAACACATATAAAATGTTTTTTGCCGGCTCGGGCGGCCAGGGTATTATGCTGGCGGGCCAAATGGTGGCTCAGGCCGCGATGCTGGAAGGTAAATCCGCAACCTATTTCCCGTCATACGGCCCGGAAATGCGCGGCGGTACCGCCAACTGCACCGTAGTAATTTCAGACAAGGACGTCAGTTGCCCGCTTATTTTTGAATCGGATTTTGTCGTAGCCATGAACCTGCCGTCCCTTTTTAAATTCGAGCCTACGCTCAAGCCGGGCGGGATCATGCTGCTTAACAAATCGCTGGTAAGCCAGAACGCAAAACGCAGCGACATTACGGTGGTTGAAGTTCCGGCCAATGAACTGGCTATTGAACTCGGCAATGCCCGCGTCGCTAATGTAGTCATGCTTGGCGCATTTGTGCGCGCGACAAAGGTCGTCTCAGAGGAAACGATTGAAAAAGTCCTTCATGAGACGATTGGCGCGAAAAAAGCCGAATTACACGATATCAACATGAAAGCCTTTACGCTTTTTAAACAATAAGCAATAGTTTATATAGCAAAAGGTTATTGGCAAAGGGAGGCAAGATGAAGTATAGTTTTGATATTCAAAGGACAACGGCGCCTAAAACCAAACCGGATCCCAGCACACTTAAGTTCGGCAAGGAATTTACGGATCATATGTTCATTATGGAGTACAGCGCGGGAAAGGGATGGCATGACGGACGAATAGTGCCATACGGGCCTATAACCCTCGATCCGGCCGCCTCTGTCCTCCACTACGGGCAGGAAATGTTCGAGGGTATGAAGGCGTACCGCACGCCCGGCGGACGGGTTCAGTTGTTTCGGCCCTACAGGAACGCCGAGAGGGCGCGCGTTTCGAATGAGCGTATGTGTATGCCGGATATTGAACCGGAGCTTTTTGTCGGCGCTATAAAGGCGCTTGTTGACATAGATCGCGGCTGGATTCCTGAAAAGCCCGGCACAAGCCTGTATATCCGCCCGTTTGTTTTCGCGGACGACCCTTTTCTGGGCGTTGCACCGGCAAGCCATTACATGTTCTTGATAATCTGCTCGCCTGTCGGCCCGTATTACGATACGCCGGGCGGCGGGCTTGCCCCAACCAGCATTTTCGTTGAGGATGAATACGTCCGGGCCGCCGTCGGCGGAACCGGTTTTGCCAAGGTCGGCGGCAACTACGGAGGCTCTCTGAAGGCTCAGATGAAAGCTAAGAATATGGGCTGTGAACAAGTGCTTTGGCTCGACGCTGTTGAGCATAGCTTTATCGAGGAGATAGGCACGTCCAATGCGTTTTTTGTGGTGGGCGACGAAATCGTAACAGCGCCTCTTTCTGGTACAATTTTGCCCGGCGTAACGCGGGCTTCCGTTATTGAACTGCTGAAAAAGTGGGGCATGAACATTACCGAGCGCCCCCTTAGAATAGGCGAAGTTGTTCAAGCGGCAAATGAAGGCCGGCTCAAGGAAGCCTTTGCCACAGGAACGGCGGCTGTCATTTCCCCGGTTGGCAAGCTTGTTTTCAAGGACAGCAGCCTTACTATCGGCAGCGGCGGCGTCGGCGAGCTTGCGCAAAAACTCTATGACACGCTTTATGGCATTCAGACCGGCTCTCTCGCCGACGACATGGACTGGACTGTTGAAGTGTAGAAACTAGAAAAGGAATGACAAACATGGTCGATATACAAATAACTGATATGTCCCTGCGTGAATCAGAGCAGGTCTATGCTGCGCGCATGAGCTTTAAGGAAAAACTTGAGACGGCAAAATTGCTGGAAAAGCTTCGTATCGACGTTGTCGAAACGGCGCAGCTGGGCGACTCCCCCGCTGACGCGGCTTTTATCAGGACTCTCGCCTCAACCCTTGAATACAGCTCCGTGTGCGTACCGATCATGCTTCTTGACAAGGAAATCGTTGACAGGACATGGGACGCGCTTTCAAAAGCAAAAAAACCGCGCCTGAACGTCGCCGTTCCGACTTCTACGGTACAAATGGAATACAGACGCCAGATGAAGGCCGAAGTCCTGCTTCCCCTCGTCGGTGAAGTCACCGCATACTGCGCGAGCCTGTGCCCGGACGTTGAGTTCACCGCCATAGACGCGGTACGGAGCGAACCTGAATTTCTTGCCTCCGTGCTGAAGGCCGCGATCGCCGCCGGCGCAAAAACCGTGACGCTGTGCGATTCCGTCGGCGAGCTGCTGCCGGAAGAACTCGCAGAGTTCGTTTCGTCCGTTTACGCACTGGCTCCGGAGCTTAGCGGCGTTACGCTTTCCCTTCATTGCAGGGATAACCTCGGGCTGGCTTCCGCGGCGGCGTTGGCAGGTATCAATTCCGGCGCGCGTATGATAAAAGCGTCGTCCGGCGGCAAGTCCGGCACGCTCCCTCTCGAGCAGTTTTTAAACGTCATAAAAGTACGCGGTGAAACCTTGGGCGTTTCATATAATATCAACGATACCGCACTCCAGCGCACATGCGCCCAACTCGCGGCGCTTGCGGGCGTGGGAGCGGCGGTCCTTGAAACGGAAGAAGGCTCTGAAATCAGAACCGGCGAAGGTCAGCTTCCGGCTGACGCTGATATCGGGGCGCTACGCAGCCACATCGAAATGCTTGGTTACGAGGTGTCTGAGGACGATCTTGAACGCATTTTCGTGCAGTTTCAGGATATCGCACGCAATAAAATGGTCGTTGACCGCGATATTGAGGCGCTTATCGCAGAAACAGCCGGACAGGCGGCGGCAACATATCAGCTCCGCAACTATGTGATAAACAGCGGCAGCGCAATCACAGCCACAGCCTATCTCGAATTCACTAAGGACGGCGCTCCTCAAAAATCCCTTTCTTTTGGCGACGGCCCGATAGACGCCGCCTTTAAGGCCGCAGAACAAGTGCTGGGCGACCATTACGAACTGGAAGAATTTCAAATCCGGGCTGTCACCGGGGGCCGTGAGGCCACAGGCGACGCGCTAGTCAAGCTGCGCCACGGCGGAAAACTGTACTCAGGGCGCGGCGTATCGACGGATATAGTCGGCGCCAGCATACGCGCATACCTCAGCGCGGTGAACAAGATAGTTTTTGAAGAGAGGGCGCAGTGATGAAACTGTCATATAAATCAATTGCCTGGCCGCAGCTCACATGGAGCGAGCATTGTAATCTGGCCGAAAAGATGGAGCTGGACGGTATAGAGCTGTATTATTCTCCGCTTGAGGCGTCAACTCTTGTTGACGACGCTCAGGAAAGACAGCGGTTTTTACGCCGGCTAAGTGAGAAAATGCTTGAAGCGCCGTGCATAACTGTTGATGTTTCCGGAGGCCCGGATACGCTGGAACCCGCTCTGAAGGACGCGGCTGACTGCATTGAGCTTGCAAAGCTGCTGCGCGCCCCTTATGTCTGCCTTGATATGGATTTTAAGACAGACGAAGACGAGGCGCGGCTCATATCGCTGATCGGCATACTTCTTCCTAAAGCGGAAGCTGAGCATATTGCGCTGATTGTTGAGACAAAGGACCTTTACGCCGACTCAAGCCGGCTTTGCGGCGTACTTGACCGCTTTGCAAGCGACTGCCTTGCCGCGCTATGGAACCTTCACAATACATACAGGTACGGCGGAGAATCGGCCGACAGTACGATAAGCAACCTCGGCGCCTATGTCAAGCTCGTGCATGTATGCGACTCATTTATGTCCGGCGATGCTGTCATACGCTGCATGACCGGCGACGGCGACGTGCCGTTGCGTGAGATGCTGCTGGCGCTTCGCTCCATAGACTACAAAGGCCACCTCACTTTGGACATGACCGGCGACAACTCCGGCCTGGACGATCACGACGTCATACTCCCCCACTATGTCAATGCGATCGGCCGCATTGCAAGCAACCGGGCAAGGTCTGAAAAATACTATGACAACATGCGCAAAACCGGAAAATACATCTGGCCAAAGGATGAGCTTTTGGATATCACCTTTTCACAGATGCTCGACCGCGTCACGGAAGAATTCCCCGACCAGTACGCCTTCCGCTATACGACGCTTGACTACACCCGTACATATGCGGAGTTCCGCGACGACATTGACGCTTTCGCCCGCAGCCTTATCGCCCTTGGCGTCAAGCCGGGTGACAAGGTCGCCATATGGGCTACCAATGTGCCCCATTGGTTTATGACGTTCTGGGCCTCCGTCAGGATAGGCGCGGTGCTGGTAACGATGAACACGGCCTATAAGATTCGCGAGGCGGAGTACCTGCTGCGCCAGGCGGACGTCCACACTTTGGTCATGATCGACGGATACAGGGACTCCGATTACGTTCAGGTCATAAAGACGCTCTGCCCTGAGCTCGAGTATTCGTCGCCCTCAAAGCCGCTCCACTGCAAGCGTCTGCCGTTTTTGCGTCGAATTATCAACGTGACGTCAAGACAAAAAGGGTGCCTGAGCTGGGACGAAGCGCTGGAAGCGGGCGCCCGCGTACCCGTCGAGGAAGTATACCGCCTTGCCGCTCAGACTCGCCCCAACGACGTCTGCAACATGCAGTACACATCAGGCACTACAGGCTTTCCAAAAGGCGTCATGCTCACGCATTATAACATTATCAACAACGGCAAATGCATCGGCGACCGCATGGATCTCTCCACAGCCGACCGTTTCCTGATACATGTGCCGATGTTCCATTGCTTCGGTATGGTTTTGTCTATGACGTCGTCCATGACACATGGCTCGACTATGTCACCTTTGCCGTATTTTTCCCCGAAAGCGGCGCTGGCATGCGTAAAGCAGGAACGTATAACAGCCTGCAACGGCGTTCCTACCATGTTTATCGCCATGCTTGAACACCCGGACTTCAACCCGGACGACTTCACACACATGAGAACCGGCATTATGGCCGGAAGCCCCTGCCCTATTTCCGTCATGAAGGACGTTATGGAGCAAATGAACATGTCGGAAATAACTATCGTTTTCGGCCAGACGGAAAGCTCGCCCGGCTGTACGATGAGTTCGACAGACGACCCGATTGACGTCCGTGTGGGAACGGTTGGAAGGGCTTTGCCGGGCGTGGAATGCAAGGTCGTAGACCCCGAAACATATGAAGAAATGCCGGATAATGAAAACGGCGAGTTTGTTGCACGCGGGTACAACCTCATGAAGGGTTATTACAAAATGCCCGAGGCCACCGCCTCGGCAATAGACGCAGACGGCTGGCTTCACACCGGGGATCTCGCCTGCCGCACTCCGGATGGCAACTTCCGCATCACCGGCAGACTCAGGGATATGATTATCAGGGGCGGTGAAAACATATACCCGAAAGAGATCGAGGAATTCCTGTACACCCACCCGAAGGTGAGGGACGTTCAGGTAATTGGCGTACCGTCGGAGCAATACGGTGAGGAGATCATGGCCTGCATCATCATGAAAGATAGCGAGGAAATGACTGAAAAAGACGTCAAAGACTTCGTACACGCCAATATGGCAAAACACAAAGTCCCAAGCTATGTCGATTTCGTGGACGAGTTCCCGATGAACGCCGCCGGCAAGATCCTGAAATACAAAATGCGCGAGGACGCAGTGGAGAAACTTGGCCTGCAAAAAGCCGCAGCAATAGAAACTGCCTAATCTTTAATTGTTTATGAAAGAACTCATAAATTGGGTTATTCTCGCTTCTATTGCCGTTGGCATTGTTCGTCCGCTGAACTTCACAAACAATGAGGGCGCGCTTCCGTACTATTTGGATGCTAACAGCGCCCGGTATGAAGCTTTTCAGGAACGAAACCCGGATATGCCCTTTGAGAGGGTGGTCGCGCTTGTAAACGCTAATGCCGACGCGGGATTTTATAATGAGATTGAGATCGTCCATAATCCTACGGACGTAAGTGTATTGCTGAATCAAAACTTCGTTTTGCCCCCTGGCTTTGAGCCTGACGACCTTGAGCCTATTGGGGGCGGCAAACTGCTGCGCAGCGAGGCTGCGGCCGCTTTTATTGAAATGAGGGACGCCGCAACTCAGGCGGGGCTAAACTTGGTCGTCGCATCGTCTTATCGCACCCACGGCTCTCAGGCCGCTTCATATAACCTGATATTGGAAGGGTACGGCAGGGAGTCCGCCGACAGGAATGTAGCGAGGCCCGGACACTCAGAGCATCAGTTGGGCTTGGCTATTGACGTATTTCACAGGCAAATATCCGGAGCGATGACTTCCGCGCGTTTTCAAGATACGAGAGAATATGCCTGGCTTCTGGAAAACGGGCATATGTTTGGCTTTATACTACGCTATCCGAGAGAAATGAGGGATATACTCGGCTACGTATACGAGCCTTGGCATTGGCGGTACGTCGGTGTTGAGATCGCGACATACATGCATAACGAAGAAATAGCAACCTTTGAGGAGTACTACGGCATGGTGCTGGCGCCTGCGGTGCAGGCGCTTGTCAACCACCTGTCGAGCCAAAGCCCCCTTCGCCGCGCGGCGTTACGCTGAGCTGCTCGCATATTACCGGCTCGGGCAATTCGCATTTTGTTATGACCATCTGCGCAATTCTGTCGCCGTCGCTAACGGTAAATGGCTTATCCGACATATTCCTGAGTCCGACAATGATTTCGCCTCTGTAATCGGAATCTATGACGCCTACGCAGTTTGCCGGTATTATCCCGTGCTTTATCCCCAGTCCGCTGCGGGCGTAGATAAACGCCGCATATCCCGTTTCAAGGGCAATAGCGATTCCGGAGCCGATAATGCCCGTTTCACCCGGCTCGACGACAACCTTTTCATCCAGGCAGGCCGCAATGTCAAACCCGACGCTCCCGCCGGTCAATCTCTCAGGCGGCTTCGCGCCCGGCCTCAGTAATTTGATTTCTAACTTTTGCATAACCCCTCGCTCTCGGCTCCTCATTGAGAATACTGTATTATAATTGGTCTATCCCTGCCGCTCGACTCGGTGATCCGACCATCATGCAGCAGGGATAGTTTTATTAGAAACGCTATATGTTGATATTAGCATATTTTTTCTACTGAAATGTGTATATTGATTGAATTTTTTGTTAAATTCATACTAATATCTATTAACTATATATTAATAATTCATTACATATCGCCAACCATTTGTTACATAACACGCAGTTGGAAAAGAAAGGACTGAACGAGAATATGCCGGTGGCAGAGTATATTAGCAACGGGGTATCTTTAGCGTCCGGTAAGCCTTCACCGGCGCAAATCAGCAACCCTTCGGAAGGCCGGGAAAAGACGATGGCCTACAGAATCTTGCGTGCTCATGACATCAGCCGCGACGCGGCAAAAATGCGCCTGAGATTTGACGCCCTCATTTCCCATGACATCACATACGTCGGAATAATACAAACGGCGCGGGCCTCCGGCATGACTGAGTTCCCGCTGCCATACGCGCTCACAAACTGCCATAACAGCCTGTGCGCCGTCGGCGGCACAATCAACGAGGACGATCATGCATTCGGCCTGTCCGCCGCGAAAAGGTACGGCGGCATATACGTCCCCGCAAATCAAGCGGTAATTCATCAATACGCCCGTGAAAAGCTTGCGGGCTGCGGAAAAATGGTCCTCGGCTCAGACTCCCATACGCGTTACGGCTGCTATGGGACGCTTGGCTTCGGCGAAGGCGGCGGCGAGCTTGCAAAGCAGCTTTTGAAAAACACATACGACGTCGATCCTCCGCAAGTCACTCTCATTTGGCTCGAAGGCGCGCCGCCCCGCGGCACAGGTCCGCACGACGCGGCGCTCACCCTTATAAAAGAGACCTTCCCCGGCGGCAAGGTCAAAAATCAAATTCTGGAATTTGCCGGTCCGGGCCTCGCCTCGCTTTCGATGGACTTCCGTGCCGGAATCGACGTTATGACTACCGAGACAAGCTGCCTTTCCTCAATTTGGGAAACAGACGATTTTGTTCGCGCGTTTTATGAAAATGTCGGCAGGGCGGATCAGTACAAGAAACTGTCTGCCGAGGACGGGGCGTGGTACGACGCAATGGTAAAGCTCAACCTGTCGGAGCTGAAGTCCATGATTGCGCTGCCTTTCCATCCGTCAAAAGTCTTTGCGATAAATGACCTTCAGCTTGACCCCAAGCGAATACTAAAAGAGGCGCAGGAAGAATGCAACAATGAGCTTAGCGGGCAGGTCACACTTGACCTTTTGCGCTGCATCAACGAGCTTGGCGAGGTTACTTGCGAGCAGGGCGTCATCGTCGGCTGCGCCGGCGGCATGTATGAAAACATTTCTGAGGCTGCTGACATTTTGCGCGGCAAATCCATTGGCGACGGGTATTTTGATTTGTCGGTGTATCCGTCCTCATCGCCGGTAACCCTTGCCATAATGCGCGACGGCATTGCGGAGACGCTAATCGAATCCGGCGCTGTAATAAAACCCGCGTTCTGCGGCCCTTGCTTCGGGGCGGGCGATACCCCGGCAAATAATACTCTTTCTATCCGTCACGCTACGCGCAATTTTGCAAACCGCGAGGGGTCAAAGCCTGCCGGCGGCCAGATTTCCTCCGTTGCGCTGATGGACGCGCGCTCGATAGCGGCGACGGCGGCAAATGGCGGCATTCTGACTGCAGCGACCGATATCGATTATGAGATAACTCCACGGGAATACACATATAACGGCGGCGTCTATGAAAATCGCTGCTATGACGGCTTTGGCAGACCCGATCCGTCGTCCCCGCTCAGGCTTGGACCTAATATCACTGACTGGCCGGCATTCCCCAAACTGGAAGAAAACATGCTTATCAGGCTATGCGCCGTCATACGTGACGAAGTCACAACCACCGACGAGTTAATCCCGTCGGGCGAGGCGTCGTCATACCGTTCAAATCCAATCGCGCTTTCTGAATTTACGCTGTCCCGCAGGGCGCCTCAATATGTTTCCGCAAGCAAAGCGGCGCGCGCCCTCGAACAGGCACGGCGCGAAGGACAGTCCGCAGATGAAGCCGCCGAGGTTTTGAAAACTGTTGGCGGGGATATTGCCGAAACATTGATCGGCTCCTGCTTGTTCGCGAAAAAGCCGGGCGACGGAAGCGCAAGAGAACAGGCGGCATCGTGCCAGAAAGTGCTTGGCGGCCTTGCGAATATCTGCTATGAGTACGCGACTAAGCGTTACCGCTCAAACTGCGTCAACTGGGGTATCGTGCCATTTACCATAAGCGAAAACGAACCCTTTGACTATCGCGAGGGCGACTGGATTTACGTTCCCGGCATACGCGGCGCGATACTAAGCGGGCAGGAAACTATCCCGGCGAAGGTAATAACCGGCAGCGGCGCGCATGACCTCACGCTTCATTGCACCGGACTGAGCGACGACGAGCGCCTTATCCTGACGGAAGGGTGCCTTATAAACTACTATGCGCGTTAAAGTTTTTTCTGAATATTCCGATAAAATACTATAGACGCAAAGGCATGATGCGGTGCGTTATATTAAAAAATGGAGGGATCCGAAAATGGGAACGAATATTGGTAATGTTGGCGGTGTGAACGGATATCACAATCCGTATGCGAATGCCGCGAAAGCCGGCAAGGATGGCGGCGTTAATAAGGCTTTGCTTGAGGCGATACTCGAATCTCCAACCGATACCTACACCCCGAACATTGAAATCGCGGCAGACCCATCGGCAATCGAAAGATTGTGGAAGGAAACAAACCATGTGGCCGATGCGATACGTACGCTGGTGCAGTCAATGCTCGGCAGCAAGGAAGCGTCCGGGCAGGGTTTCTGGGCAAAAAGAGCGCAAGGCGGCTTCAAAATCAGCGAGGCGGACAGAGCGCATGCTCAGGAGTTGATAAGCGAAGACGGATTTTTTGGCGTCAAGAAAACCACTGAACGGATTATGGAGTTTGCCAAAGCCCTTGTTGGCGAGAACGCCAGCGAGGAACAAATAGAGAATATGCGCGACGCCGTTCAAAAAGGTTTCGACGAAGTAGCTAAGATATTCGGCGGTTTCGATAATCTCCCCGAAGTCAGCAGAGATACCTACGATGCGATCATGAACGCCTTTGACGAGTGGCTTGGTAAAGCGGAAGCTGCGTAGATAGCATTATTATTCTTGCGGCCGAAAGCATTTTCAGTTTATTGTTTGTCTTTTACCACCCGGTTTCTTTGAAAGAAGCCGGGTCTTTCTATGCAAAAAGTTACAAAATGTAGAATGAAATAGTTACAAAACATGGTTTATTTGTCATTGAAAAGAATATATTATGTTTTACCAAAAGGGGGTCTGTGTTATGCATGACTTAATGAGCAAGCTTGGATTCGGTTACATGCGTCTGCCAAAGAAGGCCGGCGGATTCGATATGGAGCAAATAAACAAAATGGTTGACGCCTTTCTCGACAGCGGCGGTGTTTATTTTGACACGGCATTCGTCTATCAAGGCTCCGAGGCCGCAATGCGTGACTCTCTGGTTAGCCGTTATCCGCGTGAAAGCTTCAAAATCGCCTCAAAGTTCAACCTTCGCCATATAAAACCTTCCGATAAGATAGACGCGCAATTCATTACCTCATGCGAAAGGCTCGGCGTCGAATACATCGATTCATATATGCTGCACGGCATAAACGCCGCGATATCGAAAAAGGGCGAGGAGATTGGCGCCTGGGATTATATCAAAGATTTAAAGGCAAAGAACCTTGTCAGGCAAATAGGCTTTTCATTGCACGCTCCTCCCAAGGATCTTGAAGAAATTCTTTCAAAACACCCGGAGGTCGACTTTGCTCAGTTGCAGATAAATTATCTTGACTGGGAAAACCCAAAAGTCCAGTCCCGCCGTCTGTATGAGACCGCACGGAAATTTGACGTGCCGATCATCATAATGGAGCCTGTGAAAGGCGGGTTGCTGGCAAGTGAAGACTCCCCCATCGCTGAGTTTTTGCACAAAGAAAACCCGAACGCTTCAATCGCGTCCCTTGCTCTGCGTTTCGCCGCCCAGCTTGAAGGAGTCGCTATGACGCTCAGCGGTATGAGCGCATTTGATCAATTGTCTGACAATATTAAAACCTTTAAGGATTTCAAGCCGCTGTCGGAAGCTGAGCGCGCGATGGCGGAAAAGGCAGTTGAGTTAATAAACGCCGAGCCGCGCGTCGCCTGCACCGGCTGCGGTTATTGCGCCGGTGACTGCCCGGCGAAAATCATGATCCCGAACATGATCGACACATACAATAATTACCTGATATACAAAACTACAAACAACGTAGAGCATCCATACAGGCTTTGGGCCTCAAACGGCGGAAAGGCCGGTGACTGTACAAAATGCGGGCTATGCGAAGATATTTGTCCCCAGGATATCATTGTCACGGAAGTCCTCGAGAAACTGTCCGCTTTGTTCGATTGATAAGGAGTAATCATGCCAAAAATTAAACTTATGCCTCCCGAAGAGGTCGAGAGGATGTTTAACCGCTTAAATGAGCTTACGCTGGACACAACAGGTATCAAGCGGAAGTTCCTAAGCTGCCCGTACGGCGAGAACCCCAGCCAAACGCTGGATATCTACCTGCCAAACAATGGTAACGGCCCTTTTCCGATAGTCTTTTTCGCCCACGGTGGCGCCTGGGCTGTGGGAAGTAAAAGCGATACGCAGGTCGTCCCTTTCATTGGCGGCGTATCGCGTGGTTATGCCGTTATAAGCCTTGACTACAGGCTGCTCCCCAATATCCGTTATCCCGACAACCTTTTCGATATTAGGGCGGCTCTCCGGTGGGTCGCGAAAAATGCGGAGACATATCTGCTCGACCCGACGCGCACCGCGCTGACCGGAGCTTCCGCAGGGGCGCATCTTGTCATGATGGCCGCATTTACGCAGGGCCAGCCCGCATTCGACGACGATCCTCTTGCCCCGACCTGCCGGGTGCTCGCCGTTATTAACCAGTTTGGGCCGACTGATTTTATAAAGGTACATACCCACTACGACGAGTCCGGGTTCATGCGCGCACAGCCGCCGGGCGCCCCCAGCGCTTTCGACACTTTGTTGGGATGCAAGGCGGAGCTTATACCAAATCTTCTCCGCTTCGCCAGCCCAATCGACAGTGTACACCCCAACATTCCGCCGGTGCTGATCCAGCACGGAAAGTACGACCCGATCATCCCTTACCAGCAGGCGGTTGAATTATATGAGAAGATCATTTCTGTTGCCGGCGCCGGCATGGCTGAGCTGGATTTGAGCGACGAATTCCTGCACGCCGACCCCGGATACGCCGCCCCCGCCAGCGTTGATCGGATATTCAAGTTCCTCGACAAGCATCTAATCTAAGGGCGTGTTCGATAATCGTCAACATGCCAAATGCGGGCACTTTCACGCCCTAGAAATCCATCAATGCGCGGATTTGTTTTTCTTCATCTATCCCCGGGTATACCTCTTTTAGCTTCAGCCCTTTATCGGTCAGCTCAAATACGCAGCGTTCCGTGACGTACAGCACTCTCTGCCCGCGCTTTACCGCATTTTCGGACGCAAAGCTGATAGCGGAAATCTCTCTTTTGAACTTTTTGACCGTCCCTTCCCTTTTGATTATTACTTTGCCGCCATCCAGATCTGTTTCAAGCCCTTTTGCCATAAAACTCAGGCAAAACACAATCGTATTGGTAGAATGCGTAATATTGGCAAAGCCCCCGATACCGGAGTATGCCCCGCCCAGCTTATGGGCGTTCACGTTACCGTGCATGTCAACTTCAAGCCCGCCCAAAAAGCATATGTCCAAACCTCCGCCGTCATAATAATCAAACTGCGTTGCCATATCGCAAATCATGTCAGCCCCGATAGTTGCCCCGAAAGCCAGCCCCGGCGCCGGAAGTCCGCCGACGCCGCCTGCCTCAACGGTAATGTGTACGTCTTTGAGTATCCCCAGCTTTGAAGCGTACTTCCCTACCGTATCCGGGATGCCTATGCCAATGTTGACAATCTGCCCCGGGCGAAGCTCCCGGGCTGCTCGCTCGCCTATTATATCCGCCGTCATATCGCCCGGTTGGCTGCTTCGCCCGGTCCTTTTTGTTTTCACGGCCAGCTTCCTGATATAGTAGTCCATATGCGACGCCGGAACGTGTACATCCCCGGACAAGGCCGGATTATATTCCATCGCTTCATTTGCGCCGTCGCAAACGACCACCGCGTCAACAAGCACTCCCGGAACAATCACATTGCGCGGGCGCGCAAATTCGTGGCTCACCCGCTCCACTTCGACGATAACTTTTCCCCCGTTGCGCTTTGCCGCCTGTGCCGTCGCGAGCGCGTCTACGGTCAGGCACTCTTTTTCAAAGGATATATTGCCGTTTGGATCCACCGTCGTGCCCTTGATAAAGGCAACGTCGATTTTAGGCGTGTGCATCAGCAAGTATTCCCTGCCCTCGACATTGACAACCTTCACCAGTTCTTTTTTCGACGTCGCGTTGAGCGCGTAGGTATCCACACGGGGATCACAGTATATCCCAAGTCCGACCTCGGTCAATATCCAGTCCTTGCCTGCCGCCGCAGCGCGTATCGTGTGTGACAGTGCGCCCAGCGGAAGGCAATATGCTTCAATTTCGCCCGCCAGCGCCTTCCTGGCGGCGACCGGCATGCTTCCGTAATGTCCGGCGACGACCTCTTTGACAGCCCCGGCGGCAATATATGGCTCGGCATATCTCTTTTCATCCCAGACGCCAAATCCCGCAGCGCAAAACAGCCGCAGGTTTTTTGGCGAGCCTGTTTCGATAAACCGCTCGTACAGCGCCTCGTGCAGGGACTCGGGATTTGACCATGCCAAAAACGAATTGATGGCGATACAGTCGCCGTCTTTGATTAAATCCGCTGCCTCACGGGCTGAGATTATCATAAACATAAGTGGACCTCCTGAAATTTTGTTTATTTTATCACATTTTACAACTTTGGTGGAATATTTTTAAGGATAATCTATTTATTGATTCATTTGCAGCGAAAGGCGGCAGGCTAAATGGGAAAATCACTGGTATTAGCGGAAAAACCGTCAGTGGCGCGGGAGTTGGCAAAGGTACTGGGGTGCAGACAAAACGGCGAGGGTTGTATAAGCGGCGATAAGTACATTGTTACATGGGCTTTGGGGCATTTAGTCACCCTTGCCGACCCGGAAATTTATAATAAAGAGTACAAAACCTGGAGTCTTGAGTACCTGCCCATGCTGCCTCAGAAAATGCAGCTGGTTGTTATTAAGGAGACGTCAAGGCAGTATAATATTGTCCAAAACCTCCTTCGCCGCTCAGATGTGGAAAATATTATCATAGCCACAGACTCCGGGCGCGAAGGTGAACTTGTGGCCCGGTGGATTCTGTTAAAGGCGGGCTGCAAAAAACCCATAAGGCGCCTTTGGATATCCTCCCAGACCGAAAAAGCGGTGCGGGAAGGCTTTAATAACCTAAAGCCCGGCGATGAGTATTACAACCTGTTCCTTTCCGCCCAATCGCGCGCCGAAGCGGATTGGCTGGTTGGGCTGAACATCACCCGCGCATTGACCTGCAAGCATAACGCACAACTCTCGGCAGGGCGCGTACAAACCCCCACTTTGGCAATGATCGTATCCAGAGAACAGGAGATAAAGCGCTTCGTCCCAAAGGAGTATTACACAATAAAGGCTAAGTTTAACGGATTTTCTGCGCTTTGGGCGGATAGCGGCGGCCAATCGCGGATATCCGACCGGGCCGTGTCCGAAGAGGTCCTGAAAAGATGCTCCGGAAAATCAGGCGTCGTCTCCGGGATGAGCAGACAGCATAAACAAAAACCGCCGCCCGCCGCCTATGACCTCACCGAGCTTCAGCGGGACGCAAACCGTAAATACGCCTACTCAGCCAAGCAGACCCTCTCGATCATGCAGTCGCTGTACGAGTACCATAAGCTGCTCACATACCCTCGCACGGATTCTCGATACATTACCGACGACATTGTACCGACCTTGCCGGACCGCCTTCGGGGTATTGCGGTCGGAAGCTACAGGAACCTCGCATTGGCTTTGCTGAAAAGTCGCCCTCTGAGCACACGTCATCTGGTGAACAACAGCAAAGTTGGCGACCATCACGCTATCATACCCACCGAAGAGCCGACCGATCTAAGCGCCCTGACGCCTGAAGAACGGAATGTTTATGATCTTGTCGTCCGCAGGTTTTTGGCTGTACTCTCACCCGCCTTTGAGTACGATGAGATCAAGCTGACCGTAATGATCGGCAAGGAACGTTTTCACGCCAAGGGCAAAACGGTCAAGAACCCCGGATGGAAGCAGGCGTACGGCCATGAACTGCCCGGCGATGATGAAGAAGACCAGGACTCCGACGTCAAGGAACAGATTTTGCCGCAGATATCACAGGGAGACAAGATTGAAGTCATCACGTGCGATATCGAAACCGGTAAGACAAAGCCTCCGGCGCGATATAACGAGGCTACCTTGCTGACCGCGATGGAAAGCCCGGCTGACGCCCGGATGAGCGCCGAACTGCAGGCAATCCTGAAAACCACAAGCGGGCTGGGTACCCCGGCCACCCGCGCCGACATCATTGAAAAACTGTTTTCTACGTTCTATATTGAGCGCAGAGGAAAAGAGATAATTCCAACGTCAAAGGGAATGCAGCTTATCGGCATTGTCCCTGATGAACTGAAGTCCGCTCAGCTCACGGCAAAATGGGAGCAGGAGTTGGCCCTTATCAGCAAGGGCAAGGCAAAGAGCGACGATTTCCTTGCACAGATGCGAGAGTATACGTCGAAACTGGTATCAGAGGTATCCCGCAGCGACGCAAAATATACCCATGACAATATGTCGCGGGAAAAATGCCCTGCCTGCGGGAAACTCTTGCTCGACGTGAACGGTAAAAAGGGCAAGCTGCGCGTCTGTCCCGACCGGGAGTGCGGATACCGCAAAAACGTGTCGATGCAAACCAATGCGCGCTGCCCTAACTGTCACAAGAAGCTAGAAATGCGCGGAGAGGGTGACAAACGCGCTTTCTTCTGCGCATGCGGCCACAGAGAAAAGCTCTCCGACTTTGAAAAACGCCGCACCGAGTCCGGTGCGACAAAAAACGATGTGAAAAATTATCTGGCGTCCCAGGACAGACAGAATAAAAGCATCGGCAATTCCGCGCTGGCCGAGGGGCTGGCAAAATGGAAAGAACTGCACCGGGACGAAGACGGCTGATTGTTATCTGTCGCTGCACTTTATAATATTCGTTTGTTGTAAAATGCGGTTGACAAACCTGCCCTGAACGGATATAATCGACATTGCATTTGCGCGAGTGCTGGAACTGGTAGACAGGCACGTTTGAGGGGCGTGTGTCTAGTGGCGTGCGGGTTCAAGTCCCGCCTCGCGCACCAATTATCGCCGCTATGGCGGCTTAGTATGTGGTGAATAGTGAGTAGTTATAGTGATTGATGCGGACTGCAGGACACTCGTGCGCCATAAGTTGAGTATTTCACTAAGAGCTATTCACTATTCGCCATTTGCTATTCGTTTAGGGCAGGGGACAAAGCGTATGTTCGAGAATACAAAAGACGATTTCCCGAAAGCAAGTCGCTTGGGCAGCGGAGGCGATGCCCTGCAAGCGGACGTTTCGCAACAAGCGGCTAAGCAAGGGCGTTTGGAAAAACTACTTCAAGCAGTAAACCATTCAATCAATGTTTTGCTGCAAGCGGGCGTTGACGAGTTTGAAGATGCCTTGTGGAAAAGCATGGGAATGATGGCGCACGCGGTAGATGCAGATCGGGTGCGTTTGTGGAAAAACCATGTGGAGGATGGGGAGCTGTTTTGTACGCAGCTCTATGAGTGGTCTGAGGGTGCTGAGCCCTCGCAAGGTAGCGCGATAACAATCGATGTGTCGTATAGCGAGAACCTTCCCGGTTGGGAAGAAAAGCTCTCTCGCGGGGAGTGCATAAACAGCATCGTGCGAGATATGTCTGAAAAAGAGCGTGCACGCCTTGAACCGCAGGGGATATTCTCCATCTTGATAGTGCCTGTTTTCCTGCATGGAAAGTTCTGGGGATTTGTAGGTTTTAACGATTGCCATCAGGAGAGGACCTTCACAGAGAATGAGGAATCTATACTGTGGTCCGGCAGTCTTCTTATCACAAACGCGCTACTGCGAAACGAAATGACGCAGGAACTTGCGTCAGCTCTTGAAAAGGCGCAGGCGGCAAGCCATGCCAAGAGCGACTTCCTTTCCAATATGAGCCACGAGATTAGAACTCCCATAAACGCGATTGTAGGCATGACGACAATCGGAAA
>Ga0099364_10003332_pt1 | contig 24924 bp, 25 predicted proteins | sample TergutTh196P3_FD_73070 | JGI IMG/M metagenome (GOLD analysis project Ga0099364, IMG submission 73070) | Microcerotermes parvus P3 segment gut microbial communities from Pointe-Noire, Republic of the Congo - Th196 P3 | ecosystem: Host-associated > Arthropoda: Insects > Digestive system > Gut ...
TGAGTTTCATTTCAGACGTGATAAGTTCGCCCTTTTTTAGCTGGATAAACTCATTTCCAAGTTGAAATTTATGCTCTTTGTGACTTGCCAAAAGGAGCAAATCGACCCACGCTTCATATTTAGAAAAACTTCTTCTTTCAGCATAAAGCCAATGCTCCCGTATCTTGCGATGAATGCTTATCCAACCATTCATGCGAAATCATCACCCCTCCCGCTATAAGCCGTTGTTTTAGACATAGGGAGATTACCCGAATAGCGCCCCTTTCCCACTCGCCAATTCCTCACGTAGCAACGTACAATTGACGTACTGCGTTCGACCGCAACGGATGACGGGAATCTTTCCCTCGGAAATAAGCCGATAGACCGCTTTCTGTGGTAATCCTACCCGCGCCCCGACTTGCCGGGCGGCGCATATATCATCCTTGCGGCAATTCGTTTCCGCTGTCGCCGTTTCCAACATCGGCCTGCCCCTCCTTAATTTTTGATGTTGAGCTTGATATTTTAGCGATTAACTCAAACACTTCGCGCTTTGCTGGTTCGTTCATTTCGCGGCGAAACCTGCGCGTGACCGTCATTTCGCAAACATTCAATGCGTCTGCTATTTGCCACAGTGTTACGCCCGCACACTTCATCTCTGCTCTAACGTCCGCATTGGCTAATGTTGATTTGTGCATATTTCCTCACCTCCTAAAGTTGTTGACAAGTGTTGTTGTTAGATATAAAATAACACTAACGTTGCGGTTGTTAATGTTATTTTACAAACTAACGATAAGTTGTCAACGTTATTATTTTTAACATTAAGGAGTGCGGAAAATGAAAAACGTTAATGAGCGCCCAACATTCGCCTCACGCTTTCGGGAGCTTTGCGGGGTTAAAGAGCAAAGCGAATTGGCTGATATGCTTGACGTAACAAAAAACACATTCAGGCAATGGACGAACGGTAACGCTACGCCGACAATGGAGAAATTGATTAAGCTCTCGGAGTATTTCAATGTTTCAATAGATTATCTAGCCGGAAAGTCACGGACGAAAAGCTCGGATATTGAAACGCAAGCCGCCGCCCTGCGTTATGGGTTAAATGAAGAGGGGTTGCAGAGCCTCGAACGCCTAACCGCAATGGCGCGGCTCCATGAGAAATATCAACGGCTTACGGACAGCATAGTCGGGCTTGAATTAACTCTTAAAGATGCCCAGAACGATACGACAGAGGATTTCATTAAAGGAATTATAGAAGAGAAGAACAAAATACAGACTGAGCGCGACGCTCTTGAAGTTGAAATGCTGGCGGCGGCAGACCCTGGTGAAGGCTACTTCATTCTACCGCAGTGGCAAGCTCCCCTTCTATGTCGGAGAGCATGGCAACGGCTCCATGCAATTGGCACGTTGCTTACGCTTGAAAAAGACGGCCTGTTCCTTGGTGAACAGGCCCTTGATGAAATCGGAGAATACTTCTATATGGGGGACATGGCAGACGGTTTCATTACATATTCAAATGGGACTCCCGAACGCCACCTTACCAAAGAAGAAGTAGCCGACCTCAAACTTGTAGGTGTGCAAAAAAGCCTTGTTAAAGTACGGCAAGCTTTAACCCCTTAATAGGCTTTTATCACTTTTTTCACTGTATTTCTGAGATTGAATAACAAGGGAGGCGTAACAAATGGCGAGCATTACAAAGCGCGGTAAATCGTACTTCATTCAGGTATCTATGCCTGACGGTCAAGGCGGTTATGTCCGCAAGTCAAGTACATACACGCCGCCGCCCGGCTCGACACCGACGCAAGCGAAACGCGGCGCGGATAGATACGCGATTGAGTTTGAGCAAAAATGTAAGGGCCTGCTTTCTTATGACGAAAACATGACTCTTGACGAATTACAAGCATGGTATATGTCCGATATAGCCCCGAACCGCTTAAAAAATCAAACAGCGGACGTAAACACACGTTGTTACAATTTGTACATTAAACCTATACTCGGGCGCTATAAGCTAAAGCAACTCACGCCTGTTGTGCTGGATAGTGCTTTTAAGCAAATACAAGGAAGCGGCGGCGTAAGGGAATATTACACCCTCACGGACATTGACGTGTTAAAAGAAGCGTTACGTGCTGTGAATGGCACATACCGTAAAATGTCGATTGATGGTGTTATCAGCGTTGACAGAATGACGCTTATCACTCGCGGCGGCCGAACATTCAAAGACAAGGCACAAGCGATAGCGGACTACTGCAAGCTTCCGCTCGATAGCCTTTTTACGGCTATTAAACCCGAACCGCTTAACTCAAACACGGTCAAAAAAATACAGCACACGCTTGGCGCATTGCTGTCCACGGCTACGAGAAAGGGTATTATTCGATATAATCCTATGCTAAACACTGAGCCGATAAGGGCAAGCAAACCTGACCGCGTTGTGATGAACATGGAACAGGCGCGGCTATTCCTTACACAGCTTGAAAAGCTGAATAATATCAGCGTTCGCGCCCTACTGTTGACGGCGTTATTTACGGGTATGAGGAGCGGAGAGTTACGAGCTTTGCAATGGACGGACATCGACACACAGCGCGGTTTGATTAATGTGGACAAAAACCTTGACGATATGAACCGTGCAACTACACCAAAAACAAAGTCGAGTGTTCGTATTGTGCAAATAGACTTTCGGCTTGCCGTTTTTCTCGACCATTATCACGGAGAACAGCAAGCATATATAGATGCTATGTGTGGACGGATTGCGGATAACGGTATTGTATTCCCCGCCATTACCACGGGCGAATACATGAACCGCGTTTACCCCAATAGAGTTATAAAGAGTCTTATACGCGATACAGACATACCGCAAGGCTTGCATATCCACAGCCTACGGCATTGCTTCACCTCAATACTGATAAACACAGGCGCGGACGCAAAGAAAGTGCAAGCCGCCCTTGGTCATTCAAGCGTTACAACCACACAGGAAATTTACAGTCATATTTTCGCGGAAACTCTTGCAAAGGGTATGCAGGGCGTGAGTTTCGCTCTCACGGACGGCGATAATATTTTCGGCATTGGGGCACATGAAGAAACACTATAAAGCATCGTGAATTATCACGTATTTGCACCAAATTTGCACCAATCGGCATTTACTTTTGCCATAAATCCGCATTATATCAAGATTTATTGCGTCATAGTGTCTACTTCTGTGAGTTCGACCCGCCGAGAACGCGGAAGTTCTTTGTTAAGATTATCGGCGCATGATGTTGCGCCATGTTGCATTTCATCAGGATTTATACTGTTCGAGTGTTTCGTGATGTGTCACCGCAAGGTAAGCCGCCCTGTCAAGGACTACTCGCAAAAATGAATCATTGAGGTCGGGAACTCCTATCTCCAAGCGTTTCACTGAAACCACCTCCAAAAAACAATCGCCCTATTAAGGCGGTTGAGTTCCCCTTTATTCTATTTATTCGTATGCCGCGACTGCCCTTACGATGAGTTCCACGCGAGATATTTTCATAATTTCGGCTTTGTTTGTTATGGCATCGATCTCGGCCTGTGACAGTTTGATAAGCAACGGTTTATTCCTGTTTGTGTTCGGGTCTTTGTTCCTCCAGCGATTACCGCCGCCCTTGCTTCCGGCACTCGCAGCGTTTTCTGATGTAAATGGCATAGCCACATCCCCTACCTATTTTACTATTCTGTTTTTGTTGTAAAATAGGGGCAAGGTGGAAGGCTCTGCCCCTTTTGGTTTTCTAGGCTCCCTGTGCTTTCGTCGGCTTCGGGGAGCCTGTTTTAATCCTGTGGTTTCGTTTTTTCTGCTTCACTGATTACTTTTTTAATGACTTCTTTTGCCTTTTCTGCCATGCCCTCATCAATGAGGGCTTCGAGTGAGTACAGCAGCGTCAGAAGTTCCAGCCTTGTCATAGCGATTTCCATCCTTTCTACCTCCTGCCCGGTGCGCTCGGGTTGGTTTCCCTTCCATATGCTTATAGTATATCATATAATCTCGGCTTCATTTGCACGACGAATATCAATACCGGCGTCGGCAAGAACTTCTTTCTTTGGCTTACCGATTACCGCTGTCTTGTATTCGGTATCAAAATAACCGCTTAGGTCCCGAATGAATTTACGAGGTTTCACGCTTTTGAATATTGATGGTTTTTTTGATGATCGGAAGCAGAATGATTGCGAATATACCGCCAATCGTGGCGGTGAATATCTGCGGGATCGAATAAATATTTGAAATAACCGCGGCCTGGGGTTCGGGCAAGCCTAAAATTACCGGCACGGCAATTTTTACGATACCGATATATAAAACCAGAAACTTGGCGATTGCGGCAGTGAGCAAAGCCGTGACAAGGGCTGCATATTTGCGGCCCATTTTTTGATTGCCTATTAAATGCCAAAGAATAACAAGAACGATATTCCCCGCCGCGATAAAAGGTATTAAGGCCCAAAACGGGCCGATTCCCAAAAATTTTGACATTGCAGGAGCAATGACGGCTACTGAAATCCCCGAAGCAATACCGCAGGTCATTACGGAAACAATAAGCAAGAAGTTTACGATTGAACCGGTTACAATCATGTTCCCCAACGGCGCGGTCGCCGCCTGCAATACGATCAGCAAGGCTGTAAAAACCGCCGTTCGGGTGATCCAAAGTATCTTTTCTTTGTTATTCATGTTTGTCATCGCATTTTCTCCCAGTAATACGAAAAAAACATACGCCAAGGCCGTTTTTAACAGCTTGGCGTATATCGTATTTACTCCAGGGTAAATGGCGCCCCCGACAGGACTCGAACCTGTGGCCTACTGCTTAGAAGGCAGTTGCTCTATCCATTGAGCTACAGGGGCGAGCCGAAAGCCATCAAACACCGCGTAATAATACCCGATGCTCTCAACGAAATCAATCCTTAAGAACGTATTTTTGATGCCGGCAGAAAAAATATTACACCTTATTGACTTTTTCATATATAGTATATTAGTTTCCGCGGTCCGACGGCCGCGGAAAAAATTTGCCTTCGAGAGCGGCGGCTTGCGAAGATGGGGGTTAGGCATGTTAATTCTGCTCATAATAATATTCGTTTCCTATATAAGCATGGGGCTTCCCGACGCGCTTCTCGGCAGCGCCTGGCCTCTGATGTACAGAAGTCTAGGAACGTCCGAGGCCAACGCCGGGATCATCATGATGATAATAACGGGAAGCATGATATTGGCTTGCCTGTTGAGCGACAGGGTTGTAAAAAAATTGGGCGCCGGACTCGTTGCCTTTGTCAGCGTCCTGCTTACGGGCTCGGCCTTGTGGGGATTTTCATTCTCGGGTTCGTTCGCTGTGTTGTGCCTGCTGGCTGTACCTTTGGGCTTTGGCGGAGGTTCACTCGACGCGTCAATGACGAATTTCGTAGCTTTATATTATAAGGCGAGGCACATGAATTGGCTGCACTGCTTCTGGGGCGTCGGAGCCTCTATTGGGCCGGTCGTCATGTCGTATTGCCTGGGACGTTGGAACTCGTGGCACGCGGCATATCGGACGATTGGCGCCATCCAGCTCACGTTCGCCGCTGTCCTGCTGATTTCTCTGCCACTGTGGGGACGCGCGCGGGGAGGATCTGAAAACGAAAAAAGCGACGAACAAAAGACATTGGGCGTGAGGGATTTTCTAAAAATGCCGGGCGCGAAACCCACGCTTGCCGCCTTTTACTTTTATTGCGCTCTCGAATTGACGGCCGGATTGTGGGGCAGCACTTATTTTGTATTCATACGGGATATCCCTCCAGAGATAGCCGCGAGGTGGATCTCGTTTTTCTATATTGGTATAACTCTCAGCAGGTTTCTATCGGGTTTCCTGACGATTCGGCTGTCGCACGACAAGATTGTGGGGTTGGGGCATGTGATCATCGGCGCGGGTCTATGCGCGATGATGATTTTTAAATCCGGCGTTCCTCTAATGGCGAGCCTGTTTCTCATCGGGCTCGGATGCGGGCCGATTTTTCCGAGCATGATGCACCAGACTCCCGATAACTTCGGCAGAGAACACTCACAGTCGATAGTGGGGGTACAAATGGCCTGCGCGTATGTCGGCTCGATGACCGTGCCTCCGATATTCGGTTTCCTTGGCGCGCGGACGAGCTACGGTATATTCCCGTTTTTTTTGGCGGTCTTTTTGCTGGTGATAGTCGTAATGGCGAGATTGATACGCCGAAGCAAGATCGGATTGGCAGAGGAAGCCGCTGAATAAACAACCTTCGGTTCGGGAGGCGGATGTGATGAAATTATTTTTGATGCGCCACGGCGACGCGGAGAAACGAATAACGGCGGATAAGGATCGGCGATTGACGTCCGCCGGCGAACACGAAGCCGACGCGGGCGGTTTATTTCTGCGCATTTCCTGCGAGAAACCCGACATAATAATGCACAGCTCCAGGCTCCGCAGCAGAATGACGGCGGAGCGGGTTATGGCAGCCGCCCGTTCCGGTGTTCTCGTGCTGCGCGATGATCTGGAGGAGGATTCTTCACCGGAGGATTTTCTGGCGAGCGTGACGTACGAATTCGCGGGAACCGACAGCAGAGTATTGGCCGTGGGACACAACCCATTTATTTCCCGGCTTGGGTCGCTGATGCTCGCAGGTTCCAGCTCCGCTTTGGCAAGTATGGAATTTAAAACAGGCGGGTTGTTAGGCGCTGACAGCGTGGGTTCAGGAAAGTATTGGAGCTTGCGCTTTTTTGCGGCTCCTAAGGTGCTGGCGGGTATATATAAAACATATTCGAATCAGGATTGAAAGTTGTCGCGGTTTTTGTTCGAAAATTGCGAAAATATGCGGTCATTTGGCTGAATATTATCGATTACTTTTTATTTTTGAGCGATCTCACTAAGTTTTTGAAATATGCTGATATCTCTGCGGCGCTGTATGCTGTATCAGCTTGATGTTTGCATAGAATCTCTATCTTTTGAAACGCTTCTTTCGAAATTTCGTGTTCCCAGCGCGACGGTACCTCTATTGATGAAACTGCGCTCATCAAGGTTCTTACATTTTTATTGAGGCTCGCCGCGTAAATTTCCGCAGCTTTGGCTAAGAGTTTTGTCAGGGCGTGTCCGCCGGTATCGGCGTCGCCTATGATATCTGTTTCACAGCCCGACTCAAGCAAGCGGTTGATCTCGTTCTTACATTCCTCACAAAGTTTCGCAGAGGCCGGGGTCTTGAGATATTGGGCGGTTTCTATGATGTACTCCAACGCTTTTACGGTATCACTCCATAGCCTCTCGACATACCGGAACTCCTCCTCCGAGCATTTATGCTTCTCGTTGCGCTGCTCGAAAAGATTGGAGAAATTACCGCTCATACTCTTTACCGACACGGCGAGCAGTTGGGCATAGTCATCAATTACCTTTATAAAAAGGTTGTGTTCGTGAATCGTTACATCATCACGAAGTATCTTCTTGCCTATGATACACCCCTCCTTTTATGCATGAAGCATATCATAAATTATGTATTATTGAGTATCGTTTTAAGAAATAATTACAGCCATGCCGATGCCACATTTATATTGCGGCGATGGCATTGCGCGCTCATGGTATTTTTGCAAATTACTGTAACAGCACAGAAAAAGTGTTTGACCTGTCTTGACATTGAGCAAATTCACTGATATTCTTGAACAAGCAGCGAGCGTAGCACTCGTTAAGCTTGAGTGCTAATAGGAGGATGAACTATAATTACCCCGTACGCGTCAAGAGTTGTGAAGCCCAAGTGGCGGACGTTTTTAGTCAAAGGGGGTGCCGCATGTTGACCGAGAGGCAGTTGGAAGTTCTTCTCTCCGTCGTTCACGAGTTCATCGAGAGCGGAGCGGAGGTGGGTTCGCGGACGCTTTCCAAAAGGTATCTCAGGGACCGCAGCGCGGCCACGATACGGAACGAGATGGCCGACCTGGAGGAGATGGGTTACCTGATGCAGCCCCATACTTCCGCAGGCCGCATTCCCACCACGAGAGCTTACAGGCTCTTTGTGGACAGCGTACTCCAGCGCGTACCGCAGAACGAGCGAGGCGGCGGTTGGATCGACCGCCTAAAGGAGCACAGGGAGGGAATACGCGGCGCGCTGACGCGAGCTTCCGAGCTGCTCTCGAAGTTGTCGAGCTATGTCGGAATGGCGGCGGTCACACAACTTGGGCAGGCTCGCTTGAGCAAAATCGATCTCATACGGGTGGACTCGTCGCACTTTCTGCTGCTCGTGATCCTAGAGGGCGGAGTCATCCACCACAGGATGATAAACGCGCCCTACGATCTCTCACAGGATTCTCTGGAGGACCTTGCTCGGAGAATCAACACCCTGGAGGGGTATCAGTGGAGCGAGGTGCGCGAGATACTGCGAAGCTACATCGCGAGAGAGCTGGGACGCTATGCGGACTCGTGCGAGCGCGCGCTGGCGGAACTCGATAACGTCCTCGCGGGCGAGAGTACGACCATCTACACCGGGTCTTTAGCCAATCTGTTCGACATCCCGGATTTCAAGGACATAGGGCGGTTCCGGGCGCTGTTTTCCATTCTGGAACAGGAGGGCGAGCTTGTTAAGCTTCTCAATCGGTATGGCAAAAAAGATGGAATCGGCGTCATCATAGGAGATGAGAATCAGACGCCTGAACTTGAAAACTGTTCGGTGGTACTCTCAAGTTCGAGTACGGAGGGAACGAGAACCGTTTTGGGCGTAATCGGTCCCAAGCGCATGAATTACGAGCGCGTTATATCCGTACTCGACAGGGTGTTCCGCGATATGGTCGAAATATCCGGGCCGGACGGCGAAGGAGATGTATAGCTTGACCAAGGAAAACGGCAAAGTCGATGATTATGTCAAGAAAGAGGATAGCGGCAATAATGAAGATGATTTGACGCCGCAAACAGCGGAGGTCGGTGAAATAACCGATGATGACGCGGAGAGCCTTAAGTCGAAATTGGACGCGGCGCTGGAGGAGGTATCCCGGCTCAGGGATGAGGCTTCCTGGGCGAAGGCCGATTTTTACAACTACAGGACAAGAATTGAGCGTGACAGGGCAAAAGACAGGATACTTGCGGCGGAGGGAGCTGTGTTGGATCTTCTGCCGGTGCTGGACAATCTCCAGCGCGCGCTGGATGCTGAAAGCGATAAAGAGTCCTCGATGTACAAGGGGGTCTCGATGGTTAAAAAGCAGTTTTTTGAGGCTCTCCAAAACATGGGGCTCAGGCTGATAGAAACCTCCGGCGCGTTTGACCCGAAGGTTCACGAAGCCGTGATGATGGTGGACGTTGAAAGCGGCGACGAGGACGGAATAGTGATGGAGGTCCTCCACACGGGCTACATACTGGGAGAAAAGGTCCTTAGAGCCGCTAAGGTGAAAGTAGGCAGAAAAAAAAGGGAAGATACGGGCGATAAATCTTAAAACCGTGGAATTTATTTTTCGAGGGAAGGAAGGAAACCGAAATGGCAAAGATAAGCGGAAAGGTAATAGGAATCGATCTTGGCACCACCAACAGCTGCGTGGCGGTCAAGGAGGGGGATAATATTACGATAATCCCCAGTTCGGAGGGCAACAGGACTACTCCGTCCGTTGTCGCGTTCACGAAGGAGGGCGAGCGCCTCGTGGGTCAGCTCGCCAAACGCCAGGCTATCGTGAACACGGATCGGACGGTCATGTCCATAAAGAGGAAGATGGGTTCCGACCACAAGGTCAAAATAGACGACAAATCATACAGCCCGCAGGAAATATCCGCGATGATCCTGCAGAAGATGAAACGCGACGCGGAGGAGTACCTCGGCGGCCCGGTGACTCATGCGGTTGTCACCTGCCCCGCGTATTTCACTGACGCCCAGCGGCAGGCGACGAAGGACGCGGGCACAATAGCCGGCCTCGAAGTGCTGCGCGTGATCAACGAACCTACCGCCGCCTGTCTAGCTTACGGAGCGGACAAGGAGGGCGAACACAAGATATTGGTGTTCGACCTCGGTGGAGGCACGTTCGACGTTTCGATCCTTGACGTCGGCGACGGCGTGTTCGAGGTACTCGCCACATCAGGCGACAACATGCTCGGCGGCGACGACTGGGACAACAAGGTTGTGGACTGGATGACGGCCGAGTTCAAGAAATCTGAAGGCGTTGACCTGAGCCGCGACAAGATGGCAGTGCAGCGTCTAAGGGAAGCTGCCGAGAAAGCCAAGGTGGAACTGTCCTCTATGGCTGAGACGACGATCTCCCTGCCCTTCATCACGGCGGATCAGAACGGGCCGAAACACCTTGAGCTGACGCTTACCAGGGCGAAGTTCGAGGACTTGACGAGAAACCTGCTTGAGCGGGTGGTGCGGCCAACGCAGTCCGCGCTCAAAGATGCCGGGCTTGCGGCTTCCGAAATCAGCAAGGTATTGTTGGTCGGCGGGTCAACCCGTATGCCGATGATACAAAAGAAGGTGAAGGAGCTTCTCGGGCACGAGCCGACAAAGGGCATCAACCCGGACGAGTGCGTGGCCGCGGGAGCCGCTCTCCAGGGCGCGGTGCTGTCGGGAGAGCACACGGATATCGTGCTTGTGGACGTCACTCCATTGTCATTGGGGCTGGAGACGATGGGCGGAGTTTTCACTCGGATAATAGACAGGAACACGGCCATTCCCGCCTCGCGCAGCCAGATTTTCACAACGGCGGCGGATAACCAGCCTCAGGTCGAGGTGCATGTACTCCAGGGCGAGCGCGCTATGGCCGGCGACAACGTCACTCTTGGCAAATTCACGCTGGACGGCATCCCGCCGGCGCCAAGGGGTATCCCGCAGATAGAGGTCACGTTCGACATAGACGCAAACGGCATAGTGAACGTCACCGCTAAGGACAAGGGCACCGGCAAGGCTCAGCACATAACGATCCAGTCCTCCCGACTCACGGACGCCGACATTGAGAAGATGAAGCGCGACGCCGAGAGCCACGAGGAGGAGGACAAACGCAAGAAGGAGATTATAGAGGCGCGCAACGAGGCTGACTCCTTCATATATAATGCGGAGAAGAGCTTGAAGGATCTGGGGGAAAATGTGACGGAATCCGAGAAATCTGTCGTCGAGGGCAAGATAAACGCTCTGCGCGAGGCGATGGCGTCCGACGATGTGGCTCGCATTAACTCGGCCCGTGACGAACTTGCGACCGCCATGCACCCGATAGCGGAGAAGATTTACGCTTCCAAGGCTGAAACGCCGGACGCTGCTGAATCTCCGAACGACTACACAGGCGCGGATGACGGCGCTGACCCCAACACGGTTGACGCCGATTTCAACACTCACAGTGACAACTAGAAACGAGAGGTGTCGGCGGTGGCTTCACCAGGCAAAAAGGACTATTACGAAGTTTTAGATGTGCCCAAAGACGCCACTGCGGACGCTATAAAGCGCTCTTACCGGAAACTTGCGCGGAAATATCACCCGGACACAAATCCGGGTAATGCCGACGCCGAGCGTAGATTCAAGGAGATAAACGAGGCCAACGACGTTCTGAGCGATCCGCAGAAGCGAGCGCAATACGATCAGTTCGGTTTCGTGGGCGACGCCCCGCCGGGAGCGGGAGGATTCGGAGGAGATTTCTTCGGCGGAGGCTTTAGCGGCGACCTGTTCGGGGATATTTTCGGCAACCTCTTCGGCGGCGCGAGATCGAGAGGCGGCGATCCCAACGCCCCCCGCCGCGGCTCCGACCTGGAGATGACGATGCATATCACAATGGAAACCGCGTACAGGGGAGCCAACCGTGATGTGGACGTCCCGCGTGAGGAGAACTGTCCCAAGTGTTCCGGCAGCGGCGCGGAGCCGGGCTCGAAAGTCACCATATGCTCCGCGTGTGATGGCAGGGGGCAGGTCGAGCGGGGGACTAACACTCCGTTCGGCAGGATGGTGCAGGTAGTGCCTTGCGCGGCGTGCGGCGGCAAGGGAAAGATTATCGAAACGCCGTGCCGCGAGTGCAAGGGTTCAAGGCGCGTCAAAAAGAGCCGCAAAATCGACGTCAAAATACCGCCGGGAGTGGATACCGGCACTCGCCTGCGAATATCCGGCGAGGGCGAGGCCGGGAGGAACGGAGGACCGTCCGGCGATCTTTACATAATGCTCAACATTCAGAGCGACAAAAGGTTTGAGCGAAACGGGGCGGACCTCCATACCAAGGTCGAAATCGAGATACCTCAGGCCGTGCTTGGCTCGACGGTTTCGATCCCGACCTTCGAAGGCACGGAGCGCCTTGACGTGCCGGCAGGCACTCAGCCGGGATCGGTACTCCGAATCAAGAACCGGGGGATGCCGCGTCTGCGTGGGGGCGGCAACGGCGACCTTCATATACACGTGAGGGTCAAGGTTCCCAGGAATCTGTCCGTAAAGGGTAAGCAACTGATGGCGGAGCTCGCGGTGGAGATGAACGTGGAAGTCGCGGATAGCAAGGGTATTTTTAACCGCATAAAAGATAAATTTTCCTGACCGAGAGCGCACAGATTCGCCCGATGCCTTCACGCTTGGCGCAAAACCGGTCCTCGACGTAGCTCTGCTACGCCTGCGGCCGATTTCACACCAATCCCTCGGCCTCGAACGAATCTGCGCGCTCTCGTGTTTATGAACATTTATTCAGCGATTACTTATCGTGTAGTAAAATGAGGGGAGGATGAAATAAATCCTCTCTCATTTTTTTGCGGAATGGAGGCGAGGGCTGTGGGAAATTATTGGTGGTATATCACCGTGCTGCTTCGCGGCGAAACCTCCGAACTGGAGGAGAACGAGGAGATACTTTACTCCGCGGCGGAGCTGTCGGGCAGTATAGGAACTGAGGTTCAGGAATTGCCGGACGGCACAAGGATGCGGATTTATTATCGTTCCGGCGAAGAGTTGTCTTATTGGCGCGGCAGACTGCTTGACGCTCTCGCCCCTTGGCCGGGAGTTTCAATAGAGGATATCGGGAAGATAGAAAATCAGCAGTGGTCGCGCCAGAGCGAGGACGCGTTTCCCCCGCTTGAGGTGGGACGTGGTCTTGTTGTTCTCGCCCCCTGGCATAAGGGTAAGGAGCCGCATGACAGGATACCCATATACATCAATCCCGGCAGCGCGTTCGGAACGGGATATCACGAGAGCACACAGGCCGCGCTCGAACTTTTCGAGAGGCATCTGGACAGGGAACCGGGGATTGAAAGATGCCGGAGTGTTATGGACGTGGGCGCCGGTTCGGGGATACTCTCCATAGCGGCGCTCAAACTCGGAGTGGGGTCTGTGATAGTTCGCGACATTGATCCTGCTGTAATTGAGGAAATCAGCGGCAACTTGGAGCTTAACGGCATAGACAAATCGAGGGCGGCGCTTGAAACCGGGGACCTGCTCTCAGGCGTGGACAGCCGGTTTGATTTGCTGTTCGCGAACATACTGCTCGATCCGCTAATGGAAATGCTGCCCTCAGTCCGCAATGTCCTCACGCCGGGAGGGATCGCAATATTCTCTGGAATGACGTTCAAGGAACGAGAGGTTTTCCTTGAAGGGTTGTCGGAAGCCGGACTTGAGGCAATAGATGAGATGACAAAAGAGGAGTGGTGGGGTGTCGCTGCCAAAAATCCGGCTTGAGCGATGTTTCCGCGAGCGTGATGGGCTCTGGCGGCTAGACGGCGAGCAAGCGAAACGTCTTGTCCGCGGCCTGCGCTCGTATGAAGGGGCCGCGGTCGAGGGACTCATCGGGGATGACGGCGGCCGCAGGATTTTAATGAGGCTTGAGCGCTGCTCTGATGAGTATTTTCTCCGGGAGATCAGCGCGGAGAGCGAACCCCGTGACGATCTCGAAATTACGCTTCTGATAGGCCTGCTCAAATCCGACCAGTTCGACGCCGTGCTTCGGAGCGCTTCGGAATTAGGCGTGAATTTGATACTTCCGGTCATCTGCGAGCGTTCAGTTCCCCGCGTTTCCGCTTCCGATGCCCCGAAAAAAATCGCGCGCTGGCAAAAAATACTGGACGAGGGGACGACAGTTTCCGGCGCGGTGTTTCCGCCCAAAATATCCCCGCCCGTAAAGTTCGATGACTTAGATTGGAGGACGTTGCCGAAGGCGCGATACGCCGCTGTTATTTCGCCCGATTCGCGCCCTATCTCAAGTATTGCCAGTTGCACGGGCGCGCTGGTATTCGCGGTGGGACCGGAGGGTGACTGGAGCGAACGCGAGCGTTACGCGCTCGTTTCCCACGGATTCGCCCCTGTCACGCTAGGCAGGAGAATAATGCGTGCGTCGACAGCCGCGATAACGGGAATCGCGTGGTTCAGGTTTTCTTCGATTCCTTAGACCGAAGCAAGACAGCTATCAGAATTATTGTGTCTACGCAAAGTCAGTGAGAATTAAGCCGCTAGTTTATTATAATCAACAATAGCAATCTCATTCATCGCCAGTACCGCGGTTTTCACTATTTCCTCCAAATGTTTGATTACATCGGCTGTATAAATGATTTCGTTACATTCGGAACACTTATGGCAAGGTACGTTTCTCACGATGACAAGGCAGTTGCCCAAATCTGTGACATCCGTTGTCGTTCCAAATGAGGTTTCAACTCCACAGGAAATACATTTCATGGTCAACGTTCCTTTCTGGTTTTCAAGTCAATCTTCCAGTCATATTCATCAGGATAATATGCGGTGATGATATATAGATACCCGCTATCAATGCTCGCAACTATATGGATATATGTGTTTTGTTCCGTTAAGCCTAACAATAAGCAGCTTGGAAAAGGGGTATCATCTTCGTATTGCTTTATTATTTCGCCTGTTCGCACGGCATTCTTGATATCCTCAATGGTTATATTTCGTTCTGTCAGTCTTGTCTTCGCGTGTTTTGTCATAGCGATGCATTTATCGCAACACATGTTCCGCAAATCGTCTATGCGCAACAATAGCATCAACTCCTTAATGTGGCTTTATTTTACAATAAAATATTCGCGTATCAAGATGACATACACTCATGTCAAAAATTCAGCATGACAGGGGAAATTATATAAGGAATACCTCTAAAAACTACCGTGAAGTTTTTTTCTTCACCCAAACTCACTCAGAAAAAATTTCTTCTCGCCACACGTTACCTTCCCTCTGTTAAATTTTTTTTGATATCTATTTGTTTAAAAATGTAAGATTTGGATAAAATGCAACATTTGTATAAAATGTTGCATTTTGGGCGGATCGCCCTCGCATGGCGCGGTTGTACCCGGTCTATCAGTTTCTGAACGGGTGAAGGTTATGTAAACTGACGCTGTTTTTTCCTTTCAGGTATTGCAAACATTGAAATGTGATATAATTTATTTTAACGCAACATTTTATACAAATGTTGCATTTTTTGACAGATCAATATCAAAAACGATAACAGACAGATGTTTCTTAATGAAGAGGTGATGTGCGGCGATGTGAATGTCTTTTGTTTTCGAAAATTTTTGAAACGCTTCTTATCATGCGCTTTACAAATGTAACATATATAAAGGAGGAAGAAACAGTGAGAAAGTTGTTCCCGGTTATTTCGATGTTTGTTTTTGTTCTGATGGCGGCAGCGTTATTTGTTGCGGCGCCCGCCGAGGCGGCTGCGAAACAGTATGCGTTTGTAATGCCGAACGCGACTCACGGATTTATGGCGGCGGCGATTCAGTCCGCCAGGGACAGCCTGGAGCGTTTGGGCGTCAACTATCCCGACATTGAACACCGTCTTTTGACGGCGGCGGACTCCTCCGAGATGAGTAATCAGGTCGCCACTCTCATCAACGAAAGAGTCGACACGATAGTTATTTGGCCGCATAACGGCGACGACATGCGCTCGGCGGCGCAGGACGCTATCGACGCGGGAATTAAGCTGGTCGTGTTCGACCGCCAGATTCCCGACATAGACCCGATTTCCGTAGTGGACATGGATAACTTTGCTTACGGCGCGTTCCTTGCCAGAGCGCTCAACGATTACTTCAAGGATCGGCTCGACGCGGGCGAGAAGATTCAGATACTCGAGATCAGGGGCGACAATTCCACGGCTTCCACGCATCGCGTCGACGGAGTCATGGAAACAAAGCACGAGAACATCGAGGTAGTGCAGTCAGTCGTTACCGAATGGCAACGCGCGCGAGGCCTTGAGTTCATGGAATCGTTCCTTACCAACAACAGCGTGGAGGATATCGAGGCTATAGACGCCATAATAAGCTTTGACGGCGAACCGACAGCCGGCGCGTACGACGCCATTCTCAACTACAACGGCCCGGCGTCCCTCGAAAACCTCAAGATATTCCCCTCGCTTTGTTCTTTCGCGGATCAAGTGCGTTTGATAGGCGAGATGTACGATAGATCCAACATCTTACACCCTCTCGGCTTCGTGAATCCGGGGTGCACTGTCTATGGAGTCCAGGTGGGATTTGACGTCGCCAGCGGCAAAGAAGTACCGAAGGAAGTAAAAATAGGTTATATAGAAGTAAATAACAGCAATTACCTGGATTTCCTGGCCATACTGGGTGATTAACCGACACTAACCAGATGAACATATAAAAACACGTCCCGTCGGCCGGAGCCGCCGGGACGTGTTTATAAAAGGCCCAGAGATCCCCGGGCATAGCGAAAGGGTGATGACAATAAATCTGCGGATGGAGAACATCTCCATATTTTTCGGCGAATTTCAGGCGCTTGACGAAGTCGGCCTGGAAGTGAGCGACGGCGAAGTTCACGGGCTTCTTGGCGAAAACGGAGCGGGTAAATCGTCTCTGATGAACATCCTTGCCGGTATATACACGCCCTCCTCCGGGACGATTATCATCGACGGAGAAACAATACCGGAAATGACGGTGCATAAAGCGGACGAACTGGGAATTCGTTTCATTCACCAGGAATTGAGCGTTATAAAAGACCTCAGGGTTTACGAGAATATCTTTTTATCAAGGGAAGTCACGGGCAAATTCGGCTTTTTAAATAAAAAAGAGATGATAGAGCGCGCCGCCGCCCTCTTGCGAAGCATGAACCTCGATATAAACGTGCTTGATTATATCCGCGATCTTGACACGTCAAGGCAGCAGCTCATCGAAATAGCCAAAGCGGTCATGTTCGAGGCCCGCCTGATAATAATGGACGAGCCGACGACGTCGCTCACGAACAAAGAAATAGAAGTACTCTTCGATTTGATGCGAAAACTGAAACAATCAGGCGTCAGCATGATATACATATCCCACAAAATGCCGGAGCTTTTCTCCGTTTGCGACAAATACACAGTCCTGCGCGACGGAAAATTCATTCAAAGCGGCGAGATCAGGGATATCGACGAGCACGGAATGACCGAACTGATGGTCGGGCGCACCTTAACGGAGGCTGAGTACGCCGGCGCCGCCATTTCAGACGAGGTGGTGTTTGAAGTCGACAATCTCTGCTGCGAGGGGTTTTTTAACAACGTATCCTTCAAACTGCGAAGGGGAGAAGTTTTGGCCCTTACGGGACTTTTCGGGGACGGACGCGCCGAGTTGTCGGAAACCCTGTTCGGGGCGCGAAGGGCGTCATCGGGGGAAATTAAAAAATCAGGCGCGCGCCTGATGCTGCATGACATCGGCGCTGTGATGAAATCGGGAGTTGGAATGGTTCCAAGGAGCAGAAAAGAACGCTCGATCCTGCCTGACCTGTCTATCCTGAATAACGCGTCGATGGCTTATTTCGTCAAATCGCGCGGAAAGTTATTTGTCAACAAACGCGACGATTTGAAGCGGTTCGGTGAAATGGTAAGCCTGATGAACATCAGATATGACAACTCCGATAACTTCGTCACATCCCTGTCGGGAGGAAATCAGCAGAAGGTCGTGCTTGCAAGATGGCTTGAAACCGACTCGGACGTATATATAATGGACAACCCGACGCAAGGCATAGACGTCGGGGCTAAGTTCGAGGTTTACAAGCTGATCAACTACCTCACCGAAAACGGCAAAAGCATAATCATATTCAGTTCGGAATTTCCGGAAATTCACCGCGTCTGCGACAGATGCATCATAATGTACAAAGGGATGATAAACGCGGAGCTCGGCAGGGATGAACTGACGGAAATCAAGATGATGTATTATTCCACAGGAGCGAATTTGGAGGCGGGAACCCGTGAGCGATCAAACGACTAAAAAATCCTTTAATGCCTTTGAGCATATGAAATATCTCTATACGAACCACACCTATCTATTTTCCTTCCTGCTGCTGCTGGCCATCATGGTGTTCGTAAATCGCGATTTTCTAAGCTTTACCAGCATTTCCACCCTGGTCCTGCAGTCCACAATCAAGGGCATACTGGCGCTCGGCATGACGCTGGTCATAATATCCGGGATGATCGATCTGTCCGTCGGCGCTAACATAGCCATAACGGCGGGATTGGGAATAGTGGTTCTGAACAGATCCGGAAGCATTCTCCTGACGCTTCTCTTCTGTATCGTTTTCTCCGTCTTCCTGACAACGATAATAGGTTTGTTCGTGACAAAGGGTAAAATTGCTCCTTTCGTCGTCACCCTCGCCACGGCGTCGATCTTCCGTTCGATAATCGTCCAGTTGGGCCAGGGCGGTCCGTTCAACGTCAGCTCGCAAATGCTCCAGAGATTCCGGATGATAGCCGCCGGAAATATAATGGGAATGCCGAATATGGCCATAGTTTTTCTGGTTTTGACGGTCATTATGATAATAATATCGACTCAAACGAAGTTCGGGCGGTACGTCTACGCAATCGGCTCCAACGAAACCGCGGCCCGTCTCACAGGCATCAATGTAAATCGCGTAAAAGTCAAGATATACATGCTGCTCGGCGCGCTGACCGGGATAGCCTCGTTTCTTTTCGCCTCGCGCATGACGTCCGTGCAGGCGTCCAACGCCGGCCTAAGTTTCGAACTGGACGCGATAGCCGCGGCGATAATCGGCGGCACGTCGTTCAGCGGCGGGCGCGGGCGTGTGCTCGGCACCCTTTTCGGGGCGTTATCGCTCCAAATGATCGAAAATCTTCTCGTGGCCGCCAGGATCCCTCCGTTTTTGACCGGACTGGTAAAGGGAACTATAATTCTTGTGGCGGTCCTGCTGCAATCGAAAAAGGATTCGAAGAAGGCCTAGGAAGCGCGATACGTAAAATCGTTTAAGCGCGGCGGTTTAAAAGCGGCTATGGATTACGGCAGCGGCGCGACGAGCGAGCTTGCCCCGCGTGCGTATTAGGCGCGCGGATCGAATGCCGCAATTATCGGCGTGAGGTGGTCATTATGACGAACAGAGAGCGCGTAATAGCAGCCATCCGGCATGAAAACCCTGACTATACGCCCCACAATATCCTCTTCACAGTACAGATGAACGAGAAAATGATAGAACATACCAAAAATCCGCGCTACGCTGAAACAATCAATAATCACATCATGCGCGTTTCGCTGCGGAAGCCTCACGTGCCGCTGCCTGAACCGGACGAGGGTTATATTGATGAGTTCGGCGTGACGTGGGATACCTCCGGGGTCGATAAGGACATTGGGGCGGTGGCGGATTATTTGATAAAAGATGCGGACGAGCTGGCAAATTACGCGCCGCCGCCTTTGGACGAGGACTATTACCGGAGTATCTGCGAGAAAGCGTCTGCGGCGAAAGGTGAAAATTTCCTGTCGGCAGGCGTGGGTTTTTCTATCTTCGAGCGGGCATGGTCTTTATGCGGTATGGAAAATCTGTTGTGCTACATGATTTCCGACCCTGAAGCGGTGGACGCGTTGTTTTCGAAATTGGCCGCGCGCAGCATACAAAAGGTAAAGATTGGTATTGAGTATGATATAGACAGCTTTTTATTCGGCGACGACTGGGGGCAGCAGAGAGGAATGATTATGGGGCCGCCTTTGTGGCGTAAACTGATCAAGCCTCATGTTGCGGCTATGTACGCGGCAGCCAAGTCGGCCGGGAAATTCGTAGGTCAGCATTCCTGCGGCGACCTAAGAGAGATTTTGGACGATTTGATTGAGATAGGATTGGACGTCTACCAGACTTTCCAACCCGAAATATACGATCTCGAAACGTACAAGAAAAAACTGTACGGCCGGCTCACTATCTGGGGTGGGATAAGCACCCAAATGGACCTTCCGTTTAAGACGCCGGAGGAGATATACAAAATTACCCGGGACGCAATCGCCATCATGGGACGCGGCGGCGGGTACATAGCCGCGCCGACCCATGAGGTCCCGGGGGATGTTCCGCCGGAAAACATAGAGGCGATGGTTAGGGCGTTTATCGAGCAATAGGAGCGCAAAATAAAAAAACGCGGATAATGATCGCAGACTGCTGATTTTAGAACCCCGGACACATTACTATTATTTACATCCCCTTTGAATAGAGATATTATTTAATATCGGCGAAAGAAAATTTCGTTATTTTTAAACAAGAGGTGTTTATTTTGGCTGATCATGCAGAAAAGAAACGTAAACCCGGCGGCGCGCCCGCCGAAAACCATGAAACCGTTAAAGCGCCAATAAAGAAACGCCGGATCGGTATAACAGAAACTTGCCTGAGGGACGCGCATCAATCCATAATGGCGACGCGGCTGCGTACATCGGATATGCTGCCGATATGCGAGGCGCTTGACGAAGTAGGTTATCACTCGCTTGAAATGTGGGGAGGGGCCACTTTCGACGCGGCTATGAGATTTCTTGATGAGGACCCTTGGGAGCGTCTGAGGGAGATTCGTAAACGAGTTAAAAAAACCAAGCTCCAGATGCTGCTCCGAGGGCAAAATCTGGTCGGATACAGGCACTACGGCGACGACGTAGTCCGCGAGTTCGTTAAGAGGACTGTAAGCAACGGCATCGACATCGTCCGCATATTCGACGCGCTGAACGACCTGCGTAACATGGAAGTTTCGGCAGATCAGGTGAAGCGCGAAGGCGCGCATCTGCAGCTCACGATCTCGTACACAATCTCGCCTGTCCACACGCTTGATTTATTCGCGAAGCAAGCGCGAAACATGGCGGACATGGGCGCTGACTCCATCGCGATAAAAGACATGGCGGGGCTGTTGACGCCCGTTGCGGCGCGGGAACTTGTGACTGCGATCAAGGCTAAAGTCGAATTGCCGATACAGCTTCACACCCACTATACGTCAGGCCTCGCCGCCATGGCGTACCTTGAGGGCCTTGAATCCGGCGCTGACGTTTGCGACTGCGCGATATCGCCGTTCGCAATGGGGACGAGTCAGCCTGCGACCGAAACGATGATTGCCGCGCTTGCGGGGGGCCCGCTCGACACCGGGCTCTCGCTGGAAAAACTTTTGCCTGTGGCTAAACATTTCACCGTTCTCAGGGAAAAATATAAGGATATCATCATGGGCGTGGAAGGCGTCGACATAAACATCCTGCTCTATCAGATACCGGGCGGCATGTACTCCAATCTCCAGAGTCAGCTCAAGGAAGGCAACTCCTTGGACAAACTGCAGGACGTGCTGGAAGAGGTTCCCCGTGTACGCAAGGAAATGGGCTATCCGCCGCTTGTGACGCCGACCAGCCAGATAGTGGGCACGCAAGCAGCGCTGAACGTGATGGTTGGCGAGAGATGGAAGATGATTCCCAAGGAGGTCAAAAATTACTTCCTGGGACAGTACGGACGCACACCCGCCCCGGTGGATAAGGAAATACAGAATAAAGCCGCCGAGGGTGAGACCCCGATAACGTGCAGGCCGGCGGACAATATCCCGCCGGAACTCGACAAACTGCGCAAGGAAGTCGGCGCGTGGATGCTCCAGCCGGAGGATGTGTTGTCGTACGCGATGTTCCCGCAGGTCGCCAAGGATTTCCTGCCCAGGAAATTCGCGCGCGAAACAAAGACAAACGTGGGTTTGGACGTTCCGATAACGGAGGATGCTTATCCAATCTAAAAATCCCTCAACCCGCAGGTAAAGAAATAACAAAACCTCGCCGGCTTGTTGCGACGTGAGGTGCCGTCATGTCTTGGATCATCACCAATATGCCTCTGTTTCTCCATGAACAAAAGTAAAAAACTTAAAGATATTTAACGTTTACCTATTGACAATTTATTGGGGGTATGATAAAAATACTCATGTAAATTAATCGCGCACGCGCGGCATAATTTTTAGCGCGGAATTCCGGCTCAGCTTTTCGCCGATGTATCCGCAGCAAGCAGTACCTAAAAAGCCAATCATAATATCCTACCATCTTCCTTTCATTGCCCTTCGGGCGGACGATGACCTGGCAAACTAAAAAAGCCAGGCCATCTGTTTTCTATTCGGAAAATAGGCTAAAATTCAGGAATCGCTGGAATAACGTTTAACCGGCGGTTCCTAATTTTTTTCAGGGAGGTATTGTAATGAAAAGCCGGCTTGTTCACATGGCGGTGTTCTCAGGTACGGGAAATACGCTCGCTATGGCGCTCGCACTCGCGGAGGAATTGCGCGGGACGGGGCGGGAGGTTAGATTGTTTCCTATGGATCGAAACACTAATTTCTCGCTTCCTCCTGACGCGGCTTTAGGGATCGCGACCGTGGTCGCCGCCTTTTCAACCTACCCCACGGCGTGGCGTTTTATCGATTCCCTTCCCCCAGGCGAAGGACGCGAGGTATTTTTCCTCGCCACAATGGGAGGATTGGGGATTGGAATGCAGGGTCCTATCCGCGGCGTCCTCAAGAGGAAGGGTTACAGGCCCGCAGGCTCGAAAATATTAACTATGCCCGGCAATTATGGCAATAAAGAGCTGAACGAGGCAAAAAACAGAGAGCGGGTTGATAAGGCTCTCTCAGAGGTGAAGAAATTCGCGCATGAACTCGATCAAGGAAACGCGTCATGGCCTGGGGGAGTGCCTCTGGTGTCGAAATTTTTCGCGCGGCTTGCTCACGGCAGAGTCCCCTGGGATTTATTCTACCGCGTATTTCCTCTGGCAGTTAATAAAAATAAATGCGTACATTGCGGCATTTGCGCGGAGTTGTGCCCGGAGGATAATATCGCTTTGGAAGGCAGTAAGGCGTCCATCGGGAAAAACTGCCAGTGCTGTCAGCGCTGTATAGCGTTCTGTCCCGACGGCGCGATCCACGTGCCTGGCAAACCTGCCGAGCGGTATCGCGGGGCAAGCATCGAGGCGGTAAGGGAGTTGCTGATGTCGAAGGGATAAATGTCGGACAAGTACATCATACCTTCATGCTCAGTTTCCTTGTGAAAACTGCTGAATTTTATCGACGACTTAAAACTGCGACCTCACCAGCCAGCCCAGTGCGTAAAGATAATTTCTCGGCACGTCCAGACCAAGCGCGTAAAAACGCGCGAGGCGGCGACATGAGACAGTATGGCCTTGCGCGGCCGCCATTCGATACCATTTTACAGCCTCCGTATTATCCTTCGGTATTCCGTAGAAGGGAGTCCTCGTGTTGTAGAGTTGTCCAAGATGGTACTGAATCTCCGGGTCGCCGACCTCGGCCAGAGCTTCCAGTCGTGAAGGTTTGCCTTCCCGCAAATCGAGTATCGCCTGTTCGTAATCCAAAAAAGGCTCAGGTAAAGCGCCAACACCCGAGTGTCCTGGAAATGGTCCCAACTCTTCCAGAAGAAGTAATTTAGGTTGGGCTGTCAGTGTCGGGACGAAAATTAGTGTTTTACCCTCGTTTTCTTGCAGGGCAATATATGCTTCGCGCTCCTTATATTCGGCAGCGAAGGAAGGGCCTAGCGGCAAATCCCGCAAAAGAGTAATAAAATTGCCGCTCAAGAGCAGGCACAATACCAAAAGGATTTCACGCCATCGGTACAAGCGAAGAGAACGGATGCGACCTAATACCGCTTCGTTTCTGTAACCGAATGTCCATAAAAACATCCACGCCACTCCCATAATCCAGATTACCAACCCATCGCCGCGAGGGGAAAACCCTCCTCCCTCCGCCCAGCCTGCGATTGCGTTCATGAATGGAGCTATCATGGCAACCAGAGCGATGATATGCCAACTCCTCAGTCTGGAAGTATTTTTTTGATCGAACGGCGCGACATTTTCGGCGATACTCGGCAAAAAGAGCAGAAAAACATACACTATCGGCTTCATGAAAAATCTGAGGATAGTTACGCATCCAAAACCGGCGGCGACTATGAAGGTTCTAAACAGTCTGGCAGCTATAAAAGAAACTTCAATAAAATCAGTCATTCTGGCGCTAGCCATCCTGCCGGCAGTAGCGGGAGACAGGTATATAACGAAGAAACCTCCCAATGCCGCAAAAAATGGGATTCCAACTGTCAACGTGGAATGGTTATCTTTCCGCGATATAAAATAAAGCGTAAGAAAAAATAAAACGATTATTTGCATAACGCTCGTGAGTTCAGAGATCATACCGTTGAAAAAAACAAGCAGGCACAACAGGTAAAAAAACGCCCCTCTTTTTTTTGCACGCATCACGTGAATTACTCCGGCGATACACAACACCGAAAAAATTGCTGCCCATGTATATTGCGCCGAACCGGTAAGCCAATAAAAATTTTCGTTCAGCCCGGGAACGGACGCAAACCACGCGGCTTGTAACAAAAGCGCCATCTCAACTTTGGTTTTGGGGGTAAGGGATTTATTAGCCTCAGACAATAGAAGGTACAAACAACACAGACTGAGGGTCACTGTGATCCACGGCAACAAAGCATAGCTTATTTGAAGTGCCGACAAAATAAAAAACGAGGCGGTCAGTCGCCCATGCACACTTGTATATAAATAAACTTGCGCAGAATAAAACCCCTTTTCTTGCAAAACGAGGCGAAAGAAGTGGTCATCTGCCTGGGGTTGAGCATAAAGGCCCAACCAACAGAAAAGAAGTATGTAAAATAAAAGTGCTGTGCTCGATGCCCAACTAGGAATTTTAAAACTCACCTTACCCAACCTCCTCAAATGTTTTTTCCTCATGATATTCCTTCTCCGTATTAACCTCCCAGATATTATTCTTGTCTTTTCTACCAGATAAGATATTGCTTACTGCCTCAAACGCAGTGACCATTGAGTGATCCATATTGTTGT
>Ga0099364_10003333_pt1 | contig 24922 bp, 19 predicted proteins | sample TergutTh196P3_FD_73070 | JGI IMG/M metagenome (GOLD analysis project Ga0099364, IMG submission 73070) | Microcerotermes parvus P3 segment gut microbial communities from Pointe-Noire, Republic of the Congo - Th196 P3 | ecosystem: Host-associated > Arthropoda: Insects > Digestive system > Gut ...
TCCCGGCTGATTGTCATTAATACACTGCTCGCCATGGCAATGCCCTCCTCCAGTTTCACTATATCATTTATTGTACTACGTCTGCTCCGATCAGTCAAATACTCCAAGTACACCGCCAGCAATTTAAAGTTTACGGACAAGTCTAAAGAACAACAAAAATAACCCGATAAAAGCCTTCGATAATTTCGATAATGAAGTATGGGAAGAGGAATATTTAACGGCATGCTCAAAAATCTTGAGACAACCGGAGAAGGTTTAGCAGATACCAGGCGTGAAGGTTTCGACCTTAAATACAGCCTTACTGATGCGCTCAAATGCGCCTTATCGGTTTTCTTTTTCCAGCATCCATCAATGCTGGATTTCCAAGCCAAGATGCAAGACAAGCTGAAGCGTAACAATCTGGAAACAATGATGGGGGTAGAAAGAATACTGAGCAACGTGCAGATAACCACATTGCTTGACAGCATCAATCCAGAATCTATGGGCGGCGTTTTCAATAAGAATCTGCATACGGTGGATGAAAGGAGCAGCCTAAAGGACTTCCGCTGCCTTGACGGCGGCGTTCTTCTTGCGCTGGACGGTGTCTGGTATTTCTCATCGCAACAGATACATTGCGAGCATTGCCTGCATACAACAAAAGACGGCGTTACGACGTATTTCCACAGCATCCTGGCCGGAACAATAGTAAAACCGGGCAAGACGGCAGTTTTACCGGTAGTGCCTGAGATGATAATCAATACAGACGGAGCCGAAAAGCAGGATTGTGAACGGAATGCGGCCAAAAGATGGCTTAAAAAGCATGCAGACGAGTATACATGGCTGTCCCCGACCCTGCTTGGCGATGATTTGTTCTCAAATTACCCGTTTTGTAAGGAAGTTGTGGAGCATGGCTACAGCTTCATCTTTACCTGCAAAGAGGATTCCCATCCCTGGATCGCCGAGACGGTCAAAAACTCTTTTCTTGAGGAAACCTCGCGGCGGGAATGGAACGGGCGGCATCACCTGAGGTATACCTATCAATGGCTTAACGGCCTTGAGATACGGGACAACAAGGAGACCTTGCTGGTCAATTATCTGTCTCTTGCCATATGGAACGAGCAATTACACAAACGGACTTTTTACAACACATGGATAACCAATAAAACAATAACCAGCAGTAACGCGGCCCATCTTGCCTCATGCGGGAGGGCGCGATGGAAAATAGAAAATGAGCATAACAACGTGCTTAAAAACCATGGATATAATCTGAAACATAACTTCGGGCACGGGAAGAAGTATGCCAGTGAAATGTATTGCTTGCTCAATCTCCTGGCATTTCAGATGCATTCGCTATTGGATATCGCCGACGAAGATTATCAAAAAGCGCGGGCATATGCCGGCAGAAGAGATGAGTTCTTTAATGAACTGCGGTTTCTCATGCGCTATAGGCTCTTTGAAAGCTGGCAAAAATTTATAATATTCATGTATTCAGGCCCTGATCCTGGGTAAACTTAAAATTGCTGATCTCATTCAAAATGTTACGGAAAAGAATTAATGCCTCAAATAGAAAATGTTACCCAAATTAAATTAAGGGTTCCACAAGAGGGGCATCCGAATGGGGTTAACAATGCAAGAAAAAAGGCAGTAACGAGGGAATACCAGCCCCATTATCAAAGGGCATCGAAAAAAGAGAAAATGGTTCTGCTTGACGAGTTCACCAAGCTGACAGGATACCACCGGAAATCCGCCATCCGGCTGCTGGGCGCAAAACCGGTAAAACAGGTCATGATTTACATGAAAGGCAAGGCAGTAAAAATTAAGCCGGAGAAAAAACGGCCTGCCAACCGGAAAGAGAAACGCATCTATAACGATAACGTCATTGACGCCCTTCGGCAGGTCTGGACATTTTTCTGGTACAAATGCGGGAAGATACTCGCCACGCTAATGCGGCAGCAGATGGATTTCATCGCCCAGTGGCCAGCCTTCGGTATCACTGCTCCGGTCGCAGAAAAGCTCCAAGCCATAAGCCCGGCAACTATAGACCGCTATCTGAAAAAAGGCAAGTTGGCATTAAAACTCAAGGGGAAAAGCCTCAACAAACCTATGGCTTCCCTGAAAAGCAGAATCCCTATCCGTACCTTCTACAGCAGCGAGGAGCGAAAAACGCCCGGTTTTTGGCAGACCGACACCAGCGGACTTTAGTCCGACACCACTGCGGACAGGCCACTTTTGGCCATTATTTACACTCATTGACTGCCACAGACGTAGCTTCCGGCTGGCTAGAATTGGAACCCTTGCTCAACAACGCCCAAAGGTGGACGTTCGAGGCTTTGTCCAACATTCACACCAAGACCCTTCTTCCTGTTTTGGAGTTTCATCGGACTTTAGTCCGTGTGATAACGGTTCGGAATTCATTAACAATTACACCGAGACATGGAACTTCAAAATGAGGCATCCATAGCTTTCGGTAACATTTTCAAAATGAGGCATCTCGCGGGCGCAGGCGATTTTATTTAAAGCAAATCCTTTTCAACATACCAACTCTATGCTGTGGGGATACCTCCCGCTTGCCTTAGAGTCTCGAAAGCAGTATATTTATATCATGTATCGAACCATTGAGTTTAACCCGAGTGCGTTTAGACATGGGTTTACTGAAGCAGACATACGATGGGCATTTTCGACACATATTTGTGATGAGCTGATGGAAGGTTTCGATAACAAATATGCCGTTATTGGTTTTGATTGTTCTGGAAATCCGATAGAAGTAATGTATAATATCATTGATGAACATAGTATAAATGTATTTCATGCTATGAAGTGCCGGAATACATTCCGTAAGCAATTAGGAATTGAGGAGAAAACATGGCAAGAATGACTGACGAAGAAGCCGCTGAATTAGATGATCTTTTAACAAAGACAACTCCGCGTTTGACAGGAATTCCGGGAGTATTTGCCCGGGAAAAAGCCCTGCTTGATGCTTTGGATAGTGTTGCTGCCAACTATATAAAAACAAAAGCAGCAGCAACCAATTATAATCCAGCGGAAATAATAGGACAACTTGTCAGAAAGGAAATTGCCGAAACCGCTGAATTTGCAACGATAGGGAAATGATACTTTTCACTCACCAATTATCTTCACCAGTACCCGTTTGCGGCGCTTGCCGTCAAACTCGCCGTAAAAAATCTGCTCCCAGGGGCCAAGGTGGAGCTTGCCTGCGGTTACTGCAACAACCACCTCGCGGCCCATGATTGATCTTTTAAGGTGGGCATCGGCGTTAATTTCGCCGGTGTTGTGGCGGTAGGAAGATACCGGCTCATGGGGGGCCAACTTTTCCAGCCAGACATCAAAATCATGGTGGAGGCCGGATTCGTCATCGTTGATAAATACGCTGGCGGTAATGTGCATCGCGTTGATCAGGCACAAGCCTTCTTGTATGCCCGAATCCCGCAGCAAGGCGTTTTCTTCACCGGTGATGTTAATATATTCGCGCATTTTTTTGGTTTCAAACCAAAGTTCCTTTGTGATGGATTTCATGTCGATCTCATCCTCCTGTATTCGTCAAATAATGCTGCATACAACGCGGCATTGTTTTCGTTTGGAAAAAATGTTTTTTCTATCTGTACCAGAGCGTCTGCCGCCTCTGCATAAGAAGCGTATTTTCCCAGTGTGCAGGCGCCGACAAGGAGCAACCCAAGGAGTTCCGCCTCTTTTTGCCGGGGGACAAGCACCGGTTTGCCGGTAATGTCCGCTTTGATTTGATTCAATATACCGCTTGCAGAAGCGGCCCCTGCAATACGCAGTTCGGTAACAACAGCGCCGGCTTCTTCCATCACGGTGATAACATCACGAATGGCAAACGAGATGCCTTCCAGCACCGAGCGGGCAAATTCAGCGCGGCCGGTGGAAAGGCTTAAGCCTTTCAGTTTGCCGCGCGCCGCGGGATTCCAAACCGGAGCGCGCTCGCCTGCAAGGTAGGGCAAAAATATCAGGCCGCCGGCTCCGGCCTGGGCTGTCTGGGCAAGCGCGGTGAATGCATCGTAGGTTTCCAGGCCCAGAAAATCGCGGGCCCACTCAACAGCTTTTCCCGTGGTGGAAACAATGCCGGAAAGGTTCCAAAACGGCTTGACCGGATGGCGGTACGACATGAGCCGCTTGTCGGTGATGCAGGTTTCTGTGCAGGCATTTATCCCCTCGGAGGTTCCGGCGCGGTCGCAGGTCTGCCCCGGCTGTACAACTCCGGCGCCGAGTATTGCCGCGAAAAAATCAGGGCCGCCGGATATAACCGGTATGTCCGGCTGTATGCCGAAGCGGGCGGCAATGGTGGGAGTAAGAGAGCCGAATACTTCGCCGGGACGGATAAACGAAGGGAATTTTTCCTTGTCCAGATCAAAGCGCTCCAGAATTGCGTCATTCCAGAACCACCGGTCAAATCCATCTGCGGGGAAAACTGTCCGTGCTTGTCCGGTCAGGGCAAATGCCAGCAGCTCAGAGCAGCCCAGAAAATACCGTGTTTTTTCATACAACTGCGGCTCGTTGTTCCTGATGTCCAGCGCCTTGGGCAGATAAAAACTGGCATCGACAAAACCGCCGGCAATCGCGGAAACCTGCTCGGCCTCTTTCACTGCCCGCCGGTCCAGCCACAATCGTGCAGGGGCTGCGGGTAAGCTCAAACCATCGGTGTTCAGAATAGGCGGGCCGAACACTGGCGTCAGGCTGGGGCCGTTGCCGGTTAAGACCAGGGCTTCAACGGCAGCCAGCGAGCCCGCGCCGAGACTGCGGCAGCATTCCTCAAAGGCCCTTAGCCACTGAGCGCTGTCCGCTTCATACCCGTCGCTGTGGTTGATGGCAAGCGGAACAGAAGTAAAGGCGATTCGGTTTCCCTCAAAATCCCAAACCGCCGACTTAAAAATCGATGTCCCAATATCAATGGTCAGCAGCACTGTTGCTATCTGACCCCGGGAACAAGCGCCCTGATAGACTCGTCATACATGGCGTAGGCATGAATCGCCGGCCTGAAGAAAGCGCCCTCGTATGTTTTATTTACCATAAAGCTGATCGTCCTTTCTTCGCCCCGGTTAAGGTTGAAATACGTCATCACCCGGTCGTCCCTGATATCCTGATAACGGAAATTTGCTGATGAACCCCGGTCTGAAGAGCGCCCTTCACTTCCTTCGGCAAGGCGGGTATTGATAATTTCCCAGGATGCGGGCACCGGTATCACCAGGGCGATTTCCTCCACCGCCTGGCCGTGGGTATTGCGCACCATGACGCGGACTTCCATATCCTGACCGGACCTGAGCACTGCGGGATTAACCACCCTGCCGTTACTGTCCCGGTATTCAACAACAAGGGCAAGTCCCTCTGCAAGCGCCGGCTCGCTTCCCTCCTCTGGCAGGCCACGGGAAATGAATTTGACATAGACCGGCGATGAAGAACGGTTGTGTACCCGGTACGATGTACTTGTCCCGGTGACATCCCCCATGGCTTCTTCAAATGAAGGGCCGGTAAAGCTTACTGTTCCGGAACGGCCTGCCGCAGTATAATCCAGGGTCAAATTTCCGCTTCCCGCATTGTTCCGGATGAAAGGGGCAATGGCAATGAGGGCATAGGCGGTTTCCTGGGTAGACAGCCAGGATTCATCGGAAAGAGCGTTGGCAATGTCTTCAAACAGAGAGCGGGTACGGTTGATTTCCTCAGGCGTAAATCCCTGCCCTGTCCGGTCCGCACCCATAAGAACGAGGGTTTCCAGGATCATTGCCTTGTCCCGCAGTGACGAGCCAAAGGTACCCGACAATTCCCGGTAGTCCTCCTGGGGAAGTTCAAGCTGACGTACCATATTCCGGGCAATATCCCGCTGACCGGCGTACCAGTATGCGGCGGCAAGGCGCCATTGGGCCTGGAGGGGCATATCCTGATGAGAACGCAGCCGGTTCATCGAACCCAGATCTGCCCGCCCAGCCAGAGCGATAGTGTAGAGCCGGTAGGCTTGCTCGGTAAAACTAAAACGGTTATTGCGAACCTGCCAGACAGCGGCCCGGTCACGCTGGTAATGGAGCCAGTCCCTGATAACGCTGTCCCGTACCGTATAACCCAGGCGCCGGGCTTCCAAAAGGAAGTGGCCGACAAATGAGCTGCTCCAGTCGTGGGGGATCGATTCCCCCGGCCAGTAACCAAAGCCGCCTGAGGCTGTCTGAAAACCGTACAGGCGCTCTATGCCGGCATTCACATTGCTGCGTATCTCCGAGCGGCGGTTTGCGTCTAACTCGGTAACCATGTCCAGGTACAACTGGGGGAAGACGCCGCTGGTAATTTGCTCAAGGCAGCCGTGGGGATACTTGATGAGGAATTCAAGCCGGGATTCCAGGTTAATGGGAGGCAGCCGGGAAAACTCCGCTGTAAGGGTATTGGTTTCCGCCCTGCCGGGATAGGCAAGATTGCCGTCCCACGTTTGGCCGGGCTGGATGAGGGTGTACACCGATCTGGTTACGGGAATGGCCGTAGAGCGCACTTCCATGTCGGTGACATGCTGCGCGGTCCTCAGCCCGGCGGATTCCCCCCGGACGGTAAACTGCAATGCGCCGGGGTTTGTCGGGGCTTTTACCCTGAACCGGACAAGCTGTTCTCCGGCCCGGCTAAACGAAACATCCTGAGAAGCCGGGCCGATAATTTCAGCGCCGGGCACGGATAGGTTCACCCTGACATTTCTGCTGCCATCAACATGCGAATTGACAAAGACCGGCACTTCAACCTCGTCTGAAGGAGACAGCACCCTGGGAAGGGTGGCAAACACCATAAGGTCTGATGTGACCCGGACAGTCGTTTCTGCCGTTCCGTAGGCCCGCTGGGATTGGGCTGCTGCGGGTTGGGTTTCATTGCGGGCGGAAGCGGCTAGTACCATTATCCGCAAGGCGCCAACGTAGGGCGGCAGTTCAAAAGTTTCGGTTTTATTTTGGCCGGGGCCGATTTCAAAAGGCCCGAAGAACCGTACGACCGGCCTGAACCGCTGGGTTTCTCTCTCGGAGTCAATAAAGAGATCATCGCCGCCGCCGATGGCAAGCAGAGTTTCCAGCCTGCCCGAATAAGCCCCGATGATTTCCTGGAACAGATCCCAGGTTCTGAGGAACGAGGCTTCCCGTGCATAGAATGTTGTCCGGGGGTTAGGCAGAGTGAAGCGGGTCAGCCCCAAAAGGCCCTCGTCAACCACTGCCACGGTATAGGCCATGGGCCTGCCGCCGGTTTCGCTTACGGTAAACGATACCGAAGATTCGGCCTGCCAATTGTCAGGCGCCTGTATTCTCGGCTGGAGGATCGTCCGGGGGTCGTTAATCATCACCGGCACAATGCCGTAGAGCCGCACGGGAAGATCATTTTGGGTTTGTAAATGAGGCTGGAGGAGGGTGACATGGACATACACATTGGGAACCATGAAAGGCTCGGCGTTAAATGCAAAACGAGTCTGCCCTTCTTCGCATTGTATCCATTCGCTGCGGATGATCTCTCCGCCTTTTTCCACCGTCACCAGGGCGGCGGCATTGCTGTTGGAGGGAAAGCTCACTTCAACCCTTTCGCCGGCATTATACGAAGGCTGAGCCGTACTCAGGGTGAGCATTGCGCCCTGGCCGCCTTCCTGGGGCCTGCCCGCCCAGCCTGGCCAGTCGATGTACACGATCTGCGCCGCAGCATGGCCGCCAAGCCGGTCCTGTACGATAACCAGGTAGCGTCCCCAGTTCGGATGGTTGATTCTGAAATTCCACGAAGCCCTGCCGTCTCTGGCAGTAACGGTTGCACTGGTAATGGGATTGCGCGAAAGAACCGAAGCTATATCCGCAGCTTCGCCGCCGCCCATTTCCCACCACCAGCGCCATGAAAGCCGGTATATCGACGCCGTCAATTCCACATTTCCCCGGACAAGTTGGCCATCTTCATCAAGGACGACAATCTCGGTTGTGTGATCCGTGTCGGTCAGTAGCATATTCCGCGCCGCATCCCCCCTGGGCAGCCTGATCCCCGTATACCGGGTATAGGGAGAATACATCATGCTGATCTGCTCGGAAGAAAAAGCTCCGGAAGGCTCAAACACCCGTGTTATAAAGCGGGCATTCACCTTTCCCGGAACAGATCTTCCCGGATTGAGGCTCATTTGAAAAACTGCCCGGCTGTTATCGTTGAGGTTTCCTTCCCAAACATTCTGCCGTTCCGATGAAACCGTCCTGGACGGGTCCCTGAAGATAAAATCCGGATAACCGCTGAACGTTGTTTCCGTGTCGATAAAACTGACGGAAATATCAGAGCGCAGGCCCGGCGCCGGCGCACCAAAAAGCCATTCAGCTTCCAGTGAAACTTCCTGGGGTCCGCTCTTGATGAAGTCGGCGCCAAAATCCAGATCCATTTTCAGCCTGTTGGGCATAACGGTCTCGACCTTGATGCTCCGGTTAAATGTACTGCCGCCTACCCGCACCCGTGCAATCCAGTCACCGGTGGGAGCATCCGGGGCGGTGGCAATGGTGATGGGATAAAAGCCGTCAACCGAGGCAGTAAATGTCCGGCTGATCACCGTGCGGCCGCGAGGGTCTTCAAATTCAAAGTTAACCGGATGGTTTGCCGGGAGGGTTGACAGGGGATCGGACAGGAGGAACGTGAGGTAAATATTATCCCCCGGCCGCCAGACTCCCCGCTCGCCGTAGATCAGCCCCCGAATGCCCGATGCCGGAGAGCCCCCGGCTACATCAAAGTGGCTTACCGTCAGGGAGAGGGAATCGTTGACCCGCAAGTAGGCCCTGCCCAGGTTGTTTTCGGCTAGGATAAAGAGGCGGGAACCGGGGCCCATCTCGGCTGCAACCGAAGCGGGTATTACCGCCATACCGTCCGAGCCGGTTCTCCCCTGGTGGACAAGGCGGCCCTGGAAGCTGAATACCTGGTAGGAGGTATTGGGCGAGGGCTGGGCAGTAAGCAGATTCGTTGTCACCAGAGCCCAGGAGCCGTCAAATGTCCGCCGTGCCAAAAGCCCCAGATCGGAAACGAGCACATTCCGACGGATGATGATATTCTGGTTATAACTCGGATGAAAAAATGCCGGGTGGCAGGGATCATTGCGGCGGGAATTCCATTGACTCCAGTTAAAATTCGGTAAACTCCATACATTATCCCAAAAGCTGGATTCCCCCCTGGTTTGCACTGCGGGAAAACTGTCATCGGGGAAGGTTAGATTGGAAAAATCACCATGGCCTTCGGTACATTCGTAACGAATATGCCTGGGCCGGAAACTTACCCTGATGCGGAACATGCCGCCGGGATTGTCCCGGCTAAAATCCGAGACATCCAGGCCTCGGCGCACCCAACGGTTCTGATCCGCTGCATTCCAGGGAAAATCAAAGGCCTTGGTCCACACCGGCTCTCCCACCCGGTCCAGTTCCTGCTCGCCGGACATGGCATTAACCTGGAGGAACTGCATCATATTATCACTGTAAATATGAAAAGCTTCGATTATCAGGCCGGAAATATTTCTGGTTTCGACAACCAACTGTGCGCCCTGGCTGGTGGGTAAAATGCTGCCGGTACCGGGAAAACGTATCTGCGGCACTTCCCATCGTTCCGGAACCGTATACTGGACAGGAATAACCAGCCGGTTGCCGTTAATATCTTCCAAATCCTGAATGGCAAGTTCGGTACCCGGAAGGATTCCGCCGGAGTCGTCTCCAAAAATACGAATAATATTACCTTCAAGGGAATAACGCACATCTGTTCTGCCTGAAAGGGTAATAAATCCCCGCAGATCGGTATGGGGTCTGATAGGGGAAGAAAATGATATTTCGATAACCCCGTCATTCTGGCGGAGGCTGATCATCTCAAAGCTGTCGATGCCGGGAATAAGTATCGAGGTAAATCCATCAACATCGGATCCAATGGGCCTGCCGTTCCAGGTGATTTCTGCAGTCCGGGAGGCTTCAAGCCGCTGTATTGCGTTAAAGAAAAAGCGGTGCACTCCGCCGTCGTGGGACCATTCAGGCCTGCCTAATTCCCTTGAGTTGACGGTTTGGATAATACGGGAAATATCCGCATCTTCATCTGTTTCAACTATCCCCGATATGATGACTTCCTGCCCTCCGGAAATTTCAACAGGATCAAGGGATACGTTAAAAGCTGGAGGGGCGGTCATGAAATCGAAGGAGAAGTTCGGAATACCTTCAACATTTATGGTGACTTGGTAACGCTGGCGCGGTCGAAACGCCTGTGAAGGGGTAAACACCAGGGTAAAATCATTCTGCCATGAAACCGTACCCTGAGCTGCCGGACGGAAGTTAAAGGTATTGGCTGCCAATGGGATGGAGGTGTCCTGGGTATGGTGGAATTCAACTCTAACAGGGTCTCTCCTGCCCAGTACTCCTGTTGAAACCCCCGACACAAACTGAGAGTCCGGGGCCGGAGCTCTATTGGCACAGGAAAAGGACAGTGTTCCTGCAAACAATACCGTCATAAGGATAATTTGTGAAATTGGCACATTTTTTTTCATGATTCCCTCCGGGTAAAGCTAAGTATAGCATGAAAGGTATACGGTGTCAGGATAGCCTAAACATACTGTCAGTTGCTTTTTTCATGCTCCCTGGCATGATGGCATTCTACGCTGAATAGTGTATAATAGGTACAATGGGTAAACCAAAACGTATAGTAAAGATTTTTGTGATACCGTTGTGTATCATTGTTTTTCTTGCCCTTGTATGGGTCGGATTTTCCATGATAGGCAGAGTCAGGACTGATGCACTGATTCCCGCTTCGGCGGATTTTCGTCTGAGCATCCACCATCCGCTGCGGTTGATTGATGGTATTCTGTCCCATGAATCACTGCAGGAGATTGTCTCTGTACCCGCGCTGGCCGCGGCAGTTCCCATAATTGATATGCTTAAAGAAAATCCCCTTATGGAAAACCGTCTCCTGCGCTTTGCCGCACGGGGCGCTGTCGAATTTGCTGTAGTGCCGGGGCGTGGCGGGCATCCAGCGGCAATGATAGCAGCCTGGGATATGGGGTTTTTATCGCCATTATTGCGGGTTTTCCCCGTATTTTCCCGTTTGGTTTCTATCCCCAATTTGTTTTTTGTGCAGCCGGGGCGCGCCGCTTCCGGGTGGCGAAGTTCCCATTTTGAATACCGCACAGAAAGCATGACCCTGTTCATCGGTCCCTACCGCAATCTGCTGGTTATCACCAACAACTTTGAAGAGTTTGAAAGGCGGACAAGCGGACATTCAGACAATGGCGCAGCAGGCAGCGGCGGTTATTCCGTTATCAGACCGGCTGCTTTTGATGCGGCTTTTTTGATTTCTCCGGAATTTTTCATCGATCTTTTTGGCGGACAGGACGATGAGATGATGGCTGCTTTAAACCATATTGATTTTAATTCCACTGTGGAAGCGGGGCTTCTGGTACATGCCCAAAAACTTGATTTTCACCTGGCCGCATCGCTTTCATCCCGCCAGGCTGCGTTAAACAGGCTGCTTGAACAGCGTGCACATGTGCCGAATATCACCGAACGCTTCCCTGCCGCCGCCCAATATGCAACGGTTCTTTCGGCAGGAACACTGGATGAGCTGCTGCAGGCGGCCCAGGTATTTTCCGGCCCGGATCTTGCGGATACCATCCGGCAGGCGGACAGATCTTCCCGCACCCTGTTAAGGCTCCCCCTGGACGAACTGCTGTATTCCTGGTCGGGGAATGAATTTGCTGTTTTCGGCATGGAAGGCCGCCCTCATCCGGTTTATGCCATTCACATTGCCGATGAACGAAAGCGGCAGGAAATTTTTGAGAGAGCTTTTCGATCCATTGCACTGCGCGAAAATGTACGTTTGAATCTGGACGGAACACGGATACCGCAGATTGAAGTTCCCCCGTTTTTGCAGTCCCTGCTGAGACGCTGGGATATTATTCTGCCCTCACCTTATTACATTATTCATCAGGATTATCTTTTGGTAAGTGAGTCAGCGGAAACCCTCCTTTCTGCCCTGCGTGCAATACAGCGAAATGAGGTTCTTCCCCGAACCGCCGCATGGCGGGAGATTGCAGGTACCAGCAGCGGCATAGCAAACAGCGGCGAAGCATTCAGCCTGTATTATTCGCTTGATGTGTCAATGCCTTTTTTCCTGAGAAGAAATACTGTTCTGAGCAGTTTTCTGGGTGTTTATCGTCAGGGTCTTCTTCGTATGAATATTGACAGGGGACAGGTGAATCTTTCATTGTCCCTTATTCCCGGTCCCGGAGGCGGTATTACGCTGGTAAGCTCCATCCCCATAGAAACCAGGGGACGGCCCTCAAACCGGGTTTTTGGTGCAGGAGACACCCGAACCGAGCACAGCCGCCTGTTCCTGAGCGCCGGTGATACTGTTCTTTCGATTAATCCTCATGATTACAGCATCCGTGAACTAACCGGCCAGGGACAGCATTGGATAATTCCCGCAGCAAGCAGCGGACAAAATGCTGTGAATGCCTGGGTAGTAAATGACCGCGGGCGGGTAACGCTCGTAGACAGTGATCTTGAACCGGCGCAGGGCTTTCCTGTGCTTACCGGCCTGAGAATTTCAGCTCCTCCGGTTGCGTATAACGGGAAAGTTTACCTCTGCGATGAAGATGGAAAAGTCCATGCGGTTGATGTACGCGGTACTGTTTCTGTGTGGGAAACATCATTCTTTGCCGCATTGCGTTCACCGCCGTCTTTTCTGACCGTTAGCGGTACGCGAAGTTTTGCAGCAGCGTATCCCAAGAGCTTTTTCGGGGAAATCTGGCTGCTTGATTCCGACGGAAACGCCCTGCCCAACTGGCCAGCTTCGCTCATTTTTGACAGCGAAGATGTTAGTTTCGACAGCGGCATCGGTTTTGGCTCGCCGCTTTTATTTACGCATAACAACCGTGTTCTTGTTGCTTTTATCAGCCAGGCAGGCGATTTCTTTATCTTTGATGAATATGCCGCCCCTGTTCCGCCGTTTCCGGTTATTCTTGAAGGCGTTTTCTTCCAGCAGCCGGTATTTGACGGAGAGTATCTCTGGCTTGTTTCTGCCGAAGGCGTTCTTTTCAGAGTAAGCATTGATGGCGAAATACTGCTTCAATCCATCGCAGGGTTTTCTGTAATGGAAGAAGGGTATATTACTGTTTTTGACAGCGACGGCGACAGGATACCGGAAATATTTATTACCGGAGAAGGCAATGCACTTCACGGTTTTACCCGTCATTTCCGTTCGCTGGAAGGTTTCCCCCTGCCTCTATGGGGAAGACCTTATTTTACCGATGGCGGTACATCGACACGCAGAAGGCCTGAAATTTTCGGCATGGGAATGGATGGGCGTTTGTACCGATGGCAATTCCGGTAAGGGCAAGGTGATGTAATGAAAAAACAGGTGCTTGCAGCTTGTTTAGCAGCGGTATTTTTTTCCGCCTGCGTTTCTACCCAGAGAGATGTAACCATCGACAGGCATCATGAACAAATGGACAGCGATCTTGCCCAGGTTGAACAATTGATCGTTCCCCTTGAAGCCGCCTGGGCGGAACGAAGACCTCAAAGCGATCTTGCTGCGGCGCGCAGGATGATAAGCAATCTGGAAAATGATACCCATGCCGATGCTTATTTTTCCGCCAGGCTCAGCGCATGGTCGGGCAGGCTTGCCATTCTGGAAGGCAGGTACAGCGAAGCGGTACGCCTGCACCGGCAGTCACAGGCTGCTGCTGCAGGAAATGTTCCTGCGATAATTTTGGGTATTCGCCTTGAAGGAGACCCTGCACTACGGCTTGCAGCAGTCGAAAATGAACTTATCATAGCCGTTCAGCCCTCCTCACCTGGTTTTGGAGAGCTGCACATTGAAAAAGGCCGCGCCCTTCTGGAGCTCAACCGTTTTGCCGAAGCTGCCGGAGCCTTTGATGCTGCTTTTGCTGCAGAAATAAACAGCATTTACCGTGAAAGCTACCTGAGTTTTCGCAGCCGTGCCTGGGAAATGCGCAACATCGGCGATGCTGCCACCGCAACCATCGATGTGCTTGTGCAGGACAGAATCAGCTGGAACGACTGTATTACCATGGCAAGAAACGAAACGCAGCTTTTACATTTTATCAGCGGCGGCAGAAATTTAAGCAACGCAGATTTTTTTAACCGCCTCATTGAACGCGGCTTTATTCCTTCCACTCAGGATGTACATATAATGGATTGGCCGGCTGCACCGCCGGGCAGGGACGAAATTGTTACCCGCGCAGGAGCTGCATGGTTTATCTGGCACTTGTACGCCGAAGCCCGCGCTGACCGTTCTCTGCTTTTCCGTTACTCCGCACGCTTTGCCACAGGCCCCAACCCCCGCAGCCCCATCGCCGATATTCCCGCACTGTCGCGTTTTTTCGATTCAATCCTTGGCTGCGTTGAGACCGAATTCCTGCACCTCATCGACGGGCGGAATTTCAGTCCGGCACAATTCATCCGCGGCACAGACCTGCTTGCCATTTTAAGGCGTATTGATAGTTAGTTGTTAATCACGCCAAGACGCAAGAGTCTTTAGGAAAATCCTACAAATGTTTTGTATATAATTTTATATTATAATATATTCCCACTATTGCTAATAATACAAATATTCCTATTTTTGTTATTATTGCACCAATAGGTAACTCTATTCCAGCTATATTTTGAAATATTGTCTGATTAATTACCGTTATACCAATTAGTATAAGATTTGCCAATATTAATACTAAAATATTTCAAATTATTCATTAATATTCACATTGTATCTCTAAGCTTGATGTAATTCTAGTTTAGCTATCAAAGGTAAAAAGAGGAAGTCTTCCCTGCTGCGTGGGGTTTAATTATTTTGCCTTCTTGTCCAATTTTTAATTGACTTTTTAATATAAATGTATTATATTTAATATATCAGGGTATTTAAAATCCAAAAATATACACGGAGGCGGCAAATATGCTTAAAAAAATAGTGTTATTTGGGATTCTGTTTTTTGTATGTTTTAATGTATTTGCATATGATGATGAAAATATAATACCTAAAAATGTTATGTCTACTGAAGGACTGATCCTCCCTTCTCTTTTTATATGGAGATTACTTGAAACTCCGGTTTTGCTTGCAGCTTTTCAATATGAAAGGCAATTAATGGAAAATTTTAGCGTTGGAGGCCGGTTGGGATATTTTATGATAGGAGAAGAAATGATATCAATTTCTGCAGAAAGTATCGCAAGGTACTATCCTGGCAAAGGTACATTTTTTGTTAATGGAATTATTGGTTACGCAGCATTATTACATTTCCTTGAGGAGAATGACACAATAAATTTAGCAAATTATTTTAAGTTTGGTGTAAAAATCGGATGGAAAATTGATTTCGGAAAACCAGGCGGATTTGTTTTAGAACCTTCATTTGGTTATATATTAGCAATTGGGAGATCAATCAGAATAGTAGATGATTATAATTATGATTGGTATTTATTCTCGAATGAAACGTTAAATATGTTTATTCGGAATATTGTCGGGGGGCCAAAAATTTCCCTTTGCTTAGGTTATAGATTTTAATATAGTATATTTAAAAATAATCAATATATAACCATTATATGTTAATTACAGATTTTATTCTATACCCTCCGGGCCTGCATGTATGGTGTACTTTTTTGCCGATATTAGGGTATACTGAATCGATTATGCCAGAAAGCCCCTTGATTGTACAAAGTGACCGGACTCTGCTGCTTGATGTCCATGCGGAAAAGGCAGATGAAGCACGCTCGGCAATACTTCCCTTTGCAGAGCTTGAAAAATCACCGGAGCATATTCATACCTACCGCATTACACCTCTGTCTCTGTGGAATGCCGCCAGCGCGGGATTTCGTCATACTGATATTGCTCAAATTCTTACCATGTACAGCCGATATCAAATTCCTTCAGGAATTGTTGAGGGTTTTTCTGATGTTATGTCCCGTTATGGAAAAATCAGAATGATTGCGGGGGCTGATGACAATGAGTTGTTTTTAAAAATTGCCGATCCGGCGGTGCATGCAGAGGTTCATGCATTAAAATCGCTTGATAAATATATAACAAAAACTGCATCAGGTTTTATGCTGAAGCTCGTAGACAGAGGGACAGTCAAGCAGGAACTTATCCGGCAGGGCTGGCCGGTACAGGATGATGCTCCGCTGGTTCAGGGAGAAGAGCTGAACATTGTGCTCAGGGATCAATGTCTGTCAGGAAAGCCTTTTATCCTCAGGGATTACCAGGTTGAGGCAGCCCGCGCGGTGCTGGGAGACGGGGGGCCGGGTACCGGGTACGGAGTGGTGGCGCTGCCCTGTGGTTCGGGAAAAACCATTGTCGGCATGGTTATCATGTCGATGTTACAAACCAATACTCTGATTGTTACAACCAATGTTGCGGCGGTACACCAGTGGATCGATGAATTGCTGGATAAAACGGCATTAAGCCGTGAACATATTGCTGAGTATTCAGGTGATTCAAAGGCCGTTGCGCCGGTGACCATTGCTACGTACCAGGTTATTACCTGGCGGCCCGATCGTAATGCTGATTTTCCTCATTTTAAGCTGTTCCGCGATAGGCATTGGGGGCTCATTATTTACGATGAAGTGCATTTGCTGCCTGCGCCGGTGTTTCGTGTAACAGCGGAACTGCAGGCAGTCCGGCGGCTGGGACTGACGGCAACATTAATTCGTGAGGATGGCGCCGAAGATGCTGTGTTCAGCCTCGTGGGTCCTAAGCGTTACGATGTGCCGTGGAAAGACCTGGAAAACAAGGGTTGGATTGCCGAAGCCTTTTGTACCGAGATCCGCCTGGATCTGCCGCATAAACTTAAAATACCTTATGCGGTTGCTTCTCCCCGCGAGAAATACCGCATTGCCAGTGAGAATCCCCTCAAGGAAGATATTGTTGTACAGTTGGTGGAAAACCACCGTGATGATCAAATACTCGTCATCGGGCAGTACCTGACGCAGCTTAACTCCCTGGCAAAACTGCTCAAAGCACCGCTGATAACCGGTAAAACTCCCAATGCCGAAAGGGAACGAATCTACGGCAGCTTTAAGCGCGGCGATGTCAAGCTTATCGTTGTGTCGCGGGTTGCCAATTTTGCCATTGATCTGCCTGATGCTTCAATGGCGGTGCAGGTTTCCGGATCGTTTGGATCGCGGCAGGAAGAAGCGCAGCGCCTGGGACGCATACTGCGCCCCAAAAACCACAATGCGCTGTTTTTTACGCTTGTTTCGCGTCATACAGTGGAAGAAGATTTTGCGGCAAACCGCCAGAAATTTCTTGCCGAACAGGGATATAAATATTCCATTCAGCACTGGGATACACCGTCATGAAAAATAATTTCCGCTCTGTTGAATTCTGGAAGGCGTCGATAATGATCCTGCCGGATAATGCATTTTTTGAATTGCTGCGGACAGTCTTTGGTAAAATTAATACACCGTTTAATAAGCAGGTATTAATGGGCGATTTGGAAAAATTTTTATTAAGTAATAAAATTAAAAAAAATATTTCTGACTATATTAACAGCAATGATGCACGTATTATTGCAGCGGTTGCCGCCCTCAGAGAACCCGATGCCGGAGAGCTGGAAGCTTTTTTTGCCGGGGATATAAGCCTCGCTGATCTGCATGATACCGTTGTCAACCTTGAAGAGCGGTTTATCCTGTATCGCTTTATCGAAGAGGGGAAAAGCCGCCTTTCCCTGAATCCCCTCTTAAAAAGTATTTTATCTCCACTGGCGGCGGATAAAACACTGCTGTTCCAGTCGTTTGCCGGCGGTGAAGCAATGCACAGAAATATGTATCAGTTTGATGATCGTACCCTGGCGGCACTGCTGTCGTTTGTTGCTCAAAACGAAACGTTTTTTAAACATGGGGGCAGCATGCGCCGGAAAACTGCACATGCAGCACATGCAGTATTTCCCGGCCTTCCGCTGGAATTGTTTATCGGCAGCCTGAGGGTATTAGGGCTGCTGACGGCTGCCGGCGATAAACTCCTTCCTGATTATCAGCGCTTCTGTGCATTTGGCAGTCTGAGCCGCCGGGAACGGCTGGAGTACTGTGCTGCGGGGATGTGCTGTTATAACGAATCGGCACAGGAAATATCTCCTTGGCTTTTACGTTCAAAGGTACGTCATTGTGCGCTGTTTATTCACCGCCTGCTGCAAATGATGGATCACCGCCGCCTTTATCCGCTTGCTACCATCCGCAAGCTTACCCTGATAATGGGTATTGAAAGCGCCAATATAGCTTGTGAAAAACTCCTTGATGCGATGGAACATACCGGCCTCATTGTTTCGGATGCCAATCAATGCTGGCAGAAAACTCCAATGCCGGAATACCCATCCTCACCGGATGGTGTTGTTATCGCCATGGATTCTTCTTTTACCGTAATGGTCTATCCGGAAATTGATTATAATGATGTGATAGAAATTGCCGCCGTTTCCCGTGTTATCGAAGCCGGTTTAAATGTCCGCTTTGAACTGGACAGGGATTCAGCTGTTGGGGCTTTTGACCGGGGCATCTGTGCTGCACAAACCATTGAGTTGTTACAGCGGCTGTCACATAACCGCCTTGATGAAAATGCCGTTTTCTCCCTGCGTGATTGGGAAAAAAGCCATCAGGAAGTAACCCTACGGACAGGACTGGTGCTGACTCTTGCGCCTGAACGCCGGTACTTAGCCGAGACAAGTCCTTTGGCAGGGTTCATTGCAGAAACTATTGCGCCGGGGATCTATATGCTATCCGAAGATTCAGAAGAAAGGGTTACCAGAGCGCTGAAAAAAGCAGGGGTAACCATTATTGCCCGCCGAGGGAAGTGCCAGGCGGACAGTGCTCAGTTTTCCGGTGCAAACAGAAATGCATTCCCTCAGTTGTATGATGAAACCTCCTCCGCCGGAAAGACTCAACAGCCTTCAGACGACCAACCTAACGGCGATACAGATTCCGCCACTGTCTTAATCGAAGGTTTTCATTCTATACTGAATACCATGCATCTTGGCAGCGAGGAGTACAGTGAACTGGCGGCCCGTATTGACCGGCGCATGATACTCTGCGAATCCCAGCTTAAAGATGCCCTTGTCCGTTACGAAAAACTTGAGGCGCGGGGGCTGGACTATGCCGGCAAAGCCCTGATTGCAAAACAAGCAATTACCATGCAGGCGCCGGTGGAGGCAAGCTGGCCGGGACGAAGCAAGGAGCCCATTTTTGGTATTCCCCGGGCACTGGAAAAAGCCGGCGGTGAAAGTATGTTAGTTATCGAGTCTGCTGACGGAGATACTGTCCGTATCAATTTGGGGAAAATCGGCCTGTTACGGCGGATAAAAAAATCTATTTTTGAAAATAATAATTAAGGAGTTACCATGCCATTACTGCCATTTTCCGGCTACCAGCTTTCTGATCATCCGCAGGCTGAAATAAGCCAAAAAAAACTTGCCGTCCTCATAGATGCGGATAATACCCAGCCGGGAATTATCGAAGGCCTTCTGGATGAGATTGCCAAATACGGCATTGCCAGCGTTAAACGAATATACGGCGACTGGACCAGCAACAACCTCCGTTCCTGGAAAGAAAGGCTGCTGGAACACGCCATTCAGCCCATCCAGCAGTTTGCATACACAGCCGGAAAAAATGCCACTGATTCTGCGATGATTATTGATGCCATGGATCTTTTGTACTCAGAAAAACTTGATGGTTTTTGTATTGTCTCCAGCGACTCTGATTTTACCCGCCTTGCCGCTCGTTTAAGGGAAAGCGGCAGGATAGTGTACGGTTTTGGCGAAAAGAAAACCCCTCGTGCATTTGTTTCTGTGTGTGATAAATTTGTTTACACAGAAATATTAAAGGATCTGCACGAGGAATCTGATGATGAAGATCCCAAACCTGCTGCCAAGGTTAAAAAAGATTTTAAGGTTGACCGCAGGCTTCTCAAGCTGCTGCGTGAAACCGTTGACGACATGGCTGAAGAATCAGGCTGGGCATATCTCGGCGGCGTGGGTCATAAAATCAATAACCGCTCGGCAGACTTTGACCCCCGCAACTACGGCTTTAAAAAACTCGGTGATTTATTCCGCGCCATCCCCCAGTTTGAAACCGAGGAACGTCCCCAGGCCAGCGGCACCGGCAGGCAGGTATATATCCGCTGGAAACGCAAACGATAGAGGTGCTGCATTAGCTTTCCCATTATAGCAATTTGTTTATCCGCAAGCCTGTTGTTTTCCTGTCATGGCAGGCCAGGTGCAGATCGCCGGACATCAACGGTACAGGCGGACAGCTCTGATGCGCAACTGCTGTACATAGCAGAAGATGCCCGCAGAACCCTGCCTATTTTTTTCCGTTATTTATCCCGGCCGCAACCCGGCATGAGTAACTTCAGTATTAAATACCCGCTCATGACGGATGATGACAGCGGCATAGTAATGGAACAGGTATGGCTTACCGGAATACACTTCAGGGACGGCAGCTACCATGGTATTCTTGCCGACACTCCCGTCCATGTCAGCGGCATACAGCAGGGCGACACCATCACCTTTGATGCGGATTCCATTACCGACTGGATGTACACCCATAACGGAACAATCACCGGCGGCCGCTCCATTCAATATCTGCTGGAACAAATCCCTGAACACCAGCGCAGCGACAGCCAATGGAGCATCCTGGGAATGTTTGAGTGATGAACCGGTTAAAAAAAAGTAAGAAAACGGGCAGGACTAACAATCAAGGAATCTTTTGGGTAATGTTTTATATTTCCGGTTATTAAATATGCTGCGCAATATTTTGCAACATCATAAAATTTTCGATCGCTTTCATCAGACAATGCAATAGTGCTTGGTAAAACCATTACTAATAAACCCCTGGTACTTATTTCACCCAAAAGCTCATCTACCTGTCCTTCTGAAAAAGAAAGCCGAGGACGGGATAACACAATCCGGTATTCATCCAAAATGTGCTGATCAAAACAAGGGATAAGCTTATCCGATAAGATTAGATTGATAATAGCCGAGGCATTTCCAGCCGGGGTCCAGAGTGCAGAAACCAAAACATTGGTATCCAATACAGCTCTCAGCATTAAATCGTTTTTTCCCGTTTTTTTACCCGTGAACGGGCAGCCTGTATTTCTGACTCAATCTCTTTCTCCGTTAAAAACCCACGCTGTTGCGCATCGGCGCGCATACGATTAAACAACCGCATTGCCTTTACCTGCCGCAAGACTAGAAGAGTTTCTTCAAGATCATCGCTGGTAATATCAAGCAGGAGAGCCGTAGGTTTACCGTTATTGGTTATCACCATTTTACCATCTTGTGATAATTTTTGCCAAATATTACGTGACGAAGCTCTGAGTTCCCGTACAGATAAAAAATCCATGATAATATACCCTTAGATCAATAGTGTACACGATTGATGACACGATTGTCAAGTCATTCATACAGAAGGAGCTATATTGTCTTGACCCAAACCGCGCAGATAGGGTATCTTTAAAATTCGGTAGCCTTCTCGAATCAGAAGTTCGCACATGGATACCGGCCTGGAGCGGTGTCCGAGCGGTTGAAGGAGGCGGTCTTGAAAACCGTTGTGCCGAAAGGTACCGGGGGTTCGAATCCCCCCTGCTCCGAAATTAATTTAACAATAAAGCCTTATTAGAAAAAGTAAAGCAGCCAAAAAAATGGGGATTCGAAACGGAGCCCCCGCCGACCGAATGGGAGGAAAAGGGCGCATGGAACCTCAACCGAGCCGTATAACGGCGAAGGTTCCCCTGACAAACAGGTTCACTCTCTCCTCCCCTAACCTTTGCTATCTTAGCGTCCTTAGCGTTTTTTTAACCGCAAAGTGCGCAGAGAAACGCAAAACCCGTACTCTGAAAGCCTGTGTCTGCCTCCGTGCGAGATTTTTCCCATAGTGGCTCGTGTTGCCTTGAAAAGAATACTCTACATATAAGAAAAAAAGTATTGTATAACATATATCTTTGCGGTAATATATTTTTAGGAGATAATGTATGTTTGCAGTTCAGGGTGTTTATGATAATGGGGTAGTTACTATTGACGAACATGTGCCGATAAACAAAAAATATGATGTTGTCGTTACTTTTTTAAAACCTATGGAATTGACAGAAAAAAAAGCTGAACGAGGAAAAAAAATTGCTGCCCTTAATCGGATTACCGGTGTTCTTTCGGACAATTCCATAACACTAGAAGAAGCTCGTATGAAAGGGCGCAGAGAAACGTAAAACCCGTACTCTGAAAGCCTGTGTCTGCTTCCATATAAGACCTTTTGACATGCAGCGATACTCCTTGACATCAAACCAAGGTTTTTATACACTCAAAACATAGGTAAAACCTAGGAGCGGTGCGAGAGCGGCTGAATCGGGCTCCCTGCTAAGGAGTTGTACCCCGAAAGGGTACCGGGGGTTCGAATCCCCCCTGCTCCGTTGTTAAAATGAGGTTGTAGCTCAGCTGGATAGAGCATCAGATTGCGGATCTGAAGGTCGTACGTTCGAATCGTATCAGCCTCAAATTGTGTTATCTCAATGATCGTTCATGTTAATATCAATGAAAAACCGGGAAATGTGCACTTGCTTAAAACCACAAAGGCTCGTATAATACCCACATGGTGAAGAAAGGCACTGTTGTGCTGGTGCGGGAAGCGGTAGTCGATAATGACCACATTAACGCCTGCCTCCAGGAAGATGTTGCTGTAATCTGTGTCAACAGGCAAACAGGGAATAACAAGTACATCCGTTTCAAGGTACTCTACGAGAATAACAGCCAGTTTTGGCTCAAAAACGAGTCTTGGGAGTATTTTCTTACCAATGAAGACTTTGCAAAGGTAAAAGAAGCGGCATCCAACAGACCATCCCAATGGGAACCGGGGTTTGGCGAGGAATATGGGCCTATTGCCGCCATGTCTGACACAGAGCGGGCCCGGCATGTCAGCGAAAGTGCAAGCCGGCTGGAAAGCCTCATCCAGGGCTTTGGAAATGACTATGAAAGCATTGTTTCCATGCCTGAGCCAAAGCGCGCAGACCATATCAACAAAGAAAAGGAGCGGTTGGACAGCCTCATTGGGATGAAGCCCCGGCTCGAAGAACCCATTACCGAGGCTCTGGTTGAGACAGCACAGAATGTCATGCTGCACAACCATGCATCTCTGGTAAATGCCATGCAGCTTACCAGTGATGAGGCAAAGCAACAGACCCAGGGACTGGTGGATTCTACCCGTGATTTTGTTAAATCATCCACCCAGCTTATATCGACTAATATTTTTAATGATGAGCTGATGAATACCCTCGTAGCAAAATCCAACGGCACCATTATCCAGCATATGACCCGTGTCTACCTGAACGGACTGGCTTTTCTTTCCTACTACAACAATCTTGTGTCAACATCAAGTATTATTGCAAAACTGCGGATTTCCCTTGATAAAAGACAAAAGGCTTTTTATCACGCCCTTTTGCCCCATATCAGCCCGGAAGATATAACACTGGAAAAAGTATTCCTGCGGGGCATGAGAGCCGCCGACGAAAATGATTTTTTCAACTGGGCTACCGGGTTTCTTATTCATGATATCGGCAAAGCCGCCGCTGTTGAGTATCACGAAGGGGAGGAGGCGTTTAACCGTGATATTGTTATGGAACATGTCAAGGTAGGCTATACATCGGTCATGGAAAAAACCAACTATCCCCATGAAGCAGCACTTATCACCGGATACCACCACGAGTACTACGGCGATCCGGGAGGTTATGGATATTTCCGGTCATATTTAGATGAATACAAAAAAGCCAATCCGCGTGCCAAGCAAAGTGCCTGCATTTCCTTTGAACTTAACGGCATATTGGATTATGATGCTCTGGGGTATTTTCCCGCGAAAGTGCTGGAAATTATCGATGTGTTTGACAGTGTTACCGATCCCAACCGTAAATACCGCAAAGCCATGACGCCCGAAGAAGCCCTTGCCATGATGCATGAAGAGTTCATCGTCAAGCATCCAAAAATCGATTTAATTCTTTTTGAAATTTTTTCGAAGTTTGTACGCGAAAAAGAAGGTATTCTGTAATACAGCTTGCTCGTCGTTGATTCCCGGAGATTACAATGGAAGACGGAAAAAAATCATTAATAAAAAAATATTCCCGCGGTTATACCTTAAAAGTCATTCTGCTTATTCTCCTGGTACTCCTCCTGCTCATTCCCCTTGCCATGATCAGGGGGCTTATCAACGAACGTAACCGGACGGCTCAATCCGCCGAAGCGGACATAATGGAAGCCTGGGGAAGTGAGCTGATTGCCGCAGGTCCCATGGTGACTATCCCCGGTATCAGGACAGAAGAGCATCGTACCAGGTCTGACAGGGATGGGGAACGGGTTGATATTGTCAGGAGGCCCTTTACCCTGGTGATAACGCCGCAGCAACTCAATATTCATGCGGTGTTTACAACCGAAATCCGCAAGCGGGGAATATTTTCGGTGCCCCTGTTTTCCGGCGACCTGGTTTTTTCCGGTGTATTTAATCCGGCCCAGGCCCTTGCTTCACTGCAGCCAAACGAAGAAGTATTTCTTAACCAGGCTGAGTTAATAATTTCCCTGGCAAGCCAGAAAGGTATCCGCAGGATCGACCAGGCGGTGTGGAACGATAATGATTTGTTCTTCCAGCCGGGAAACCGGGGTCTGAACATTGCCCGCCGCAGGGATAGTTATTATTCCACTGTCAGCCTGGGCAGCGGTATCTATACGGCCTTGCCGGCTCTGTCTGCTGCCGAATCGGATTTTACCATTGCCATCGCCATGCAGGGAGGGCAGATGGTGCGCTTCCTTCCCATGGGACAGGATACCCATGTCTCCATTACCACAGACTGGTCTTCCCCGTCATTTCAAGGTTCCTTCCTCCCCGCAAGGTCAAACATCAGCGACAGCGGCTTTGATGCGGTCTGGGATATCAGCTACCTCAGCCGTGACATCCCCCTGTTT
>Ga0099364_10003334_pt1 | contig 24921 bp, 21 predicted proteins | sample TergutTh196P3_FD_73070 | JGI IMG/M metagenome (GOLD analysis project Ga0099364, IMG submission 73070) | Microcerotermes parvus P3 segment gut microbial communities from Pointe-Noire, Republic of the Congo - Th196 P3 | ecosystem: Host-associated > Arthropoda: Insects > Digestive system > Gut ...
GCAGTCGCATAGTTGATGCGAGAGTCAAGGTAGTGAGTGATGAGTGCCAAGCCAAAACGTATTCGGATTGATAGCGTAGCCCGTTCGATGTGGCTGTTCTTGCCGCCGAGACAGTGGCGAAGGAGGATCTCCGAGGGCTTCAAGTTGACCCAGAATAAGCATAGCCTATTGACTTTTTGAGTCGGGTGTGCTATACTGCACAATAGAGAAAGTTATACCAAAAATCACCCACCCCTGTTGCTACAGGGGTCATTCTTATTTCCTTCGCCACTGTCGTATCCAGTTACCTGCTCACTGCCAGTGGCGTATTCACCCAATCCATGATTGCGTTCTGGTGGGCTGGGTCACTAGTGTCTACGGAAGGCGTATCCCTCACGGGCTTAAACAATGCTCTCATAGTCCCAGGCAACAACAATCCCAACAGTAAGTGGTTCGGTAACTCCCTCCGCTGTGTCTACCCGTAGGGGGTGGGAAGCAGTGCGCGCAAATCCAAACGACACATTGACACATAAGCTTATTCATGATACGATACTGTTATTATACTCGGAGAGGTGAGGCTATATGAAACTTAAGGTAAGAGCGGATACGACCAAGAGCGAGGTTGCGAAGGCGATTCGTGGGTTGTTTCCGAACAAAGATTTGGGCTGGTATGTGAAGTTTATCCAGCGACTGCAAGAACTGTGTACGACCTGCAAGAAGAACGCGGATTTTAACCAGGAGGCAGAAAAAGTGTGCGAGTTTCGTAAGGTAAGAGCTGCCCTGATTTATGATGGTGCCTGTTCGCGGGACGCGCTGATTCACTGGTACGGTGTGCTGGCGAACGCCAAAGGGGCGCTCCTGATGTTGGCGGACGGACGAGAAGGGAGCTGGCCGGCGGAAGAAGGCAAAAATCTGGATAGATTCATCGCAGGATGTAAAGAAATGCAGAAGCTGGCTGCACAGGGCGTGGATTGGGAAACATTACCGGGGTCGGCGAGCATGACAGATGTCATCTGTATGTCTTATATCTGTCGCGATTCCAGGGATCCGCTTTATAAAAAGATGCAGCGGACCGGTGACTGACGGTAGGCGAACCTTTGGACTTTATTAGGGGTGACTTAGAGTAGTCGCCCTTTTCTTATGGTGGGGAGTTTGTGGTAAAATAGACGTAAGAACTATGGAGATGAGGTGAGGACAGTCGTGATTACCGGTGGGATGCAGGGTCTCGGGGCGGCGATTGCTGAGCGGTTGCGCGGGGAGTATCGGGTGGTGACGTGGGATATTATTGATGGGGCGGATGTGCATTGTGATGTGGCGGATTATGGACAGGTGGAACGGGCGGCGGATGAGACGCGGGCGAAGTATGGCCAGATTGATGTGCTGGTGAATAATGCGGGGATTTTTATCGCGGGGGATTTGATCACGAACGACCCGGCGAGGATTACGGATGTGGTGAAGATTAATTTGCTGGGGACGATTAATTGCACACGGGTGATTGCTGGAGAGATGATGGCGCGGGGAGAGGGGCAGATTATCAATATCTGTTCGGATGCAGGGCTGGAACATAAGGCGACGCGGTCGGTGTATTATGCGAGTAAGTGGGGGGTGACGGGGTTTTCGAAGTGCTTGCATGATGAGTTGCATCCGCACGGGGTGAGAGTGACGACGGTATTTCCGAGCGTGATGGATACGGATTTGTTTAGTAAGGCGCAGTACGATAGGGATTTGTCGAAGGCGCTGGATCCGAAAGCGACGGCGGATTTGGTAGCGTATGCGTTGGCGACTCCGGAGAATGTCTGGTTGCCGGAACTTAGAATTAATGGGATGTGACGGTGGCTGCTGGGCTTACTTGATGGTATAATATAACATGTTTGAGATAGAGAAGCGGGCCGGGCTGGCTCGAGTCGGGAAGATTATCACGCCGCATGGGGAGATAGAGACGCCGGCGTTTGTGGTGGCGGCGACTAAGGCGACGACGAAAGCGCTGACGAACGCAGAGATTCGGGACTTGGGCGGACAGGCGGTGCTGGCAAACACTTATCATCTGTTACTTAGGCCGGGGGCGGAGATTGTGGAGCAGGCCGGGGGTCTTTCGAAATTTATGGCGTGGGACGGGCCGACTTTTACAGATTCGGGCGGGTTTCAGGTGATGAGCTTGCCAGGGACGAAGGTGACGGATGAAGGCGCGGAGTTTATCAATATCTATAATGGCGATAAGGTGAAGATGACGCCGGAAGATTCGATGCGGATTCAATGGCAAATCGGGGCGGATATTCATATGGCGTTTGATCATGTGGCGGATAGTAGCGAGCATGCGGCGATGAAGGCGTGCATGGAGCGGACACACGCGTGGGCGGAGAGGTGCCTTGAAGAACACCAACGCTTGACAACTCGTTGTGCAGCTATTTCTCGGCGTCAACAGCCAGGAGGAGACCCCCTCTTTGCCCTAAAGGGCAAGACCCCCCATACGCCTCAAGATAGTGCACTTACGAGTTACCAAGCACTCTTTGGTGTGGTTCAAGGGGGGTACTTTAAAGATTTGCGCGAGGAGAGTGCGGGGTTTCACGCTAGCTTGCCGTTTGATGGGTTTGGGATTGGTAGTACGTATCGGGCGGAGGGGCTGATGGAGGTGCTTACGACGACGAATTCGATATTACCGGAGGAGAAGCCGCGGCATCTCTTGGGGATGGGGCAGGAACCGCGGGATATTTTTATCGGAGTGGAGGGTGGCTGTGATACGTTTGATTGTGTGGCGCCGACGCGGATGGCGCGGAATGGGACGCTGTACACACATGATGGGCGGCTGAATATCAACAACTCGGCGATGACTCGGGATTTTCGGCCGGTGGATGCGGAGTGTGATTGCTATACTTGCCAAAATCACACGCGGGCGTATTTGGCGCATTTGTTTAGGGCGGATGAGATAACGGGCAAGGTGCTGGCGACGATTCATAATGAGCGGTTTGTGGTGCGGCTGACGGATCAGACTCGTGAGAGTCTGCTGGATGGGACGTTTGATGAGTTTAAGAAAGCGTTCTTGAGTAGATACTACAAGTAAACCGCTAGCTTTAAGGCTAGCGGTTAAATGGGTAATGGCTTAGTCTAGCGACCGGTAAAGCCGCGCTTTTTGAGACGTTGGTAGGCGTCATCGATGCCCTGGATGAACTCGCGAGGGACAATGAAGCCTTGCTCGACGTAGTCGCGGTAAAAAAGCCGCTCGTATTCGCCAAGAATAGAGCTTAAAAAGTAGTGCCGGCGACCGTGAAGCCAGTTGCGGAAGAAGTTCCAGAAAAACGGAGGCTTCGTTGCCATTGAGTAGACGATGGGCTGAGGTTCGGGCCACTGCGCATGGGCGGTGACGCGACCTCGAGCGGCGGCGAAGCTCTTGCTGACGAGGACAATACTTTCGGGTACGATGCCTCTTTCGAGCAGGCGAGCGGCAGACAAAACCATATTTTCACCAGTGTTTCTAGCGGACTCTTCGACAATGATCGCCGAATCCGGGACTCCCTTTTGACGCAAGACTTGATGCATTAAGGTAGCTTCGTGAATACCAAAGCTGGGATGGGCGAAACCCGTAACGACGATGGTTGGAGCTACCCCTCTATGATAGAGTCGAGCGGCAAGAACAGCCATGTCTTTACAGGGTCCGGATCCGCAAGCCACAATGACGTCGACGGCTGTCGGTTCGGGGTCACAGGTGCACAAGTAATTATAGAGAGTCCGAAAGTCGCGAAAGTCCGAATGTGATAGGCGGACGGACATTTCCACCCCTCCAATCTAAAAAATTTGATCCTTAGACGCAGGGCGCAAAAAAAGCGGGACATGCCATTACGTTAAGGTTCATAGAGTGATTATATCATGCTATGAACGAATAGTCAATCTATGGTTTGGAGCGTTTAAGAGGTGGGCGGGCCGGACGCCTAACCGATGGATGGGCGGGGCGCTTGGTGGTGGGCGAAGGGCGGGATGAAGGCCTGACCGGTGATTTGGTCGTTGGCTTGACTGTTGGTTTGGTCGGCCCTTTGCGTTTGTTGGCGGTGGCTTTTTTAGCACGAGCCTCGGCGATGGCGTTCTCGAGGCGGCTGACGCGAGCCAGGACTTTTTTAGCGGCTTCTTCTTCGCCGTTAAGTTCATGAACTTTTGCCATATAACGCAAGGTTGATAGCTGTTTGTCAAGAGTGAAGGCAGCTTCGAGGGCGGTGAGGGCATGCTGATAGTTGCCAAGCTGTTCTTCGGCCTTGGCGAGGGCGAGGTAGCGAGTGGGGACATCGCCTTCGAGCTCGAGGGCTTGGCGAAAGGCGATGGAAGCTTTGCCGGGTTCGCCGGTTTCGAGATAAAGTAGGCCGATGTTATGCAAGGTTGAAACGTTATAGTCAAGGCTTTGAGAGATTTCGAAGCAGTTGATGGCGTCGGCGAATTGCTTGTTTTTGGCGTAGAGGATGCCGAGGCGGTTGTAGGCGGCGGCGTTTTTTTCGTCGAAGCGGAGGATGGTGAGGAGGGCTCGCTCGGCACGAGAGGAGGTTTTGGTGGTTTTCATGGAAGTCTTGGCGATGTCCCAGAGCTTGTCGAGTTGCTGTTCGCGCTTGGTTTCGGCGGCGGTGACGGGCTTCTTGTCGCGCGGACGCGCAAAGACCAGAAGCAGCATACAAATAATAAGTGCGAGTAGTCCCCACATAGTGGTTATATTATACAGTACAATGGCCTCCTCGCCTAATGGGCTTCAACAGGACACCCGAGGCGGGTGAGACCTGACCTCGGGCTAGGGGTGGGGAGGGTGTTTGTAAAGCTACCTGGCGTATTTACCGTTGATAAATACAATATCTTCGTCATTGCCAAATGCGCTACCGTAAGCTTTGACCAGAGCGATAATCCAGTCAATCAAATGCCAGATGCCGCCGGTTATCCAACCAAAAAGCAGTTTGCAGATGCCGATGCCTATTTGCCCACGCATAAATCGGTCGACGCCAAGACCAGATAGAAAGAAAGCCCCAACCCAGACAAAGATATGTTTGTTGATTTTAATTTCCTTCGCATGATAACTGCCCTGGCCGCTATGAGGTGCGCTGGAGGGCTTTGCTTCGATTCGTTTGACAATGGTTTCCTTGTCGTTTCGGTAGACTTTCACTTCGTCACCTACGGCAGGGTTAGCAAAGTTCAAGGAGGCGATTGGCACGGTAACTATCTCGCCGTTGTCCATCCCGATGCTGACTTTTGAACCTGTTATATTTACGATTTCGCTCATTTTCTCCTTTCGATTAAGCATTCGTTGTGTATGCAAATGCATAGCTATGGATATTGTAGCATGCTTGCGGGCTTGCTTTTATGTGTTGGTTTGTATAAAATAATACTATCGAGGCTTACCTAGTACGCCTCGAAGGGTTAAGTAATCGTGCCGAGAGGCACTTTTACTTTATTTCCGCCGAAGTAGCCTGACGGTGACTCTGATCGATATGACCAGTCGCTTGAAGAGTTTTAGCTCTAGCATACGCACCTCCTTTCTCCTTGGCCGAGGGGCAAAGCCCCTCGGCTAGTTTAACGAAAACACTGGACTTCTTAAAGTTCAACTAGGATAGTCTAAGAAGCCCGCGTGGAGACTTAACGGTAACCTCCTAAACCAGTCCAAAACCCTAGAGGGAAGCCTATCATGATAGGCTTCCCTCTAGCAAGCATAACCCTTGTAGCATTTTGTCTCTGAGCTCTCAGATAAGGAAAAGTGAAAAAAGAATCTTACAACCACTAAACCACCAACTTGCAAGCATAAGAATCTTCGCCACTGTCTCCTGCTAAGAAAACCAAGGTTTTCTTCCTTTCCTTGCTGGACACTGTGTCTACCCGTAGGGGGTGGGGAGACAAGCATGAGCCGTATAATATAACTTTTTGGTGGACATTTCTTGTCGCCTCTGTTAGCAAAAAAATCTTTTTGCAGTTTTTTTGATCTGGACGAACAGAGGTGGAGAATTAGAAGGGTTATGGTTTGTTAGGTTGAGCTATGGTGCTAGACTAGCGCCATGAAGCAAAAAGACTACGGTAAATGGATGCCCGTAAAGAGAGAGCTGCACAACAATCCCTTTAGACCGCTTTATAACGAGGGGGATGTATTTTGGCTATGTATGGGTGAAAACGTTGGGTTTGAGCAAGACGGTAAGGGAGGACTGTACACCCGTCCGGTTGTAGTTGTGCGAGGGTTCAGCCGAGAGTTGTTTTTTGGTGTGCCGCTGACTTCTCGATCGAAGAGTGGTAAATTTTATTATAAATTCCTTTTGGAAGGCAACTATAGTACGGCAATCCTCAGCCAGTTGCGCGCATTTGATACTGCAAGGATCAGTAATGACGGTCAGAGAATCGGCAGAATCAGCCGCAGAGATTTGGCCGTAATCCGCAAGCGTCTTTGCGGACTCATTCAAGGGGGCTGAGATTGTTTTCCCCACCTATTGCTAGGCGGGGTCAGCGGCTTCTAGCCTAGGGCTAGTGCCGATTTATAGCTTCATTATAGCAGTTGGGGTGGGTGGTTGTCAAGAAGTCCTTACACCATTCGATCTCCTTCGCCACTGTCTCGGGTGGGTTCTTCAGAATGTTAGCTGCGCAACCCGGCCTAGTTAACCAGTCTAGTCAAGGATATTTGTGGGGTTCATCCGCGGGCGAAACTACTGGTTCTAGTCCTTTAGTTAATCCAGAACATGTGCGTCCCGGTGCCGGAGCTGACTTGAGATTCTACGGCTTCTCCCTCCGCTGTGTCTACCCGTAGGGGGTGGGGAGGAGAAGGTTTTTGCAGTTTTTTTGATCTGAGGCTTATCTGTTAATTTTCAGAAGGGTTATGCTTGCCATACCAGCCCCTGCCTGCTACCATGTCAGAATGAAAAATAAACCAAACGTAGTCGTCCCCAAGGGGCATAAAGCTCGAAAGAAAGAATATGAGGCAGCCTGGGTACTAGCGCGGCATTATAAAACGGTGGTATATATTATCAAGCCGCCAAATGAGTATTTAGTGGGCTCGCCGAACTTTTGTATAAATAATGAACTCTTTGAGCTTAAAACGCACATCAGTGCAAAGACCGAGAAGGTGGAGCGTCTAATATGGGAGGCGTCGCAGCAAGCTGATAACATTGTTATCGACGGACGATCGTCATTGACTTTACCAAATAATCAAGCTACAATTAAAGAAGAGAGACCACTCGGGTGTTTACACCAGAGGAAGGAGTACTCTATATCAAGATGAGCTCCGAAAGGGGCTTGTTTTGCTTGTTCTGTTCCGCGGTGCTCCCTTGCGGACCCAAAGTGAGGGCTGTGCTTATGGCTATATCGGCTGGGATGACAAGCGTGAGTTTAAGAATAGCTGGCTCAATCTTCCGCTCCACTCAGATCAAGAAAACAGACCATGCTGATTACTTAGAGATAATCAAGAAGCGTGCCGGAACAATCCATAAATACGGGGAATAGCGAAAACAGCCCCTAGACTTTCGTCAAGCGCTCCTACGGAGCCAGTTCGGGACTGCTTTCTTTGTACTATCATTATACCAAACGTTTGATAATTTGTAAATAGACTTGTATTAGACACAAAAGAAAGTTACCCAGTTGCTGTTGACTATAGTAGTTCGGGTTTAGGCGTTATGGGAACACACAGCGTACAGAAAACCCGAAGACCTTACTGCTGACGTTCGTGCCGGGGTAGACGAGCGTGCTGCTCACGCTCGTGAGCCAAGCGGCGGTGACCGAGTTGAGGGAGGATGTCCACCAGTACGCGTACGTGGACTGATTGCCGAGATTGCCTGCCGTACCGCTGACGCTGCCGGCTGACACTGCACCAAAGGCTGCGTTCCACTGTGGGAAAGTTGCCGCTGTGCCGGTAGGTTGCCAAGGAGCTCGGGAAGCTGCTGTGTTAGTGGTGTCTGCAGGAGATAAAGTATTGTTGAGGAACGAACCGCTAAGGACTGCCCATTCGTTGTTAATGTCACTATTATTGCTGCTACTGCCAACTCTACCTACAGGCACCCTCCAGCCAGTCGGACATATTGAGCTGCCACCAGAGCCTAGGGACTCACCACCTACACCACCAGTAGCACCGACTGTACCCGTACTAGACATACCGACACCTGTTGTTGTGTTAGAGACTGCTGCACAGGTTGGCGTTGTACCGCTGTCTAGACCCAGTGCCGCACAGAAGTTGTAGAGGATTTGATCACCGCAGATTGAAGCCATTACACCTGTGCCGGTAGAAGCAGATGTACAAGTTGTGCCGCTACCTAGGGTTAGGCCTGCGTTAGAGTTATTAGCAAATCGCCTTGTACTGTTGTTAGCTCCGGCAGGGTTATTCCAATCGCTACTTACGGTTACTTCGCGTAGGCCCCCTACACCGGCTGTGTTGCTTGGTACTACGTCACCGAACGTGTTATTGCCATCGCCGGTGTAGGCCAGATTATCCATCATCCAGCATTTGTTGTCGGGCATCTTACGGATGCGATATTCTTTGTTGTCTCTCGCGTCGGAGAGGGTGATAATGTCTCCTACTGCAAGCATGTTACATTCTGCGGGAGTGAAAGCTTGCATGGGAAGCTGCGGCTGGGTATAGGTAAAGCCATTACTAAGCGTGGCTACTCCACCAACAGTAGTGACTACTACATCCTGCTGGGTACCGGCTGTTCCAGCAGGAGAGAAGCAAGTGAGAGCGGTGTCGCTAGCAACATTGATGGATGTACAAGCTGCTCCACCAATAGTAACACTGGATACTACACTGGTGGTATTAAAGATGAAGCCTGTACCAGTAATAGTGACTATGGTGCCTCCGCCAGAAGGACCAGCCGAGGGGCTGACAGACGTAATAGTGGGAGGAGAGACAGGAACATCATTGACTGTAGCTGTGATAGTGACAGTCGAAGAGTAGACTCCTGGTGGTAGGGCGGCAGTAGGACGAGCTCCAAAGCGGATGGGAGTGTTCTGGAGGGCTGGAGTATTGACTGCGGTGGTGACGTCACGGATGAGGGTTGGCGTAGTGGGTACTGGTGCGAAAGGTAGTGGTGACGTAGTACTGCCATTAGCATTACCACAAGCTCCTAGGCCGGTAGGGAAGCCACTGCCTGAGTTATCCATACGGTCACTGGGTATACAGAAGCCCCAAGTGTCATTAGCTAATGGTAGTGGTGAAGTGATGGAGCCGCTGTTGGCGGTGATAAGACCAGATGGGATACCGACTAGGTTGGCACTACTAGCATTAAGGAAGAGGGAATAGCCAAAGCTGGCGTCAGTATCGACAAAGACATTCAGACAGGTGAAGTGGGTATTACCATCCGGGACACTGACTGGTATGTTGAGGGTGAGGTTGTTGGAGATGTCGGCTGGTACTGGTATACAGTTGGCGTCGTCTCCTTGGCCGCCGACTGTCATAGACAGTGAGGCGCCGTTGACTGTGATATTGGTAGTGACGCCTTGGGATGTACTGTCGGCCGAGACTGGGCTGAGGCGGCTAGCTATCCCTGCTGTTAGCACGGTAAAGGCACTAGCGGCTACGATAGTGCCTAGGAGCTTAGGTAGTGAGAGATAATGTTGGTGAGAAGAGCCTAAACCAAGCTTAGAAGGACCCCCCCCCAGTTGGGTGGGGGAAGGTATTATGAGAGTTAAGTCGTTTCATAATCTAAGGGTACCTCGTTTAGGTTATTGCACACTGTGTCATTATGTATAAGTTTAACATTAGCATGAGGGTTAAAGCAAGGGGGGTGGGGGATTTTCCACATCCCCCCTAGTAGGAGGTTAAATTATTTTGAGGAGAGCGAGGCGGGGGTAGATGTTTTGGGCGAGAGATTTGGAGGCAGCTTGGAGGCGGCGGGCGGCGGCGAGGTCGAGCTTTTGGTCGAGGGTGTGGGCGCAGGTGGCGAGGAGTTTTTCGGCGCCGGGGCGGTCTTTTTCGTAGTGTTTGATGACTTTGAATTTTTCGAGGGGGGTGCCGAAGAGGAGACTCTCGGCTTCGGCGAGGAGGTCGGGGTCGGGTGGGACTTTGGGGAGGCGGACTTTGAAGAGGTGAGCGCGGCTGCGGATGGTGGGGAGGACGGCGGCGGGGCGAGGAACAATCCAGATGAAGGCGGCGTGTTCGTTCGGCTCTTCGAGAAGCTTTAAGGCAGAGTTTTGGGCGGCGGGGGTGAGGAGGTCGGCTTCGGGGAGGAGAAAGTATTGCCGCGTGAGGTGGCGGGTGACGTTTTGGTTGATTATTTCGCGCATTTCGTCGACGGAGATGGATTTTTTGTCTTTGGCGCGCTGGAAGAGGCGGGGTTTAAGGGGGGCGAGATGAGGGAGGATTGGCTCGTGGTCGCCGACGAGGAGGAGAAAATCATGACGGGCGGCTAGGCGGGGGAGGTCGGCGGGGTCAATCCACATATTTGGCAAACTCCGGGGGTAAGGGAGAGGTGAAAGTCTGGCGGTGGCCGCTGGGGAGGGTGAGGGTGAGCGAATGGGCGTGGAGCATGACGCGAGGGGCGGGAGGGCCGCCGTAGGTTTCGTCGCCGACGATGGGGTGGTTGAGGTAGGCGAGGTGGACGCGGAGCTGGTGGGTGCGGCCGGTCTTGGGGGTGAGCGCGAGGAGGGCGTATTTGTCGTTGCTTTTCTCGACTTTGAGGCCGGTAGTGGCGGGGCGGCCGTGGGCGCTGACGACGAAGGTGGTGGGACGTTTGTGGTTTCTGGCGATGGGGAGGTCGATGACGGCTGCGGTTTGGCGGGGCGTGCCTTCGGTGATGGCGTAGTAGGTTTTGTCAGTCTTGCGGTCGGCGAATTGTTTTTGGAGGTATTTTTCGGCTTCTGGGGTTTTAGCTAGAATCATGACGCCGGAGGTGCCGCGGTCGAGACGATGGACGATGCCTTCACGGTTGGTGGCTGGGTTCGGGCGTTCGAGATAGTCGGCGAGCCAGGTGGCGACGGTGGCTTCGCTTGCGAGGTCGCCTTTGGCGTGGGAGAGGATGCCGGCTGGTTTGTCGATGACGATGACGTCGGCGTCTTGATAGAGGATGGGGAGGTCGAGAGAGGGGACGGCGGCGGGGTCGGCGATGGTGATTTGGGCGCTAGTGGCGATTTGTTGGCTGGGCTTGTCGACGATTTGGCCGTCGACTGTGACGAGGCGGGCGGCGATGCGGCGCTGGAGTTCGGAACGGGTGAAGTCGGGGAAGCGTTCGACGAGTAACTGGTCGAGGCGGACTTTGTCGGGGAGGACTTTGTAGAGGTGGACGTGGCGGCCTTTGAATTCGCGCTGGCCGAGGTCTTCAAGTTTCCCTGTTCCGTTTGGGCCTTCGGTTGGGTCGAACTCGGCGCCCCAGTAGGCTCGGTAGTCGGTTTTGATCCAGGTGAAGCTAAGCTCGACGACGTCGGGCTGTGGCGCGTGGACGTGAATGTTGGTCATGAGTTTGTCGTCGACGATTTCGGCGGCGAGCTGGTCGAAGGTCCAGAGGAGGTCGATGCAGTCCTTTTTGGTGAACTTGGGGAGGCGTTCGCTCATTTTGGGCTCCTAGATGACGATATTTACTAATTTGCCGGGGACGACAATGACTTTTTTAACAGGGGTGGAACCGATAAAGGTCTTGACTTTTGGCTCGGACTGTGCTATACTCTTGAGGAGTGCCTCGTCGGAGGCTTTTTTGGTGTCTACTTGGAGTTCGGCGCGGAGCTTGCCGTTGACTTGGACGACGATGGTGATGGTATCGGAGACGAGGTATTTTTCGTCGTATTCTGGCCAGCCGGCGTGTTCGAGGAAGCTGGAGTTGCCTAGCTGGAGCCAAAGTTCGGCGGCCAGGTGGGGAGCAAATGGAGCGAGGAGGCGGATGAGGATGTTGAGAGCGTCTTTGCTTGGGCCGGTTTTGTAAAGGCCGTTAACGCATTCCATGAGGGCGGCGACTGCGGTGTTGAATTGCATTTTTTCGAGGTCTTCGGTGAGTTTTTTGATGGTTTTGTGGATGTTTCTCTGAATCTCTGGGGTGTCGTCGACGAGGTCGCTTTGGGCGAGTGTCCAGATGCGGTTAAGGAAGCGGTAAGCGCCGGTGACGCCTTCGGGGTTCCAGGGGGTGGTTTGGTCGTAAGGGGCGATGAAGGCGAGGGCTACGCGGAGGCTGTCGGCGCCGTAGCCGGCGTCGATGATTTCGGTGGGGTTGACGACGTTGCCGAGGGATTTAGACATTTTGCGGCCGTCTTCTGCGAGAATGATGCCTTGACCGCGCCGCGCGGCGTATGGCTCAGGGGTGGGGACAAGGCCTTGGTCGTAGAAGAATTGGTGCCAGAAGCGGGAGTAGAGCAAGTGGAGGGTGGTGTGTTCCATGCCGCCGAGATAGAGGTCGACTGCGCCGGTGGGAGATTTTTGGGAGGTTGGGGATTTTTTGACGCCGCTCCAGTAGTCGAGTTTGTCTTTGGCGGCGAATTCAGTATCGTTGTGGGGGTCGAAATAACGGAGGTAGTACCAGCTGGAACCGGCCCAGTTGGGCATGGTGTCGGTTTCGCGTTTGGCGGGTTTAGCGCATTTGGGGCATTTGACGTTGACCCAGTCGGTGATTTTGCTGAGCGGGCTTTTGCCGTCATCGCTGACTTCGTAACTTTCGACGACGGGGAGCTCGACCGGTAGGTCTGCGGCTGGAACAGGTACGACGCCGCATTTGTCGCAGTGGATGATAGGGATGGGTTCGCCCCAGTAGTGTTGCCGGCTGAAAATCCAGTCGCGGAGGCGGTAGTGGGTGACGCGCTGGCCCATGGCTTTTTCTTCCATGTAGTCCATGATTTTTTCGGTGGCGTCGTGGACGTCGAGGCCGTCCAAGAAGCCGGAATTAATCATGATGCCTTCGGATTCGTTGACGGTGACGCGGCCGTCGAGCCAGTCGCTTAAGGTTTGGAGTGGGTCGTGGTGGGTGAGGCTAGTGATTTCGGAGCGGGGGATCCAGGTGTGCTCAATGGCTTCGGCTTGTTCGATTTCGTCGAGCTCGAGTGGGTCTTGGTCGAGGTCGGTGAGCTGGAAATGGAGGTATTCGGTGGTGATGTCGCGGTTGACGTCCTTGTGGGCGGCGTAGAAGCGCGAGCGGAAGACGAGTGGGAGAGTGCCGATGAGCTTCAGGTTTTTATAGCCGGTTTCTTCGCGGATTTCGCGGCGAGCGGCCTCTTCGGTGGTCTCGCCGTCTTCGATGCCGCCTTTGGGGAGGACTTGCCAGCCGCGCTTGGGGTAGAGGACGGTGAGGAATTTGTCTTCGGTGGGGTGCTGAATGAGGCAGCTGACGGTCTTGCGCTTGGTGTTTTTCTTGCCTTTTTTGGGTGGGGTGTCGATGTTTTTCTCCTCGACGGCGACGACTTGGATGATGGGGAGGTCGAATTCGGTAGCGAACTCATAGTCGCGTTGGTCGTGGCCAGGGACGGCGACAAGGGCGCCGGTACCGAAACCGCCTAAGACAAAATCGGAAATCCAGACTGGCATGTCTATATTGTTGAGGGGGTTTTTGGCTTTGAGGCCAGTGAAGACGCCGGTTTTTTTGCGGCCGTCGCCTTGGCGTTCGATGTCGGTTTTGGCCAGGGAGGACTGGACGTAGGCTTTGATGGCTTCGACTGCAATGTCGCCGTCTTTGAGCTTGATTTTCTGGCTGAGGATCTGGTCGACGAGCGGGTGCTCAGGGGCGAGAACGATGAAAGTGGCGCCGAAATTAGTGTCGGGGCGGGTGGTAAAGACAGTTATCTCTTGCTTTTTGGCAGTATTAGTGGTGTGATATGTGATGTTGATGCCGGTTTTTTTGCCAATCCAGTTGATTTGTTGGTCGGCGATGCGGGAGGGGTAGTCGACGGTTTTAAGCCCGTCGATGAGGCGGTCGGCGTAGGCGGTAATCTTTAGCATCCATTGTTTCATGGGTTTTTTCTCGACTGGCTCGCCGCAGCGTTCGTGGCAGCCGCCTTCGACTTCTTCGTTGGCGAGGCCGGTTTTGCAGCGTGGGCACCAGTTGATGTCGATTTCGTCTTGGTAGGCGAGGCCGGCTTCGTAGAATTTCAAGAAAAGCCACTGGGTCCATTTGTAGTAGTCGGGGTCGGTGGTTGAAAAGGAGCGGGACCAGTCAAAGGAATAGCCGAGACTCTTGAATTGTTGGGTAAATGTGTTGACGTTTTGCTCGGTGGCGACTTGGGGGGCGATTTTGTTTTTGATGGCGTAGTTTTCGGTGGGGAGGCCGAAGGCGTCGAAGCCCATGGGGTAGAGGACGTTATAGCCTTGGGCGCGTCTCCAGCGGGCGAGGACGTCGCCGAGGGTGTATTCGCGGGCGTGGCCGAGGTGGAGGCCGGCGCCACTGGGGTAGGGGAACTCGGTGAGCATGACGAATTTGGGCTTTTTGTCAAAGTCGGGAGCGTCGTAGCTCTGCGTGTCCGCCCAAGTTTTTTGCCACTTGGGTTCGATTTCGCTGGGGTTATATCTTTTCATAATGACATTATAACATATCAGGGGTGGGTGGCGGTGAGATTTGGGGTGGTTTTGGCGTAAAAAGCATGGGCAATATTGACTTTTAGCGTCTAGTGTGCTATAATGGCGAGGAATCATATTATATTTCAGGAGGCGACCAATATGATAGAACTTTTAAAGAGAGAATTGGCGAGAATTTCCAACGAGCCAAAGCCGTATGGTGGGTACTACCAGTTTCGCACACTGCTTGAAGCGGTCAAGGACAGCGACACATTGGTGCAGGCTTGCATGGAGCGATTTATGCAGTTCCCTATCGAGGCTATACGCAGCCAAGTGGGCGAGGGTGGCCCTGCCGACAACACTCTTCTGGCTCTGGCGGAATTGCTGCGAATACGCGATGCTGCTTTGCTCAACGGAGAATACTGGTACGATGTTTTCTACGTCATGGAGTGCAATAAAGACAAAGGATTTACTGAACTTGGCATTGCCGATGATGCGATTCTTCCAGCTGTGCGTTACTATTTCGAGAACAACAAGCCCTGGCGAGTTCTGACTCCGATACGCTTCTGTTTTAAGCACGCGCTTGACTGCAACGAGCAGCTTGATGAGGTTGTCGCTCTGTTCGAGTCTCAGCCCCCATCTTCTGAGTTTATCTATGAGGTTATACAAAGCGGTCTGAGCATGCTTGTCGTTAAGGGTGGCAAAATCCATTATGAAGGCGAATATTTTGCGTCTGACGATTATAACAGCCTGGATTACCTCAGACGGATACGGAAGGCTTGCGGATTGCGACCTTAGCGGACCCCAAACAAGATTCTCTTCAATGAACTTCCCCGGTTTTATGCCGGGGTTTTTCCTCGTCTCCGCCAGTTAATGACCGTACTTGGACTAACACCTAACTCTCTTGCCGTCTTCCTGATGGCGCCATCGTTTTTCTTTAGGGTAAGAATTATCTCCCTCGGTTCGATTCGCATAACATATTCCTCATGGGAGTATTATCTAGCGAGAGTGTTCAATATGTTGGTGTGGTGTAAGAAAACCTTGACTATTTAAAATGATATTGGTATAATGAAGCCAAGAGAGCCCGGCCGTAGTTTATATACTACACTTGCGGGGCTTTTCTTATTGTTGGTCAAATACCGATATAAAGTGCTTAGCGCCGTTTTTATCTTCTTTAACTTGCACGAAAAAAGTTTCACCCGAACGAGTCCTGCCAGCGAAACGATAAACTATTTCGTGTCTACCGTTTGGGTTAGGCTTTAGAGACGGCTGCTTTTGAGAGTTTTGCAGCAGCTCCATCGCACAAGCATAGTATTTAAGCCGTCTCGTCCTATCCACACTAGTTTTTTGGCTGAAGTGGGCCCAAAAAACATTCAAGAACACCTTCTCTCCATTAAAGTACTTGGAACGGACGTATGGTGTACGCCTAGTCCGCCTGGCTATCTGCCTGTAGATTTCACGAGCTTGAGGCAGCAGCTCCTTATAAGTTGTCCCTCGCAGTTTACAGGTCTTCGTCTTGTAATAATCCATGAGCGCAAGTATAGCAGGCACCTCGTTAGGGGAAAACCATAACCCTTGTAGCGTTTTGTCTCTGAGCTCTCAGATAAGGAAAAGTGAAAAAAGAATCTTACAACCACTAAGCTGTCAATTTGCAAGCATAAGAATCTTCGCCACTGTCTCCTGCTAAGAAAACCTTAGTGTTCTTCCTTTCCTTGCTGGAGTTAGAAAATTAAAAGCCGCCTCGGAACGCGAGACGGCTATGATGCTGGGGTGAACAAGGTTGAAACCTCCTTAGCAAACTTATACTAAATGGGGTAGCGGCTAAATGGCGGCTGAAGACAGGTACGTGGAAACTTGCTTGGCCTGCTTGGCGTCAAGGTGCATGACCTCGGCGATAAGTTGGATACTTGGGACTTCGATGGTCTTGGCGAGGATAAGCTTATACCAAGAGACAGCGCAATCGTTCAGAGTATCGGCTAGCTTGCCGGTTTGGGGATGTTCGCGGCGCAGACTGATGAGCAGCTGCTTCTCGGCAAGAATGCGAGGATCATGGCAGGCATTCATCTTGCAGATAAGAATGAAGCGGTTGGTGGCCTTGTCGATGCGATCGGTCGGAAGGACGGCGCGGGCACTATTAACTTTAGCCATCCAGCCGTCGGCGTCCATGACGGGATACCTGGTGAATTCGGCGGCATGGGCGCGCGGCGGAGATTCAGGTTTGGACGGTGGTGGCGTCTCGTCGGCTTTGTCTGCTACGCTCGCGGCGGTGGCTTTTTCCGTTTTGACTTGACGCATGTGTTCGGTGGATTTTTCGTCGGCCGGAACAAGCGCAGCGATAAGCGGATACTGATCCTTTTTGCGGAGCGCGGCAACCTGGCCCATGAGAGCCTTGGGTAATAACCCGAACGCCTTGGTCACGAAAGTCGACCAGACTTTTTGGCTGACGGCGCAGTTAGGGCATTGGCTTTCGACAAAACGCACGAGGCGCAGACGCGCGAGCAGAGCCAGGCGGCTGCTTTTGCCGCTGCCTTGGGCCTTTGACAGCCAAACGGTAATTTCGCTCTCGGTGTCCGGGTCAAAAAGGGGCGCGATAGGGTTGATGGTGACGAGTTCGTCGGCTTCAAAAGCCAAATCCTGCGTAAGCAACCAGGCTCTCAGGATGGCCGTTTGCTTGTGTCGACTGTAGCCGTGGGCGGACAGCAGGCGATCGGCTAACTCGTGAATGGTGAGCGACGGGGGTGGCGGGACGATTTCTGGGGTCGCTTCGGTAAGCGGTTCTACGACAGTGGCCGCCCGCGTTTGGCCAAAAGTGCTGCCAACATCGCCGCCGTTGGCGATAGTCCGGTGAGCGGTGGGAAGGGCTTTGATAAGCTCTTCGTAGGTGGTGGGCGTGCCGAACGCGATGGGTAAGCCGCCCTCGGCCATGACAACGAAAGCGCTGAGAAAGGTAGCTTGACTGCGCAGAGTTTTAGCCGCGCCTTCAAGCGCTTCGGCCTGTCCTTGCATTGCCTCTTGTTGGCTGCGCAGGAGAAGCAGAAGTGGATTCTGGGTCATGCTGGTCATTTGATCACCTCCATAGATTTTAAGCTACACGACTGGAAAAAATTGAGCCAGGGTGCGTCTGCCCACATAATACCCCCCCCCCACAGGGTTTGTCAAGTTTTAGCAAGAACGAGGAAAGAGAAAGTGTCCTCTAAGAGGACACTTTTCGCACAACCGGTTCACCGTGTTTTTTGGTATAAGCTTTGTATGCCTTGTCAATGCTGACGGCCAGATTCTTGATGCCGCGTTCGGTAACTCTGTCAGCGCTGGTAGGCCGCATGTTTCGGTGAGCGATCTCAAGGTTGAAGTTGTGCAGAAGTTCGTCCACAGCACGGTTGTCGTCAAGGCCAAGGAGCAGCCTAAGGCCATGACGAAAGAGGTTTGAATCGAGAAGCAACGGCTCGAGCGGGCTCGCATGACGAGTCTGCTGATAAGCTAACCAAACGGGGTCGTCGGACCTTAACCACCAGCGATCGTTGGACTTGACCATCGCATCCAGATAAATTGTGGCAGTTCGCCAGACAGTTTGGGTACGCTTGTAGAGGCTTAAAGCCGTCGTGCCGCCGCTAGCTTTAGCGCGAATAACGGCCTCGATCTCCCGGTCTTGGTAGCCGGAGTCATGGAACAGCTTAATGACGTAGTCAACGTCTAATTGCTTGTAGTACATTGTAAGTACCACTCCTCTCTTTAGGGATTATGTGTAGAAACAAGGGTGAACTTAAAAGTTGGTAAGATACAGAGGATTATCTTGAGATAAGTCCCCCATGCTACCATTATAGCACACTTGAAGTAAAATTGCAAGCGAAAGCGTGGTTTTGGCGGATTTTACCGTATAATATGGGTATGAGCGTGAAGGTTGTGAGTCTGTTTTCCGGGGGTGGAGGGATGGATATTGGCTTTAAGCGCGCGGGCTATGAGGTGATTTGGGCGGTGGATAATGATAAAAACGCGGTGGCGACTTATCGGAGAAATGTGGGCGAGCATATCGTGTTGGGAGACCTTTCGAGGTTGGATTTGGATTTGATACCGAGGGGGGATGTGCTGATCGGCGGGCCGCCGTGCCAGTCGTTTTCGCTGCTGGGGAAGCGGGATGCATCGGATGGGCGGAACGAGTTGATTTGGCGGTATTTGGAAGTGCTGGAACGGATGAAACCGCAGGCATTTATGATGGAGAATGTGCCGGGGCTGAAGACGGCGCAGGGGCGGGCGGAGGAGAGGCTGTTGCCGCAACTGCTGCGAGAGTTTGAGCGGTTGGGGTACAAAACGGCGTGCGAGGTGCTGGATTTTGCGGAATACGGGCTGCCACAACGGAGGAAGAGGCTGATAATGGTGGGACTAAAGGATGGGGTTTTTAGCTTTCCGCCGCCGACGCATGGGCCTAAGGGGATTCGGGAACTGATGACGGTGGAGGAGGCGTTTTGGGGGTTGCCGAAGCCAGGGGGGAGGGCGACGTTTGACCATGAAGTACCGAAAATGAGCGAGTTGGATGAGATTATCGCTAGGAGCGTGCGGCCGGGGGGGAATTATCAGGATATTCCGGGGGAGATGGCGTCTAGTCGAGTGCGGGATTTGCAAAAATACGGGCAGCGGACGACGAGTTACGGGCGGCTGCGGGGGGATCGGCCGGCGATGACGATAAACACGTATTTTAACCGGCCGAACGCGGGGACGAACATTCATCATGCGGAGGATCGGCTGATTACGGTGCGGGAGGCGCTCAGGTTGCAGGGGTTTTCTGATGACTATGAGCTGGTGAGCAGTAGTAAGCGGGGGAAAAATAAGATCGTCGGGAATGCGGTGTCACCGCTGGTGGCGGAGGTGTTGGCGCGGGAACTGCTGGGGTATGTGCGGGAGAGTAGGGCTACAGCGAGTGAGCCTAAGGAGTGGGTGGCTCAGTGGCTGGCGGGGAATGAGAAGCTGGTTTTGGCGGGGGAGTCGCTAAGTTTGGCGCGGGGGCAGGGCGGATCGGCGGGAGGGAGCAATAGGATTTTTGTGAAGCCGGAGCGGGCGGGGCGGACCGGGAAGAAATGGAAGGCGGCGATGCGGACGGCCGCGTGGGTGAAGGTGGCGGTGAGGGAGGGGGATAGTCGGTGTTTGGGCTTGTCGACGCGGGGGATGTTGACGGCGGCGGATGCGGTGCTGTTGCCGCGGAGCGTGCGGGTGTGGGGGAAGGTGTTTTTGACGGATCGGCCGACGCTGGTGTCGACGAATTTTGTGATTCTATCGGGAGGTCGCGGGGAGGCGTATGGCTTGGGGGGAGCGGCTGGTTCGGCGGCGAGGCGGGCGGAAGCGGAGATTTTGGCGTCGTGGATGAGCACGGTGTTTGCGCAGGTGAATTTGGAGGCGGTGTGTAAGGAGCAGGAGGGGATTCGGAAGGTAGAGAAATCAGGGGTGGCGGGGGTGTTTGTGCCAGATTTGGGGCTGCTTTCGCGGGAGGAGCGGCGGCGTTTAAGGGAGGATTTTGGGAGCTTGCAGTGGTTGGAGCTGAATCGGCCGAAGGTGCGGGCGACGGATTTGCTTTGGGCGAAGATTTTGTATGGGGAGAGTGCGCGGGCGAGGCTGTGGGGGGCGGTGGAGTGTTTGCAGCAAGCGGCGGAGCGGCGGAATCCGACAGGGATGGTGGCGGGGTTGGAGTAGGCTGCCGGAGTGGTGGGACTCGAGATGTTATACTACTAGTAGGAGGTGATAGATGTGAGCATGATCATGATTAGCCGCACCACGCTCATAAGCTACCTGGACCTTTTAGGCTCCGACATGGTTCTAAGAATGCTAGGACTCGATAAAAACTGGGGATGCCGTGACGAATATACTGTGCCAAAAGAAGGCTTGACCGCTCTCGACAATCTTAAGGTTAATGTGCCGGAGACGAGAAAGCCGCAATAGGAGGCGGCTTTTCTCCTTGGCAAGCCCCGCTACGATCTAGCGGTTAGCGGGTTAGGCTTTACGGTTTAACAGGGGTGGAAAGTGTGGTATACTAGATGGAAACGGAGGGGTATGAAGATAGAGATTTTGTCGGTGGTAGGGATGAGCGGGGCGGGGAAGACGATGGCGCTGGATTATTTGAAGGAAAAGGGGATGCCGAAGGTGTATTTTGGCGGGATGCTGTATGCGGAGATGGATCGGCGGGGGATCGACAAGACGCCGGAGAATCAGGTGTGGTTTCGGCAGGCTTTGCGCGAGGAAAAGGGTGAGGATTGTTTGGCGCAGTTGGCGGTGGAAGACATTAAGAAGTTGGCGGAGGCGGGGCAGCGGCGGATTTTGCTGGATGGGATTCATTACATGAGCGAGTACCGGACGGTGAAGCGGGCTTTTCCGGGTGATATGGTGCAGGTGGGGATTATCGCGGATAAGGAGGTGCGGTATGATCGACTGGCGAAGCGGCCGGAGCGGCCGTTTAATAAGGAGCAGGCGGCGGAGCGGGATCGGTCGGAGATTGAGGCGCAAGGGATTGGGAATGTGATTATTATGAGCGATTATTTCGTGATGAATAATGGGACGCCGGAGGAGCTGTATGAGGGGCTGGAAGAGTTGCTCCGAAAGACAGAGTTTTTGGATTAGATTTGGTGCAGAACTAAGGGTGAAATTTGGTGCGAAAGAATAACCCGTCGGATTGCGACGGGGTTCTTGTATCTTGACGACTTAATCTTAATCGTCAGTGAAAATATCCAACAACTGTAAAAGGAAATCCTTACCATCGCCACCGCTTTTGTCAAGTTCGCTGGCCAAATCAAAAGCGTGACTCATTATACCACCCTTGATGTATTCAAAAGGCGAAAGGATGAGCGCGGTGTCGTGATTGACGCCCCAGCTAGCTCGGCGGTTAATGTCGTCGAACTGGCTGCCGAAGGATTGGTCGAGCCAGTCGGTAGCTTGTCTTCTGGATTGGTTGATGGGAGTGCCCTCTGTGCTGTCACGAGCGACGAACCTTGGGGGGTCGTCTTCCTCGGCAAAGAGGCTGGACCAACTACTGACTTCGACGGGGACACTGACCCATTTGGTGGCGAAAATTTCGACGCCAAGCATCCGGTCAAGGATGATGTGGCGACTCTCTACACTCTCTGGATTGGTCGGGTCGCTGAAGACAAAGCTATTGACGACGCCTTCGGACGTTATGACTTGCTGGACGACTTCGTAGCGCGGCTCGAGATGGAACGAGGCACGGAGGTCTTCGGGGTTTTTACTGGTGATGAGGCTGAAAACTTTGTAGCCGTGTTCGTTGTAAAAATCGGTGGATTCGTCCCGCGAGCGGTCGGAGGTCCGCTGCTTTGTGGTCCAACCTGCGGGAAGGGCGGCATAATGCCAGCCGTGCCAGGGGGATTCTTCGCCGATTTCGATGCCGAGGGCGGTGTAAATGGCGTAGGCGTAATTACCCCAGGGGTCGTCAAGCTGGATACTGCCGGAGATGGCGCCGGGAAGTGGCAAAAGTCCTTCGCGTTCCAAAACTGCCAACATGGAGTCTTCGGTAGTCAGCCACGTAGGTTGGTCGAGCGAAAACGACAGGAGCATGAATCCCGAACTGTCCAGGCCGGATCGGCCTGAGCTCAGAGGGCCGTAAGGGCCGCTGAAATTACTGTCGGGGGCGACGGGTTGGGCCCGCGCGTAGATTTTTTCGACCGGTTCCACGGCTGCTGTGGCGACGTCTTCTGTGGCGATGAAGCCATCAGAGAGCGGAGTGAAGAAGAGGACGGCAGCGGCGGAAAGCGCCAAAAATGCGCAAACCGCGAGGGTAGCAAGGACTGTTTTCTTCATAAATATGTCCACCTTTCAGGTATGGTCTTACGACGGTGGGGATCCGTCGCAGAGGAGTGCGTTCTAGGGGTAGAAAACACTGCTCTACGACGGAGGTTGTTGGATGTAAAGGTGCGTAAAAAACCTGCTAGGAACGAAATCCCGCAGTCTACACTTCCATTATAGCATACTTGACTCTAAAAGTCAATAAAGCTGGTGGTTTTACCACATTCCCCACCCCCTACGGGTAGACACAGCGGAGGGATGAACCATAAAACCTGACATGATTCCATACACCCGGGGCAATAAGTGAGCTTTCTAAAATCGTGCGGGAAGCAATGGTTCCTGACTGAAGAGAGGACACCCACCAGTCAGCGTTAGCGGACGGCCTGTCTAGGCCGAGGAAAGAGCTGAACATACCCATTGAGACAGTGGCGAAGGAAAGTCGGAACTTTATAACGTTTCCCTTCGCCACTGTCGTATCGAGCTGGTTCCATATACTTGGCCTATACTTTCAGTCGGCAAACGTCTACTGGTATGCTTCGTCGTTGCTCTCTCCAGAAGATGCGGCGGACACGCGTATGAATAACACCACCAACATCAATCCAGGCGTTGGTGGCAACAGCAAAGTTAATGGCTTCTCCCTCCGCTGTGTCTACCCGTAGGGGGTGGGGAGGAGATGATATAATGGAGGTATGAAGATAACGAAATTTGATCACTCTTGTTTTTATTTGGAAAAAGATGGCCGCGGGTTGTTGTTTGACCCGGTTGAATACGATAATAAGTTGCCGGACTTCGATAATATCGACGTGATTGTTGTGACGCATTCGCATAGCGACCATTTTCAACCGGAGGTGCTTTCGCGAATTCGCGGGAAGAACCCGAACTGTTTGGTTTTTACTGCTGCCGATAATGTAGAGGCCACTCCTGGTGCTGGAGCGCCCAACGCCGGTGACAAAGTTACGGCTGGTGTGTTTGAGCTCGCGTTTTTTGGCGCGAGCCATGCCGCTATCGTGCCGGGGCAAGTGCCGTGCGAGAATTTGTGCGTGATGGTGGACGGGGTGCTCGTGAACTCTGGTGATTCGTTTGATTTGCCGCCACGGACGCCGGAGATTTTGCTAGCACCAGTTTCTGCGCCGTGGATGAAAACGAGCGAAGTGATGGAGTTTATCAAGGCGGTGCGACCGAAGGTGGTTCTACCAACGCATGACGCGCTAAACTCTAGCTTGGGCAATACGATTTATGATAATTGGATAAGGAAGGCTTGCGAAGAAGCGGGGGCTGAGTACAAAGATACGCACCTCGGCGAAGTTGCCTAGATTTTAGAGTGGCGACTGGGGTTATTTGTTGCGTTTTTTGGGTTTGGTGGGTTTTTCTCGGGTGAAGAGGAGGTAGGAATAGACTACGATACCGATCATGACGAGGGCCATGAAGCTGAAAGGGATGATGAAATCGAGTGGGGATGAGAGGAAGATGCTGAAGAGGAAGATGACGCCGGAGAGGATGAACCATTTGCCGGATTCTTGGTGGGTTTTGATCCAGACTTTGTCGCTGGCGAGGGTCCAGGGGGTGCGGATGCCGAGCATGTAGTTGGGTTTGACGCGCGGCATGTAGCGGCCGAGGATGATAAACATAAGACCGATGAAAAGGAGGGTGAAGGAGGGGAGGTGGATGATGTCGGCGCCGTGGATGGCGGCGATGATGAAGGCAAGAATGCCGAGCATGAGGGCGGAGACGAGGACGGTGACGATGGGAAGGACGGGGCCGGATTTTTTGATGTTGTCGCCGCGGGGGTCGATGCGGGGGATGGCGACCAGTAGAAGGGTGGTAAGGAAGCTGGTGACGGGGAAAATGAGGAGGGTGAGGGGCGAGCCGTAGGCGTCGATTTCGCCGGCGGCGTTCCAGTTGGTGGGGATTTGGCCGTCGTGGGTGAAGATGACCCAGAGAGCGAGGGCGGCGGAGATGGCGGTTAGGAATAGTGAGAGGAAGAAGGCTTTCTTCATATGTTTATTGTAGCATAATCTTTGTTTGATTTGGGGTGTTTGCGGAGTTCGGTGCCTTCGCCACTGTCATTACGGGCCGCTTGTCGCCCAATAATGGTTTCGACAGCCCATCCAGTAACATACGCTGGTGGACGGCAGCCCTTCAGTCAGCAAACGGAGCGTCAAATATGCTCTTGAACCCGTCAAGTATTACTATCGGCTCGAACAACAACAATGAAAGAATGGGCTCACCCCTCCGCTGTGTCTACCCATAGGGGGTGGGGAGAAGGCTGGTGCCAACGGCTGGGTTGGTCTGCTATAATGGATTATGCTAGGGGCGTAGCTCAGTTGGTAGAGCACCGGTCTCCAAAACCGGGTGTCGTCAGTTCGAGTCTGGCCGCCCCTGCCAAGATGATTATTCGTTTGTTCGTGAAGCTCCCGCTTGGGAGCTATGATGGTTTTTTGGGGGGTTGCTTGGGTTGCTTGTCTGGCGTGCTTAATAGGAATCATTCTTCTGTTTTTGCAGTTTTCCTTATCTGAGAGCTCAGAGACAAAATGCTACAAGGGTTATGCTTGCTAGAGGGAAGCCTATCATGATAGGCTTCCCTCTAGGGTTTTGGGCTGGTTTATGGAGTGCTAGGAGTGTTATCCACCCTCCTGCAATGGACTTCATAAGTCTATCCTAGTTGAACTTTAAGAAGTCCATTGTTTTTTCAAGAAAGGAGGTGTGATATGCGAAAGAAAACCATTCTTAGTGTATTGTTCGGGTTAATTACCTACACCGTTGAGGTTCAGGAGAAATAG